>Ga0315534_1002505_pt1 | contig 12260 bp, 15 predicted proteins | sample SalMarSW160240MG_FD_203094 | JGI IMG/M metagenome (GOLD analysis project Ga0315534, IMG submission 203094) | Salt marsh sediment microbial communities from the Plum Island Ecosystem LTER, Massachusetts, United States - Salt Marsh Sediment SW1602-40 ... | reverse complement strand
AGATCTCCATAATCACCCAGGGCTGGGTGACCGTGCGCTCGATTTCGGATAGCACACCGCCTACCAGCCCAGCGTCGCGGTATTCACTCAAGTGCTTCACGCCACACCGCCCTCCGGGCCAATCTCACTCTCAAAGTCGGCGATTTCACGGAGTAAAGCTAGCGTCTCCTGCGCTTCCTGCTCGCTGATCTGGCTGATAGCAAACCCGACGTGGATGATGACGTAGTCACCGATCTGCGTCTCGGGAACGTATTCGAGGCATGCCTCGCGCTGTACGCCACCGAAATCAACCGTACCCATCAACAGTCCGTTCGCTTCATGCAGTTCAACCACTTTACCAGGTACAGCCAGGCACATCGTCTAGACCTCCCTCGTTAGCATGTTCATTTTGACCTGGTGTTCGATCTCACCAGCCCTGAAGAGCGCCGCAGCAACCGCCGCTTGGCCCAGCGACAGTCCCCCGTCGTTCGCTGGCACCTTCCTGTGGATCAAGACCTCAAAGCCAGCTCCCTGCAAGCGGTGCACAGCACGCGTCAGGAGCGACATGTTTTGCCACACCCCCCCACTTAATCCTACGCGCACGCACCTCGAAGATTTGCATGCAGATATACAGAGCTCAACCGCGAGTGCCGCAAGTCCGTTATGGAAGCGAGCCGAAATGCGCCCGGGATCCAAACCATGCTGCAGGTCGTCCATGATCGCGGCGAACATCGGCTTAGCATCGAAAACCTCACCCTCTATCTGAAACGGGTAACCCCCGTCCTCACCCGGATCGAGGCATGCTTCCAACTCAATCGCCGCCTGTGCTTCGTAGTTTACCTGCTGCCGAATGCCGCAGAGTGAAGCTACGGCATCAAACAAGCGCCCCATACTGGAGGTGGGTGGTGAATTCAAGCCGCTCTCCAGCATGCGTTCGATGACATCCATCTCTGCCTGGGACGCAACCTGGACGGGGGCAAGATCATCAGACCACGCTAGGCCGGAATGCCGCAGCCAGGCCAGTGCCATGCGCCAAGGCTGCCGGGCCGCCTGATCACCCCCGGGCAGCGGTACGTAAGCCAGATGCGAAAGCCGTTCTGCTCGTTCGTAACCACAGAGCAGGAGTTCACCTCCCCATACCGCGCCATCCTCACCATAACCGGTGCCATCGAAGGAAAGACCAATGACCTGCGATCCGGGTTCAAGGCCATGCTCGACCATGAGCGCGGCGATATGGGCATGATGGTGCTGCACATCAAACAGCGGCAGGCTTTCACGATCAGCAAACGTACGCGCATAGCGCGTCGCCAGGTAATCCGGGTGCAGATCGCAGGCGATCAATTCTGGCTGGATCCTGAAGAGTCGCTGGTAATGGTCGATGCCATCCTCGAAGGCATGCAGTGTCTCGAAGTTTTCAAGATCTCCGATGTGATGGCTGAGGAAGGCATAGCGCTCCCGCGTTAGACAGAAAGTGTTCTTCAACTCGGCGCCGGTCGCCAGGATCGGGGGTCCATCCCATGGCAGGTGAATCGGGTAAGGGGCGTATCCGCGTGCTCGCCGCAAAGGGTAAGGTTCCTTCTCGAAAATGCGAACGACCGAGTCATCGCAGCGCGTGCGGATCGGACGGTCGTGCAGGAGGAAAGCATCTGCCAGCCCGGCAAGCCGCTCACGCGCATCTTGATTATCAATGGCAATTGGCTCCTCGCTCAGGTTGCCGCTTGTCATCACCAGCGCTGTCGGATAACCCGCTTCCGGTTCAAGCAGCAGCTCATGGAGGGGCGTGTAGGGCAGCATCACACCGAGCGTCTTCTGCCCGGGTGCGACATCAGCCGCTACGACCGAAACCTGCCCGCGACGGGCGATCACGATCGGGCGCTCGATCGAGGCCAGCCTTTCGCGTTCGGCTGAATCGAGCTCACATTCCTGCACGACCGCTTCTAAGGAATACATCATCAGGGCAAAGGGTTTGTCGACCCGCAGTTTGCGCTCACGCAGCCTCCGAACAGCTTCACCGTTCATCGCGTCGCAGGCCAGATGGAACCCACCCAGGCCTTTCACCGCCAGGATTGCCCCATCCTGAAGCATCCGCCGGGCTCTCTTAAGCGCTTCTCCCTGTTCGAGGCGCGGCTCTCCGGGCGTCTCAAGCCAGATCTGCGGCCCACATACGGGACAAGCTACCGGCTGTGCATGGAAGCGGCGATCAAGCGGATCTTCATACTCTGCCGCGCAGTCGGAGCAGAGCGGGAAGTCGGCCATGGTCGTATTGGGGCGGTCATAGGGAATATCGGTGATGATCGTGAAGCGCGGTCCGCAGTTGGTGCAGTTGATAAAGGGGTAATGGTAGCGGCGATCGCCAGGATCGTGCAGCTCGCGGCGGCAGTCCTCGCACAGGCTCACATCCGGCGAGATTGGTTGATACTCACCCGGGTGTGGTTCAGAAGCCAGGATGGTGAAATCCGTGTAACCGTGCAGGTCGCAGGATTTGGATTGAAATTGGTCAATGCGCGCCAGTGGTGGCGCCTCGGTCTCCAACGCCTTGACGAAGTCCTCAAGAGCCTGCTCATCGCCTTCGGCCTCAATTTCAACGCCGCCAGAGGTGTTCCGCACCCAGCCTGTCAGCGCATGATGAAGCGCAAGCCCATACACAAAGGGACGGAATCCAACGCCCTGCACCACGCCCTGGATGTGGACCTTCACCCCACGCCTGGCTGCCATGACTACCCGTGCCGTAATTCCTTCAACTGGCCTCGCACCCACGCCAACCAGGCTTCCAACCCCTCCCCGGTGCGGCAGGAGAGCGGCAACGTCACCAATCCTGGGTTTAACATTTCCACCCCGGCCTGGAAGTATTCAAGGTTGAACTCGACATACGGCCTCAGGTCAATCTTGTTAATCACCAAAGCATCCACGCCGCGATACATGGCCGGGTACTTGTAGGGTTTGTCGTCGCCCTCCGGTACCGAAGCGATCAGGACCGAGAAATGTGTGCCCAACGAGAAGCTCGCCGGGCAGATCAAGTTGCCGACATTTTCGACGATCAACAGGTCGAGAGATGCAAGAGGTAGCTCACGCAGTGCGCCTTGCAGCATGACGGCATCCAGGTGGCACTCACCCCCGGTGTTGATTTGAATCGCGGTCGCGCCGGCAGCTGCCGCCCGATCGGCGTCGATGCTGGTTGCGACATCTCCATCAACAACGGCGACCCGCATTTCTTCTTTGAGCACGGCCAGGGTCCGTTCGATAAGCGAGGTCTTGCCGGCGCCGGGTGAGGCCATGAGATTCAAGCCGAGCACTCTATGTTGATCGAGCCGAGCCCGGTTCTCAGTGGCAAGCCGGTCGTTAGCGCTGAAGATATTTTCAACTACCTGTACACGTTCCTTCATTCTGCACTCCCAAGCTCCCGGGCGCGAGCTTCTTCCAGCGTCTCTACCTCGATCGCATCCATACGGAATTCTTCTCCTGCAATGACCTTCACCTGCCGGCTTCCGCACGCCGGGCAGGCCAGGTCACCCTCGCCGGGTTGGTAGGTTTCCTGGCAACTAAGACAGAGCATTTCGGCCGGTGTGCGCTCGAAATGCAGCCGGGCTCCAGCGGCGATGGTGTCCGCGCTGACAATGTCCCAGTAGAACTGGACCGAGTCATCCACGATCGAGGCCAGCTGACCGATTACGATATAGATATCGGTTATGCGGTGAGCTTCCGCCTGCGCTGCATAGCGCAGCGCAATCTCAAGGATGCTCTCTGTCACTGGTAGTTCATGCACGCCTGTCTCCTGTATATTAAGGATAATCTTTGACCACTTTTTCCTCCAGTGGAAAACGTCACCTAACAAGCCTGATTCCGACCCCAGGTGCCTTCAATCACACGTGCTCACCATGAACCGGTGGAGTAATGCATGCCCGAATAAATCCATACGAGAGGAGCGTCACGCTAGGTGTTTTCTACATTCTTCTTTAAAATCACGGCTGTGCATGATCATATCCGGGAACTGATCCTGCTCCCGCTGACAGTCTTCTTTCTGGAAGGAAAGGATCTCTAAATGAATGGAAATCCGATACTCGAAACATTCCATTTGAATAAAACATACGAGGGCACGGCCGCCTTGAAGGACTTGAATCTGGTGGTTCAGCCGAACTCGATCTTCGGTTTCCTGGGTCCAAACGGTGCCGGCAAGACGACGACCATGAAGCTCTTGCTGGGGTTGATCCGGCCCACCTCTGGCGAGGCGCAGATCTTCGGCGAGGATATTCGCGAGGAGAGCGTCGAGATCCGCTCCCGCATTGGCTACCTGCCCCAGGACCCGCGTTTCTACGAACATATGACCGCGCGCGAGACGCTCGAGTACACACTGCGTTTCTACTTCAGCCGGCCACAAGACCTACTCGAGGAACGCGTCCAGGAGACAATCGATCTGGTTGGCTTGCATGAGATTGCCGACCGGCCGATCAAGGGCCTTTCGAGCGGCGAGCGTCAACGGCTGGGGATCGCCCAGGCGCAGGTTAACTACCCCGACCTGCTCATCTTGGATGAGCCGGCGGCCTCGCTCGATCCGCTCGGCCGACGAGATGTGCTGGAGGTGATGAACCGGCTGCGGAAACATGCCACCATCTTCTACTCCACCCACATCCTGGACGATGTGCAGCACATCAGCGATACCGTCGCCATCCTGAACAAGGGTGAATTGGTAGCTCACGGTCCAATCGAGACGCTGCTCGCCGGGAGCGGCGGTGTGGTCTTCTCAATCGACCTGAAGGGGCAGGTGAGCACGGCCCAAGCACGCATCTCAGGCTTGCCATGGGTAACAAGTTTGCAGTCTGAAGAAAAAAGCGGGGTGACCCGCTGGTTAGTGAGTGTGTCGGAAGAGGCGGCTGCGGAGCGGGATCTTCTTCCGGCCATCTTGAGCGGGGGTGAGGTGATCGTCGTCGACTACGGCCGCAAACGCTATGAACTTGAAGAGGTCTTCATGAACATCGTTGAAGGAGACGAGCATGCCCGCCAATAGCGACCTGACGCCTGTCATAAGCCAGGGTTGGACCGGTGGTCTGGGCAACATGCTGCGTGGACAACTTGGCCGCTGGTTTGGCACGCGCACCTGGTGGACGCAGGCGCTGATCTGGATCTTGGTCATCAACGGTCTGCTGATGACGATCCTGACGCAAGATTCAAGCGTCGGTATTCCAGAAATCGCTACACTTTTCGTCCTTTTCGCCGGCATGTTCCCATCGATAGCTGTGGTGATCGCCGCCCAGGATGCGATCGTTGGCGAGAAAGAAAAAGGTACGGCCGCCTGGGTGCTCTCGAAGCCCGTCTCACGCACCGCGTTCGTCCTCTCCAAGGTCATCGGCTACGCGCTCGGTATCCTGGTCTCTCTGGTGCTTATTCCATCCGTGCTTGCATTCCTCGAGATGCAGCTAGTTGGTCAAGGCGGGTTGGAGCTCGGCCGGTTTGCCCTGGCCGTTGGAATGTTGTGGCTGTATCAATGCTTCTACCTTTCGCTCACGCTGATGCTGGGGACATTCTTCAGCGCCCGGCCGGCGGTGATCGGGATCCCGCTGGCGCTGGCTTTCGGCCAGCAGTTGATATTCGGGATCGTTCCCTCCCTGGTGAACATCCTGCCCTGGACGATCGCCATACCCTTTGGGAATAACGAATTCTCGATCATCTCCGCCATAATCATCGGGCGCACACCAGCATCAATGACCCCCTTCTACGTCGCCTGCACAGCGTTGATCGTCTTCATCGCAGCCGGGTTGTGGCGCTTCGAGCGCGAGGAGCTTTGAGCGGCTCCCAATCCGATCAAGAAAAAACGCCGCCTTTTCAGGCGGCTTTTTCATACCAGCAAAACTGCTCAGGGCAAAGTGCCATCCTGGTCATGCAAATAGGCGGTTATGGCCGTGATCTCGCTGTTGGATAAACCGAAATCCGGCATTGCGCTCGGGCCATTGATGGAATCGGGATTTCGAAGCCATGAGAAGAGCGTTTCTGCATCCATGCGTTCGGTCACCCCACGCAGGTCCGGTCCAACGTACCCACCATAGGCACCGATGAGGTGGCAGCCGCGGCAATCGTATTCACCAACGAGCGTCTCACCTGTGGCGACCGGGTCGTCGAGGTTCACATGGCGAATGATGTTGGTCCACCAGCGTGGCGGTGAGAGCAGCAGCCAGAACAGGATGATGACGGCAAAGCCAGTCGCGATCCAGTTCCATGGGATATGAATTGTGTCCTGCTGCTGCCGGCGACGTCGTTCCATTTTTTATACTCCCTGGTACAGCGGGGTATGCTGTACGCATGAACTCTATCACAGGCCACCGATTCGTGCGCTGAGAGCCTGGTCATGGCTGGTTTAACTGAGACGAACATCTCAACGCCTTGCACGGAATCCGGGAATCAGTCTCATTGGAGCTTGAAGCTGGCTAACCTACGAAAGCCTATGGAGTCAAGCAGCAAAGCTGCTTGACTCCATAAGTGCACGCAATCAACACACACTACTAAGGTAAGGATTTCTTTTCTGAGTGGAGTGCGGAAGCCTTGCTTCCGCCCCGACAGCAAAGCTGCCGGACTCCCGGTGCCCAACGCGACCTACTCCAACGTCACGCTCGCCGAGGCTACGACCACCGGGAGGTTGGGCACCTCCTGAGTATAGCGCTGGAAGCGCGCTACTTCCTCCAGGTCGCCATACGCCTTCAGGTTCTCCATCCAGCGAAAACCGATCGATTGGTAGAGCAGCTCAACCGTCAACGTATACGGTCCGCTCGCAGTCCCCACGTCCAGCGCCACCAGCAGCCGGTCCCCACCACCGTCGAAATCGACGTCGTCGCGGGCCCCACCGCGCACGGCGAAATCCTCGTAGAGAGCAGCCTTCTCAAAGCCCTCCGGCGGCAGCCGGTTGTCCTTGAGATAACCGGCAGCCCGCAGCAGGTCGGTTGTTACGTGGTTCTCCGTATCGCGCAGGATCGCTTCATAAATCTGAACCTGGTCCGGCTGGACGATGGCCTGGTAGTGCTGTTCGAAGCGCGTGGGATCAACGTCGTTATCGTTCCCGGCGATCGAGCCATCCGGGTTGACGCCGCCCGACTCGAATATCAGGTTGCCGGCAGCGTCGGCGAGCGTGATGTGGAGCCAGGCGCGGCGGGAGGGAAAGCCGGTCGGGAACTTATGCCCGGCCAGCGTTGCGATGACCGATTCGGCCGAGATGCGCTGGCCCACTCGCTGCGCATTCTCAAGCTCAAGCGTGGCCGTGTCGCTCTGGAGCTGATCGACCGTGCGCTCAATCGTAGCCCCGAAATGCTCGCTGGAAGCGGTCACACCCAGCTCATCACCAAATGTGTCGAGCATCTTCAGCATGTAGGCGTTCCCACCCACGAAGGTGTGCTGGGCGAAGGGGCTGCGCAGCGTCTCGCTGGTAACCGCGACTCTCACCCCGCCCTCCGCATCGGGCATGTGGCACCCCTGGCAGGTCGTGCGGTTGCGGAAGCTGGAATAGTAGTACTCGAGGTACACAGTCTGCTCGGGGAACTCGCCGGCGATCTGCCCGAAGGCGTCGATATAGGGTGTATAGAGCGTGTGGCAGGTGGCGCAGAGCGTCGACTCGGCGATATGAGCGCTTTGCTCGGGCTGGAAACCAGAGGACGATGCCATGATCGCCGCCTGCCCTTGCCCAATCTGGAACGGACCGAAAATGACCCGGTCGGGGGGGTTCAGCTCGGTGTCGATCTGGAAACCACCGCTGTAGGATGGTTCCGTGCCCAGGTTGCCGGCCCGGATCTGGTGGCACAGGCTACAGGACACACCATCGGTCGCGAGGATGTTCAAATCGTGGTCAGGGTTGAGAAAGCCGTCAGGTCCGAAGGCAATACCGGCAGCGCTTGCTTGCTCGGCGGTGAACTGCGCCATCGGCATGTGGCAGCGCGTGCAGCGGTCCTGGATCAATTCGGCCAACTCGGGGAGAGCTTCAATCTCTGCCCGGACCGAAGCCTGCCAATAGGGGTCGCGAGAGGCATTGGCCATCATCGAGCTGCGCCAGGCAGCGTCGATCGAGACATCGGCGCCGGTGTCATCGGTCTGCCTCTGGTGGCATAGAGCGCAGGAGCCGGAGGCCGAGAAAAATTCACCGACATAGGCAGGGAGCGGCTCACCCTGCCGCAAACCCTCCAGCGTGGAGTCGGCTGTCGGGGTGACGTAGACGGTTGCCGTCGGCGGCGGCGTGTTCGTCGGCCTCAGCCGGACGGTATCGGTCGGTATGCGTGTGGCAGCCGGTGTTGCCGGCCCGCAGGCCGCCAAGAGGCCAAGTATGACGAAGGTGAAAATCAAGATAGATCGTCGCATAGTTTCCTCAACATTAGATCGTGAACTTCCCGTCCTTGTAGAAAACATCACCGTCTACGCGCATCTCTGAGTCAGATGTCATGTCGCAGACCATGTCCCAGTGGATGGCGGACTTGTTCACCGAACCCGTCTCCGGGTAGCCGGCGCCGAGCGCCATGTGGATTGTGCCGCCCAGTTTCTCATCGAAGAGGATGTTCTTGGTGTAGTTCTTGACGCCGTAATTAAGACCGATAGCGAACTCGCCCAGGCTGCGGGCTCCGTCGTCGGCATCGAGCATCGCCTCCAGGAAGGCCTGGTTCTTGCCGGCCCGAGCCTCGACCACGCGCCCTGCCTTGAAGACCAGCTTCACATCGTCGACTTCGTTGCCGCGATAGACGGCCGGGTACGAAAAGCGCACCTGTCCCTCGACCGAATCCTCGACTGGCCCGGTGAAGATCTCACCATCTGGCATGTTGTGATCGCCGTAGGCATTGACGAATGTACGCCCGTCGATCGAGAGCTTGAGCTCACAGGCGGGGCCGCTGACCTCGATCAGCTTCTTTCCGGCCAGCGCCTGGACGTAGTGCTCCTGCTCGACTTGCAGCCCGGCCCAGTATGCGAGCGGATCCTCCTGTGGGTCCTGAACGTGGCAGGCACCGAAGACGAAGGCTTCAAACTCGTCCAGGTTCATATCCGAGTCCTGGGCGAAAGCCTGAGTCGGGAAGAGCGTGGTGAGCCACTTGAATTGCTTCGTCGCCCCACGCCGGAATTGGACCGCGGTCACGGCGCCGGCTACTTTCTCGCGCCGGGCAAGTTTGGCCTTGTCGCAGCCCATGAGCAGCTTCGAGTTGGAGACCGAGTGGATGCGGATGCGCGATTCGAACTGCTCGTAGACCAAGTCGTAGAACGTGGCCGGGTAGTCGAGCTGACCATCGTTGGCGTACTGCAGGAAGACATCGTCGACCCCGGTCATCGTCGTTTGGCCGGCGAGCGAGATGAAGGTATGCGGGTGGCCGCCGGCGAGCAGGATCTCACGGAACAGAGCACGCACAAGCGCCTCAGCCGGTGGTTCAGCCTCGATCAGCACCCGGTCGTCGGGCTGGATGCGGGTCGAATGGTGTACAAGCACCTGCGCCATGCGGTCGACGCGTGGATCGTTCATGGGGACACCTCGGGAGGAGTGGGATACGTGCAGTTGAGGCTCCCATTGTACCGCAGCGTGGGGCCAGGGTGCGATTGTCGCGGGGGCGGGAAGAATTCGAATTGGATCAGGTCTGTCTCAGGGGGCCCGCCGCCACTTCGATCTCTTCACAATCCATCCCCGTCCCGGCAGACTCCAGCGTTCTGAAGCCAGATATGCACCGATTCGACCGGAAATGGGGTTCTTATACGTAAACAGTCACGAGATAAGCCATATTGCGGTTCAGGTGCCTCGCCCTCCCGACTGCGGCGACTGGTCAGACCGCACATGATTTAACTCGCAACCTCATCGGCGGTATTCCATGCTGAAGCAACAAACCGAGCGGAAGAGGCGTGGACCCCGGGGTGGCCCGGACCACCTCCCAATCCCAGGATCCACACGCTCGACCTGCTAAAGGTCCTTTAGAAGAGTTGCCAACACCAGTAAAACGAGCCCGGCTGTAACAAGCCAGAACGAGTACTCGCCAAGACCAGCGATTGTGCCGGTGTGGCCGAGAAGCCCAAGAACGCCAAGGCCAATCGCGATCCACCAGGTAACGACTTTTGGAGCAGAAAGGTTTCTCATCACATCTCCTTTGATAACGATCTCTCTTCAAGCGGAGTCCGACGTTCGGTCCGGGTGTGGCAGGGTCGGACAGCCTGCGGGCGGTGTCATATGCTGCGCTAACAGGCCGACGCTTGCCGGTCCGATAGACCCGGCTATCTAGGCTTGGCTCTTAGCCTCGGCCTCGAGCTGATCCAGACGGGTGTAGTAATCGTGAATCTCCTTCAGGTGCGCCCATGCGATCTTACCCGTAAGCAGCAGGTCGTCCTTCGTCACGTCAGTCTCCGGATCTCTGGCGCCGTGTTCGAGTTCGACCTCGAGACCGTGTCGAAACTGCTCAAGGTCAATTTGCGCCCAGTCGAGCCCGAGCGACGCGCCGATCGTGCGCGCTTCCCTCGCTGTGATCTTTCGATTGTCACTTATCTTGACCTCATGCATCCATTTACATCTGCGTCAGGGTGTTGGCGATGGCCCAGCTCACGCTACCTCGGAATGCTTTTTCGCACTTTGGCTGCGATCTGCCGATCGCTCATTTTTTCCACCGTTTCAACGGCCAGGACACGCTCCTTGAGTCCCGCGCGCTCAAGACGTCGGGCCAGCTCTTCTTTGGCTTCGCCCGGACCAAAGATCAAGATCGTGTCCGCCCCGCGCAGGACGGCGATGATGCTGTCATAGTAGCGGTTTAGACGGGTCCAGAACTTGCGGTCGCGCATGTCTTGCGTCGAGCCGTCCCCGGAACCCGTGCCCTCCTTCCCTCGGGTAGATTTCTCGATGTTTGAGGGTATCTCGTGCATCTCCTCCCCGCGGTTGGTGACGATGACCATCACGTCCTTGTGGTGATCAATCCACACACCTACATGCATATTTACAGGAATTCTCCTTTTCCCCTTTAATAGCGGCGTTAAAAGCATCAGCGCCGGCGCTCCGCTGCGTCGATCCTCGTGAAATCGATGTACCCGCGCTGAACGTCGAGCGATGTCAACTTCACACGGATGCGATCGCCGACATCTGCTCCATCAAACCCACGAACCAGCTTACCTTCAACCGGGACATCGAGCAGCCGGACCCATGTGCCTTTCCCGGAAGCGCCGGTGACGATCGAATCAAATATTTTCTTCGTGGCATTTGACCCTTCTTCCTTGTCTGATCCTAACTTCACATCTGGATCAGTTTTTGGGGGGCAGATCAACTTGATCGAAGAGTTCAATGCGCCTATCCTGAATCCGGCACGTGAAGTTAGAGGCGTAAGAAGGGGAAAAGGCGGACCGCATAAGCGAGATGAACTTACGTCATCTGAGGTTCGCTCTGTCTTAGCCCTATGTAATTACTTTCTTCAAGGACAGCTCCGCCACCAACAGCTTGCCTGCACTGTGCCGCAGGCACACGTGAGCTGGTCGAGTTCTGTACGCAGTTCTTTGACATCTTCGCTGGTAGCCTGACGCTGGGTGTTTCCGGCCAGTCGCTGCTTCCCGGCTTCCAGGAATTCCTTCGACCACTTGTAGTACGAATTCTGGTTGATTCCCTCCCGGCGACACAATTCTGCGATCGTCAGGTCACCCCGCAAACCCTCGATCACGATGCGGATTTTCTCTTCGGCGCTGTATTTCTTGCGGGTGTTACGGCGGATGTTCTTTACCGTGGCTTCTGTAGTAGATTTCTTCTCGGCCATGCGTGTCTCCTTTGTGGTGTTAACCGTCTTTTGGCCGAAAAGTCTCTATTTGTTTGAGCCCTATTTCTGTCTCACGGGTTCTGACACGCTACACTACCCTCTCTCCCTGTGCCACCCAAGCGCTCGTCCAGAGTTCCAATCAGCCGCCTGTCCCCGGCCTTGATTTGACTGAGCGCGAGGTTCTTGTCCTAATGCTTGAGGGGCTGAATAATACTCAAATTGCAGAAAAACTCACCGTAAGTCCTTCCACGATCAAATCTCACGTCAGCAGTATTCTCTCCAAACTCGGAGTTACCACCCGGACAGAAGCAGTGACCCTGGCTTTCAGACATAAACTCGTGTCCTGAGCCTCTAATAAAGATCCCCCAAGTGGCGGAGGATAAGACTCCCCAGTTATCAGATGTGGCCCGGGAGTGTTTATCGTACGATGATATTGAAGCCTAAAACACCTAAAAGGAGAGGAACATGAGCCTATTTACTGATATCTTTGACAAAATCCTTGGAAAGGTCAAAGGTCTGGTTCCCGGCGCTAATACCATATCAGATGTTGACCTTAGCGCT
>Ga0315534_1002502_pt1 | contig 12282 bp, 11 predicted proteins | sample SalMarSW160240MG_FD_203094 | JGI IMG/M metagenome (GOLD analysis project Ga0315534, IMG submission 203094) | Salt marsh sediment microbial communities from the Plum Island Ecosystem LTER, Massachusetts, United States - Salt Marsh Sediment SW1602-40 ... | reverse complement strand
GAAGGGGATCGAGAATCCGCCATTGCGCGTCCGTCAGATCGCCGCGACTCAATGCTGCCTCCTTCAGAAAGGCAGCCTTGAATCAAAACTCGATTCCTCTGTCAAAAACCGTCAACACGGCCTAGTTGCGAGTAGCGTCGCTCTTGCGGTTCGCCGCGCAGCGCGTTATTTAATACGGCACATCGTTGGCATCCCCGCGGGCCAGAACCGCGGGGCATGGGTTTCTGCGGGCGGCCTTTTTTATTGGAAGCGACATGTGCTGAATTGGCTAAATATATGAGCTATCGGGCTCTAAGGGTTGATTCTTGGTGCTGGACGCAATTTTCGGCCATACCTCCCCTTTTTGCGTATTCGCCGCCTGATTGGGCCGCCAGATCGATCCCATCAATCAGCCCGCCGGGGGACCGGCCGGCTTTTTTATTTTTCCTGGCCATCGGCAGGCAAAAAACCGAGCGCCTTAGCTTCCTCTAAAGCTTTCATCAAGGCTGGGGCGATTCGAGGCAATTCATCAAGAGGGATGCGTGTCACTTGTTTCGTGCTTGGCATCCATTGGGCGCCCCAATACATCCCGGTGCGAATCTCGACAACCGCGACCCCTCGATGTGGGCCGGATAACAAATCGCGCAACAACCGAACGCGAACCACACGATCTCGGCCTTTCGGCCATTCGGCAATGACGATTTCGTTGAAGATGAGAGGTTCCTCGCCCATTGTTGTGATACCAGGATAGTTAATTAGGGGCGGTTTATAATCCGCCCATCAGTTCCGTGTACAGCGACAGTATACGCCGGGAAAGTGCGGCTGCATCATTAGCTGAAATTTGCCTGCGTACGCGGAGGCGAGCGGTCCCCGCCTATCCACAGGTGGTAAATATCCTCCGGCAGAGCCGGGCGCTTTAGGACGTGAGCCGCTCAAAGCGGCTGGTTGGGGTCGCTGATGCGACCCCATTGGTGTAGTTCGCAGCCCCCTACCCTATTCCACATGCTGCAGAAGAGCGCTTCATATTCCCGTGTTCTGCTCGCGTGCCTCGCAGGGAGGCAGAGCATGATCCCGTGTTGGGAAGCCCTGTTCGCGCGGTTTCTTGCTGGCTCAGGCCGTCAGGTCCGCACCAACAGTTCCCGAAAACTGCTGTAAACGTCAAACTGCTACTGCCACCCCGGCAGAGCCCGGGGGGTCTCCTACGGGACGCTAGCGCCTGCATGCGCGCGAACGCGCCACGCGCGCGATCGCACTGCCGCAATTGTTGGTAGGCATGCAAAAGCGCATCAAGAGCCTATTCGATTCATTCTTTGCACAAGGACAGCACATTGGTCGCCTAAAAAGTGTGCAGAAATGCGCGCGGCAAACCGCCGGCGGCAGCGGTGGTCCATGTCCTATAAATTTTCGCAACAACGCCAATATTGATGCCGTCACGTTGATGGCATGCGGATTGCAGCTGCGACGCAACGGGAACCGGCCCGGCCCCATCGTGGGCGTCAAACAAAGGTAGCACGATGCACAAACAGCTCGGAGCGGTCGCGCAGCGGCCGCATGCTCGGCGTTGGCTTGCCGCCGCCGTCGTAAGTTTCGCAATCGGCTTCGCGGCGACAATTTCCGCGACGGCTCAGGAGACCATCAAGGTCGGCATTCTTCATTCGCTCTCGGGCACCATGGCGATCAGCGAGACAACGTTGAAAGACGTGATGCTCATGTTGATCGATGAGCAGAACAAGAAAGGCGGTGTCCTCGGCAAGAAGCTCGAAGCCGTGGTCGTCGACCCCGCGTCGAATTGGCCGCTGTTCGCCGAGAAGGCGCGCGAGCTGATCTCCAAGGACAAGGTGGCGGTCGTGTTCGGCTGCTGGACGTCGGTGTCGCGCAAATCCGTGCTGCCGGTGTTCAAAGAACTCGACTCGATCCTGTTCTACCCGGTGCAATACGAAGGCGAGGAGAGCGAGCGCAACGTGTTTTACACGGGCGCCGCGCCGAACCAGCAGGCGATCCCCGCCGTCGACTACCTCATGAGCAAGGACGGCGGCGAAGTGAAGCGCTGGGTGCTGGAAGGCACCGATTACGTCTATCCGCGCACGACCAATAAAATCCTCGAGGCCTATCTCAAGCAGAAGGGCGTCAAGGATGAAGACATCTTGATCAACTACACGCCGTTCGGCTTCTCCGACTGGCAGACCGAGGTCTCCAGGATCAAGAAGTTCGGCTCGGAGGGTAAGAAGACGGCGGTGGTGTCCACGATCAACGGCGACGCCAACGTGCCGTTCTACAAGGAGCTCGGCAACCAGGGCGTCAAGGCGACCGACATTCCCGTGGTCGCCTTCTCGGTGGGCGAGGAAGAACTCGCCGGGCTCGACACCAAGCCGCTCGTCGGCCACCTCGCGGCATGGAACTACTTCCAATCGATCAAGGCGCCGGTGAACGCCAAGTTCATCAAGGGCTGGCATGAGTTCATCAAGAACCCGAAGCGCACCACCAACGATCCGATGGAGGCGCATTTCATCGGCTTCAACATGTGGGTGAAAGCGGTCGAGAAGGCGAAGTCGACCGATCCCGACAAGGTCATCGCGGCGCTGCCCGGCATCGAGGCGCCGAACCTGACCGGCGGGACCTCGAAAATGCTCGCGAACCATCACATCACGAAGCCGGTCTATATCGGCGAAATCCGCGGCGACGGCCAGTTCGATGTCGTGTGGAAAACGAAGAATCTGGTGCCCGGCGACGCTTGGTCCGATTATCTTCCCGGCTCGAAGGATCTCGAGGCCGACTGGGTTAAGCTCAAATGCGGCAACTACAATACCGTCACCAAGAAGTGCGGGGGATAAGGAGGCTTAAAGTCGTTCGACTGACGAACATAGAAGCGAGGCGGCGCTCGTCGCCGCCTTTCTTCTCTTCCATTGCGTGTTCTTTCATTGCGTGTTGCAGCGCCGGGAATATTCGAGATGCGTGAAGTTTGCGGGCGCCTGATCGCGCTCACGCTCGTCCTCGGTTTGCTCGTTCTCGGCGCGGCGGCGGCGCGGGCCGGCTCTTACGAAGACGCGCTCACAGGCTTCACCACGGACTCTTTCAGCGACACCGCCGATGCGGTCGGGGCGGTGGCCGCGACCGGCAGCCCGCGCGCGGCGCCGCTGCTCGAAGCCCTGCGCGAGTCGCGCCTCGTGTTCAGCGCAAAGGACCACAAGGTCTTCATCAAGACGGGCGACGGCGAGTTGCTCGATGCGGCCACCACGAACCCGGTCTCCGGCACGCCTCCCGACGACCTCGAAACGGTGAGGATCAACAACCGGCTGCGCAATCTCATCGATGCGGCCTTGGGAAGCCTCACGCTGATGGCGCCCGATCCGAACCGCCGGTTCGATGCGGCGCAGGCAGTGTTCAAGTCGCGCAATGCGGACTCCTTGCCGGCGCTCGACAAGGCGCTCGCCGCCGAAACAGACCCGCAGGTCAAGAAGGCGATGCAGCAGGCCCGCGCCGCGATCATCCTGAATTCAAGCGATGCAAGCGAAGCCGACAAGATCGCCGCGATTGCTGTTGCGCGCGAACGCGGCGATCAGGACGCGCTCGCCTTGCTGCAAGGCTTGCCGGCGAATGTGCCGATGGAGGTGCACAGGGCCGCGCGCGCCGCGAGCGAACGGATTCAGAACAATCTCGCGCTCTGGAACGCGGCGCAGAATGCGTGGTACGGCCTTTCGCTCGGCTCGGTGTTGCTGCTCGCCGCCATCGGCCTTGCCATCACCTTCGGCGTGATGGGCGTGATCAACATGGCGCATGGCGAGATGGTGATGCTCGGCGCCTACACCACCTTCGTCGTGCAGGAAGTCATCCGCCAGAATTATCCCGGCCTGTTCGACTATTCGCTCGCTGCCGCGATTCCGCTGGCCTTCGTCGTCTCCGGCGCAGTCGGCATTCTGATCGAGCGAACGGTGATCCAATTCCTCTACGGCCGGCCGCTGGAAACGCTGCTCGCCACGTGGGGCCTGTCGCTGATCTTGCAGCAGGCCGTGCGCTCCACCTTCGGTCCGACCAACAAGGAGGTCGGTAATCCCTCCTGGATGAGCGGCGCCTTCGACCTCGGCGGCATCACCATCACCTATAACCGGCTATGGATCATCTGCTTCACGCTCGTCGTGTTCGCAGCCCTGCTCGCCATGCTGCGCTTTACGCGGCTGGGCCTCGAAATGCGCGCGGTGACGCAGAACCGCACGATGGCGGCGGCGATGGGCATTCGCACCGCGCGCATCGACGCGCTCACCTTCGGCCTCGGCTCCGGCACTGCTGGTATCGCCGGCGTTGCGCTGTCACAGATCGACAACGTCAGTCCCAATCTTGGTCAGGGCTACATCATCGACAGCTTCATGGTGGTGGTGTTCGGCGGCGTCGGAAACCTATGGGGCACGTTGGTCGGCGCCTTCACACTCGGTATCGCCAACAAGTTCCTCGAGCCTTACGCCGGCGCCGTGCTCGCCAAGATCGCGATCCTCGTGCTGATCATCTTGTTCATCCAGAAGCGCCCGCGCGGCATGTTCGCGCTCAAAGGCCGGGCGGTGGAAGCATGACCGCTTTTCCGCTCACGCGCCTCGTCGATCGCGCCGCGCTCGTCTTTCTCGTCCTGCTCGGCGCGTTCGCTATCGCTGTTCCCGCGCTCAACCTGCTGATCCCGCCGGGCTCGGGTCTGCACGTCCCGACCTATCTCGTCGCGTTGTTCGGCAAATATGTCTGCTACGCCATGCTGGCGCTCTCGATCGACCTAATCTGGGGCTATGCCGGCATTCTCTCGCTCGGCCACGGCGCATTCTTCGCGCTCGGCGGCTACGCCATGGGCATGTATCTGATGCGCCAGATCGGCACCCGCGGCGTCTATGCCGACCCGATCCTGCCCGACTTCATGGTGTTCCTGAACTGGAAGGAGCTGCCGTACTACTGGTACGGCTTCGACTGGTTTCCCTATGCGGCGCTGATGGTGTTGCTGGTGCCGGGGCTGCTCGCGTTCGTGTTCGGCTGGTTCGCGTTCCGCAGCCGGGTCAGCGGCGTGTATTTTTCGATCATCACTCAGGCGATGACGTTCGCGCTGATGCTCGCCTTCTTCCGCAACAATTTCGGTTTCGGCGGCAACAACGGGCTGACCGACTTCAAGGACATCCTCGGCTTCAACGTGCAGGCGGACGCAACCCGTAACGCGCTGCTGGTGATTTCCTGCGTTGCGCTCGCGGCCATGTTCCTCGTCTGCCGCGCCATCGTCACCTCCAAATTCGGCAAGGTGCTAGTGGCGATCCGCGACGCGGAGGCGCGCACGCGATTTCTCGGCTATCGCGTGGAGGCCTACAAGCTGTTCGTGTTCACGCTGTCCGCCTGCATGGCCGGGATTGCGGGCGCGCTCTATGTGCCCCAGGTCGGCATCATCAATCCGAGCGAGTTCGCGCCGGCCAATTCCATCGAAGCCGTGATCTGGGTCGCCGTGGGCGGACGCGGCACGCTGGTGGGCGCAGCGCTCGGCGCGGTGCTCGTCAATTATACCAAGACCTATTTCACCTCCGGCGTGCTCGCACCCTACTGGCTGTTCGTGCTCGGCGGCCTGTTCGTCGGCGTGACGCTGTTCCTGCCGAAGGGCATCATCGGCGCCTTTGCGCATTGGCGCGACCGCGGTCGCCATGCAAAAACGCGGCAATCGCCGGAGACGCCCCAAGCCACGCAAGCGGTGGCGCCGCGCGCGGCGGAGTAAACGCATGCTCGAGCCGCATACCACTTCCGCGCTGCTTTATCTCGACGGCATCACCGTCTCGTTCGACGGGTTCAAGGCCCTCAGCAATCTCTCGCTGGTGATCGAACCGGGCGAGATGCGCGCCGTGATCGGGCCGAACGGCGCCGGCAAGACCACCATGATGGACGTGGTCACCGGCAAAACCCGGCCGGACTCGGGCGAGGTGTTTTTCGAGCAGGGCACCTACGATCTTTCCAAGCTTGACGAGACGGAAATTGCCGAGCTCGGCATCGGCCGCAAGTTCCAAAAGCCGACGGTGTTCGACATGCACACGGTCGAGGACAACCTGCTCCTCGCGCTCAAAGACAACCGGCGCGTGCGTGCGACATTGCTGTGGCGGTCCTCGCCCGCGCAGCAAAAGCGCATCGACGAGATTCTCGACACCATTCGCCTAAAAAACCTGCGCGACCGCGTCGCGGGCAGCCTCTCGCATGGGCAGAAGCAGTGGCTCGAAATCGGCATGCTGCTCGCGCAGGAGCCGAAGCTGTTGCTTGTCGACGAACCGGTCGCCGGCATGACCGACGCCGAGACGCGGCAGACCGCCGAACTGCTCAAGGAGATCAATCGCGACCGCACGGTGATCGTGGTCGAGCATGATATGGCCTTCGTGCGCGATCTCGGCGTGCACGTCACCTGTCTGCACGAAGGCTCGGTGCTGGCGGAAGGCTCGATCGATCAGGTCTCGCAGAATGACCGGGTGGTCGAGGTGTATCTTGGGCGCTGACGTTGTTTAAGTTCTCATCCTTCGAGACGCGAGCTTTGCTCGCTCCTCAGGATGAGGATCAGGGATGATTGAGTTTACCTCATCCTGAGGAGGCCCGAAGGGCCGTCTCGAAGGATGAGGTTACGGAAGCTATGCAACAATGCTCGAAGTCAACTCCATCGATCTGCACTACGGCGCGGCGCAGGCGCTTCGCGAGGTCTCGCTGACCGCCGAGCCGGGCAAAGTGACTTGCGTGCTCGGCCGCAATGGCGTCGGCAAGACCAGCCTGCTGCGCGCCGTGATGGGCGAGCATCCGGTGAGCGCCGGATCGATCGCCTTTGATGGCTCCGATATCACCAGGCTTTCGACCGTCGAGCGCGCCCGCCGGCACATTGCCTACGTTCCGCAAGGGCGCGAGATCTTTCCGCTGCTGACGGTAGAGGAGAATCTAGAAACGGGCTTCGCCCCATTGCGACGCGATCAGCGCAAAGTCCCAGCCGATGTGTTCACGCTGTTTCCGGTGCTGCGCACCATGCTGAGGCGGCGCGGAGGCGACTTGTCGGGCGGCCAGCAGCAACAGCTGGCGATCGGCCGTGCGCTGGTGATGCGGCCGCGGTTGTTGCTGCTTGACGAGCCAACGGAAGGCATTCAACCTTCGATTATCAAGGACATTAGCCGCGCCATCTCCTATCTGCGCTCGCTGAAGGACATGGCGATCATCTTGGTGGAGCAGTATCTCGATTTTGCGCAGGAGCTTGGCGATCATCTGGTGGTGATGGATCGCGGGTCCATCATTTATTCGTGCGACAGGGAGAACATGGACGAGGCCGCGCTGAAACGCGCACTGGCGATTTGATTTTGATGAGCAAAACTTCGTCTCCCGAGGGATATCTGCCGTCACACACCGCGCGGAGCGCTATTTTCGCCGCGAACCGTGCGACGGGCCACATTGCGCTTGGCGTCGACGCTGTCGACGGACGCACCCGCCGCGCGCGCGTGCATGAAGAAGGTTCGCTGCGGGTGAGGTTTCCGCACAGCGCTGCCGGCGCGCTGGAGGCGGTGATCGTCAATACGGCCGGCGGCATGACCGGTGGCGACCGCTTTTCGATCGACTTGTCGGTCGCACCGGGAGCAAACCTGATCGCCTGCACCGCGGCGGCGGAAAAGATTTACCGCTCGACCGGCGCCGACGCCGAGATGAAGGTCACGCTCGCGGTCGGCGACAACGCGCGTCTTTCCTGGTTGCCGCAGGAAACCATCTTGTTCGACCGCTCGCGCCTCAAGCGCAGCATCGATATCGAACTCGCCGCCGGCGGTTCGCTGATCATGGCGGAGGCGGTGGTGTTCGGCCGCACCGCCATGGGCGAGACGATGAATGAGGGCTGTTTCACCGACCGTTGGCGCGTGCGTCGGGCCGGAAAACTTGTCTTCGCCGACAGCGTGCGGCTTGGCGGCCGTATTGCGGATAGGCTCGGCCGGCCGGCGGTCGCCGCGGGAGGCAATGCCATTGCGACGGCGCTGATCGCTCCGTGTCACGACGGAGCGGTCGATGCGGTGCGGGCGCTCGAGGAACGATTCGCCGGCGAGGTCGGCGTTTCGGCCTGGAACGGCATTGCGCTCGTGCGGTTCTGTGCGCGCGACGGCGCTGCGCTGCGCCACGATCTGATCACTGTGTTGGCGGCGCTCAACGCAACCGTGCCGCGACTCTGGCTGCAGTGAGGACATATGAACCTGACGCCACGCGAAAAGGACAAGTTGCTCATCGCCATGGCTGCGATAGTGGCGCGGCGACGGCTCGAACGCGGGGTCAAGCTCAATCACCCCGAAGCGGTGGCGCTGATCTCCGACTTTGTTCTGGAGGGGGCGCGTGACGGCAAGACGGTCGCCGAACTGATGCGCGAGGGCGCGCATGTGCTAACCCGAGACCAGGTGATGGAGGGGATTCCCGAGATGATTCACGATATCCAGGTGGAGGGCACGTTTCCCGACGGCACCAAGCTCGTCACCATCCACGATCCGATCAGGTGAGCGTCGGGGGTGCGCGGGTGGCCTCATGGTTCGAGACGCGCCTTTGGCGCTCCTCACCATGAGGGTCAAGGTTCTTGGGCGAGGGACGGAGGTGCGCCTCGTCCTGAGGAGCCCGCGAAGCGGGCGTCTCGAAGGACGAGGCTCTCGACAAGGAGCGGAGCATGATCCCCGGCGAATTCTTCATCAAGGACGGCGAGATCGAGCTGAATGCCGGCCGCGAGACCGTACGCCTCACCGTGTCCAATGCCGGCGATCGGCCGATCCAGGTCGGCTCGCACTATCATTTTTTTGAGACCAACCCGGCGCTCAAGTTCGACCGCGACAGGGCGCGCGGCATGCGGCTCGATATTCCGGCGGGAACGGCGGTGCGGTTCGAGCCAGGGCAGACCCGCGAGGTGACGCTGGTCGCACTCGCCGGCAATCGCACCGTGTATGGATTCCGCCAGGCGGTGATGGGGAAGCTGTAGTCCGGCATCGCTGGAGTCGGTGGCGCGAAATGAAAGCGGAAACAGAGCAATGACAAGCAAACACTATACGGGCGGATGCCAATGCGGCGCGGTGCGTTACGAAGTGACGGCCGATCTCGACAACACCGTCTCCTGCAATTGCTCACGCTGCGCCCGGCTTGGCGCTATTCTCGCCTTTGCGCCTGCGCAGTCTTTCAAACTCTTGTCCGGTGAGGACGCGCAGACCGAGTATCGCTTCAACAAGAAAGTCATTGAGCATTTGTTCTGCTCGACCTGCGGCATCCAGTCGTTCGCGCGCGGCGCCATGCCGGATGGCACGCCGATGGTCGCCGTCAATGTGCGCTGCCTGGATGGCGTCGATCCGGCGACGCTCTCGCCACGTGCGGTCGACGGCCGCAGTTACTGACCAGACGAGGACGCCGATGGCCACCAAAATCTCACGCGCCGTCTATGCCGAGATGTTCGGACCGACCGTCGGCGACCGCGTGCGGCTCGCCGACACCGATCTCATCATCGAGGTTGAGAAGGATTTCACCCACCACGGCGAGGAAGTGAAGTTCGGCGGCGGCAAGGTGATCCGCGACGGCATGGGGAAGTCGCAATTGACCAACGCGCAGGGCGTGGTGGACACCGTCATCACCAATGCGTTGATCGTCGATCACTGGGGCGTGGTCAAAGCCGATGTCGGCCTCAAGGACGGCCGCATCGCCGGCATCGGCAAGGCCGGCAATCCCGACATCCAGCCCGACATCACCATCGTGATCGGCCCCGGCACCGAGGCCATCGCCGGCGAGGGGAAGATCCTCACCGCTGGCGGGTTCGACAGCCATATCCATTTCATCTGCCCGCAGCAGATCGATCACGCGCTGATGAGCGGCATCACCACGATGCTGGGCGGCGGCACCGGCCCGGCGGCGGGCACCAACGCCACCACCTGCACGCCGGGCCCCTGGCACATCGGCCGCATGATCCAGGCGGCGGATGCATTCCCGGTCAATCTCGGCTTTGCCGGCAAAGGCAATGCGTCGCTGCCGGCGGCGCTGGAGGAGATGGTGAAGGGCGGGGCGTGCGCCCTCAAGCTACACGAGGATTGGGGCACCACGCCGGCCGCCATCGACTGCAGCCTCTCGGTCGCCGACGCATACGACGTGCAGGTGATGATCCACACCGACACGCTCAACGAGTCGGGCTTCGTCGAGGATACGATCGCGGCGTTCAAGGGCCGCACCATTCACGCCTTCCACACCGAAGGCGCCGGCGGCGGACACGCGCCGGATATCATCAAGCTTGCGGGCCTCAAGAACGTGCTGCCATCATCGACCAACCCGACGCGGCCGTTCACCCGCAACACCATCGACGAACATCTCGACATGCTGATGGTGTGTCACCATCTCGATCCCTTGATTGCGGAAGACCTGGCATTTGCCGAAAGCCGCATCCGCAAGGAGACGATCGCCGCCGAGGATATCCTGCACGACATCGGCGCGCTTTCGATGATGTCGTCGGACTCCCAAGCCATGGGTCGCGTCGGCGAGGTGATCATCCGCACCTGGCAGACCGCCGACAAGATGAAGAAGCAGCGTGGCCGCCTGGAAGAGGAGACGGGCGACAACGACAATCTTCGCGTCCGGCGCTACATCGCGAAATACACGATCAATCCAGCGATTGCGCATGGGGTGTCCAAGCATATCGGCTCGGTGGAGGTCGGGAAGCTCGCTGACTTGGTGCTGTGGCACCCGGCATTTTTCGGGGTGAAGCCCGAGATCATCATCAAGGGCGGTTCGATCATCGCGGCGCAGATGGGCGACCCCAATGCCTCGATCCCGACACCGCAGCCGGTGCATTACCGGCCGATGTTCGGCGCCTTCGGCAAGGCGCTCACGGCCTCGTCGCTCGTGTTCGTCTCCCAGGCGGCGCTCGACGCCGGCTTGCGCGAAACACTGGGGGTCGAGAAGGAACTGGTCGCGGTTTCGCATACGCGCGAACTCTCGAAGAGCGACATGGTGCTGAATGGCGCGACGCCGGTCATCACTGTCGATCCAGAAACCTATGAGGTGACCGCCGACGGCGAGCTGTTGACCTGCGAACCGGCCGAAGTTTTGCCGATGGCGCAGCGGTATTTTTTGTTCTAACATCAATCTATGAGATTCTCAGAGAGGTTCGGCTTTAGGCCTGCTCGACTGGAGCTTCAGAAGAACGATATTGATAAGCCGCTTAGGGCTAGTTTATGGACGGCCTTGAGTCTGACGATATTGAACTTCACCTACGAACTCAAAGGTTGGGAGAGTCGGTATTATTTGCTTGCGCAGCGAACATATGTTCATTTCTTTAAGCTTCCCATAGACGAAGCGCCGCGTGACCCAGGTGATTTTAGAGCATTGATCAAAAGGTTTATTCTTAGTTCGGAATGGCATGCCGTTTATGACCTAATCGAGTACTTCGCCACCGCTGAAGACCGCAATAATAGCTATAACGAACGTCGCGCTATCGAGTTTGAGAGTCTCGTTAATCAATTCTTGGAGGAAGAAAAGTCAGCCTATAGGCTTGTGGGAAACCAGATCACTCCCCTCACTTCCGATTCCGAAATTGCTGAGGTTGACCGATCTGCAAACCTTAAGGGGAAATTTGCGGCGGTCTCGCAGCACGTGTCCGCTGCGCTTCGCTTCTATAACGACCGCAAGAGTGCTGACTATCGAAACAGCATTAAAGAATCTATTTCTGCTGTAGAGGCGGCAGCAAGGATTATTACGGGAGATGATAAAGCTACGTTGGGGGCAGCGCTAAAGGTGCTAAACGAAAGGCACTCGCTCCACCCGGCGCTAAAGGAAGCATTTTCTCGCTTATATGGTTATACAAATGACGAAGGCGGGATCCGTCATGCGATGCTCGAACAACCGAACATTGACGAAGGGGATGCGCGCTTTATGCTTGTGGTGTGCAGTGCCTTTATCAACTTGCTGATCTTACGGTCATGGTAGCTCATGCGCACCGCTAGCTTAGTGATAAAGGATTTATCGCCAGACGTTGCAAACGTTATCGATTCCGTTGTCCTCGACGCTGACGAGCGCCATCGCCGGCGCATCGTGCTGACCGGCGAGAAGGGTACACGTTTCGTACTTGATTTGCCCAAAGCCGTCAGCCTGCAGAATGGCGACGGCCTTGTGCTTGACGATGGCACCATCGTGCGCGTCGAGGGAAAACCGGAGCCGCTGATCGAAATCTCAGCGCCCGACGCCCCAGCGCTCGCGCGTCTATCATGGCATCTCGGCAACCGGCATACGGAGATGCAGATCGTCGGAGAGAAGCTGCGCATCCGCCGCGATCACGTGCTAGAGGAAATG
>Ga0315534_1002498_pt1 | contig 12294 bp, 14 predicted proteins | sample SalMarSW160240MG_FD_203094 | JGI IMG/M metagenome (GOLD analysis project Ga0315534, IMG submission 203094) | Salt marsh sediment microbial communities from the Plum Island Ecosystem LTER, Massachusetts, United States - Salt Marsh Sediment SW1602-40 ... | reverse complement strand
AAGTAAAGAAGAAATATGATATAATAGAAAATGCAAATAATATTATTAAGAAGAAAGCTATTAATAACATGATTGGGAGCGAAAGTATGAATATTAATAATACTTTCCATGCCGCAACTTTTTGTACATCCTTTTTGATAAATAACGTATATAAAAACAAAAACATTAAGAAAGTTAGAAAGGGTAGGAACGAAATTAAACCAATTATACGGGTGTATTCAAATTGTACAAGACCAACCCCAACAATCAACCAGATGACGAGAACAAGGTATCTCCAATTTTCCTTTAGGAATAATTTTTTCAAATTATCTATCGTATCCATATTTATTAGCCCAAATTTGGTATGATTCTTTGTAAATATTGCATTAATAATCGAGTACATGTATTTAAAAATTTTGTTTGAGATTATGAACCCTAACTCTAACCATAAATTTGGACAAAGTATCCGTGTCCTTCATTAGAGGAAACGGGTTGTAATAGGGATTTATGAAGCTGATGGTTAATGAGTGTGAATATTATTGATATAATGATTCAAGAAAGTTTATTAATGACAAATTCTATTATTTTCGTGCCAAATTTCAATGAAGATTTAAATGTCAAGAAAAAAAATATTTTTGATCTGCATAATAATCCTTTTTGGGTTTTTAAGCATGATTCCTCCTACTTTAGGAGGTACTAAAACCGTTACGATTTCCACGATTGCGAGTAAAGATAGTTTCGTGAAACAAACTTACCCAAACGCAAATTATGGACACTTAGATTTTTTTTTATTGGGGAGAGATGCATACAGTGCTGCTATGGAAGCTTATTTTTATTTTGACTTTTCTGATAAACCTTCCTCATGGACAAAAGCAGAGATTTCCATAGAATTTTATTCCATACTCTCAACTACAAACGTAACCATGTATTTAATCGAGCGTAGTTGGGAAGAATTATCCATAACCTGGAATAATAAGCCAAGTAAGGATGAGATCATAACCTCATTTTTAATTAATGCTGAAGATTCATACAAAAATATTTATTTTGATGTAAGTAGTTATATTGTCGGAAGGACAAATATTTCTATTTGTTTATGGACTCCTGAAGTCATAAGTTATCAACAAATTCAGGGAACTACCAGAGAAAACTATAATCCTCGGCCACCAGGAAAGGTCCCCCATTTAATATGGACATATCCAGAAACCACATCAATAACCGTTAGTAACCCTACAAGTTCCACCCATCTGACACCAGGATCCTTAATATTTATTATTTGGACCACGCAGGGACCGATTGATGAAGTAGATATAAATTTTTATAAAGGAGGAGCCTTAAAATATTATTTAGTAGGAGTTGTAAACGTTGGTTCTTATTATTGGTCCATCCCTGAAGACATCGAACCTGGAACTGATTGGAATATATGGGTGAGAGATTCGGATGATTCAAGTACTTATGATTTTAGTGAAGATTTTGAGATCTTTATTCCGGACATTCGTAGTTTGACAATTTTCATAGTGAGCATTATCTTTATAATAACATTTATCCTTTTGAGCATTATCATGATTAGCGAGATATTCATCAAGAGAAAATCCATGATGAACTAAAAATTAATGTAACTATTTTTTATGATGAGCTGTAAAGATGCAAGACGTTCAGATGAGGAAAGTCCTTTTATTTGCAGAGTTCCTAAAAAAATAGAAAGAAAAAAATCATCAATCAATAAGTGAAATCTCTCCATAAACACTTTTCTTGATAAACCAAGACAATCCTCGACTTTTTTAAGAAGTTGTCAAATAGTCCCCAATTTTAGGGGATTAGTCTCAACTCTACTAGAGTTCTTGATAAAGCAAGTGGATCAATAATTATTTAAAATCATACTCGATGTAATATGTAATCAATTTTTTGAAAATACAAAGTGATATGGCATGATATTTCAAATAGAATTTTTTAATTGGGTAGCACAATCTGCTGGTGTCATGGTATTTATCAGTGCGTTTATAGCGTTAACATGGCTTGGTTATGAACGAAAACGGCGGGGTTCTTTTACCCGAAGAAAACCTTCCGAAGGAGAAGAAAAAACGAAACTTAATCTTTCAAGCTTTCTAAAAATATTATCATATTTAGGTATTGTCGTTGGAATTCTTGATATATGGGCAGGAGCGATGGGCCTAATATTAGATATTCCACCTAGCTTTCGGTTTGCTGCGATCACTGAAAATGGGGCGGATCATTTTACTTGTATATTTTTAATCGTCATAGGTATTGCAATGTTGTTCAAACCTGTTAATGACATGCCATTAGCAAGTATAATTGGTATTTTGGCGGGCAGTGCTGCGGCATTAGCATTAGTCCTTTTCGTTCCAGACTCTGCAGTCGAAATAATCGCTTATTGGATTAATCCTAAATTAGGTTTGATAATCGTGTTCATCGTAGTGACTGCTATAGTTGCTTTAACAGCCAAATTTTATATAGGTATCCTGCAAGCGATTTCAAAATTTCTCTCTTGGCCCCCAATTGCATTCCTCATAATGATGTTTTGCTTTGTGCAAGGGATTTTATTATGGGGTTTTGGAATGAGCATATTTGTAAATTTCTTTTAAATCTCTTTTTTATTTTTATATTGCAGAGATGATCAGCTTTTTACTTGCATTATTAATGAATATTTAAAAGATATAAAAAAATATAAAAAAAGAAATTTAATTTGATCGAATTTCTCTTTTTTTGGCAAGAATTTTTCCAAAAAGGTCATCTTCAGTTTCAGGAGGAATTTCAACTTTATCTTTTTTAATTAATTGGATAGCTTGTTCGGGGCAACCAGCAACACAGTTCCCACATCCAATGCACCGTCTTTTATTGACTTTAGAGATGTCATTTTTCATCTTAATGGCTTCGATTTGACAAATATTTATGCATGTTCCACATCCTACACATATATCTTCATTAATTTGAGCATAGTAATTGGTTGAAAAAAAGTCAACAGTTTTCGGGAATTCCTTTAGATTAGTCAAAACACCACAGCAACATCCACAGCAACTGCAAATGAAATTGGGATCTTTGATATTTTCTGCTTGAAAAACCAACCCCTCATCCTGATTCTTTCTTAAATTTTCAAGAGCTTCTTGACGAGAGACCTCTCTACCCCATCCTTCATTAATATACATTCCAGCCATCTTTCCCATCCCAAAACAGGTTTCCAATCGTGATGTAACTTTACATGTTTCTCCTCCCATTTTGTGGGCTTTCCGACAAATACATTCTATTAGCACAAAAGGACCTGAAGATTTAATTACGATCTTTTCAAGCTCTTCATAAGATGGTAAACTATGTTCTGATATCACGCTTTTTTCTACTGGAACGGTTCTAAATTGAGAAATTTTTGTTCCGAATAGTTCAATTCCAAATTCTTTTCCAGTATATTCACTCATATCCTCTAAAAATCCTGGAGTGAGTCTATTTACTTGATACTCATACATTCCAATAACCAAATATGCATTAGCATAATACCGTTCACCTTTCACTACTTTATAATGAATTGCTCCCTTGCTTGCCATAATATCAAGCTTCTTTTTCAATTCAGACATTTCCATATCTAAATTAGATCTCATATAAATTTTATCTAAAGGTTCAAATTTATCTGTTAATTTTGTAGCAATCACAGCTTCTTCAGGTTCAAATAAATACTTCAAAATTCTAAGATCTGCTCCAGTTTTGGATACTGGAAATCCAATAGGAAATTTATCGAGATGCTCACGTAAATTTTCATACACACTTTCTAAATTTAATTTAGATTGCATGGTGATTCACTTTATTCAAACTAGATTAAAAAATAAGAAAGAGACGTTTTTAACATTTGTGTAATAAAAATTGAATTACATTAATTCGATTAATGAGTCGAATAGTCCTGGAACTGACGAAGGAATTGCATTTAGACGTAAAAACGTAAGATTGAGTGATAACCTTAAAAAAAATCAGAAAGTTTTTTCTGCTTTGCAAAATCTTTGAAAGGTAAATTTATTTCTCTTTTTATTTGGTTAACGGTTTCAGGAGCAAATCCGGAGAAATGGTTATTTACAATTATGAAGATTTCACGGATGTTAGGAGTTTCCTGCAATTTTATAATATTTGAATAAAGGTGACTCAAGGAAATATCTTGAGACTTTTGAACCTGATTGAATTTAGTAATTTCTCTATCTCCAATTAGCCTAATGTAGTATATTTCTTGATTAGGAAAATAGTTCGGTTTAACATTTTCAAGATAGGATGTTGCTAATATGGTTTTTTCGCCATCAATTAGTTTTGTAAGATTTGGTTCCTCAAACCATGAATTACTTCTTAATTCTATAAACGTGCGGTATTTTTTTGCGAATTTTCTGACGATATAAGATAAATGTTGAAAATGCTTATCCGAATATTTAAACCATGGAGGAAATTGTAATAAAAGCCCATTTAGCATTTTTCCAAAGGGTAAAATTTGTTTTTGAAACGCGAAAACATCATCCTCTAAACTTGGATTATCAAATTCATGTGTAATTTTTTGCCATGCCTTTAAAATAAACTGAAAAGTGGAAGGCACTCTGCTAATCCAATTTTCAAGGGTATTGATAGTATGAAGGTTATAAAAAGTTGAATTCACTTCAATTACATCAAAATAGTTAGAATAATGTGTTAAAAATCTAGATTTATCAAGGCTTTTGGGATAAAAAGGGCCGATCCAATCCTTATAATCCCATCCAGCCGTTCCAATATGTATTTCTACCATTTTAATTCTGATGTTTTGGTCTGCTAATCTCTATATATTTGATTTAAATCATTACGTATAAAATAATAAATTTGTAATAATTTTTATATAGATAAAAGCAATTAATAAATAGAATTTATCAATATATATTAATCACGACAAGAACTATATTTTAACATTGAAAATTAGGTGAATTTTAGTGATTCCGTATGATAAGATTGAAGAGAAACCCGAAAAAAAATTTCCTATTGAAGGAAGATTACTATTAGATTTGCACGCTAAAACCATTGAACTAGAAAATGAATTAGCTAAAACAAAGCAAAAACTGCAAAAGACAATTGAAGAACTAAAAGGAACATCCACTAAACTTCAAGGTCGGGAAAAAAGCTTAGTAAAAATGAATGAAAAATTTACGGCATCAAAAAAGAACTTGGATTTGGTATCGGAACAAAAACTTACCGTAGATATTGAATTAACAAAATTAAAACCGCAATTTGAAGAGTTACAAGCCGAAAATAGCAAGTTAAAAGCTGATTTTGATAAGCAGTTATCAGCATTAAACGCTAAAATCACTAAATTACAAGGAGAATTAGAATTTATAAATGAAAAAAATGCAGATTTAGAACAAAAATTAATTTTTAAGAGTAAATCAACTGAAACTCATAAAAAGGAATTAGATGAAAAGAATGAAGAAATATCTTCAATAAGAAATCAATTAAGCATTTCACAACAAGAGACGCAACAGATTGTCGAAAAAGTTAAAAATCTTGAAAAACAGCTATCTGAGATTGAATACTCTCCAAAAATACTAAATAAGATTAATGAAATGATGGTACATAAAGGATTTATTTCGGACCGAGAACTATCCGATATAAAAAAAGAATTGGAATAATCAGTAAATCATGATAAATAAATTCACTTAATAAAATTCAAACTAAGAAAATAACTTAATAAACATAAATAACTTTACAAGATAATAAGAATTGAAAAAAAGGTGGTAAAAAATTAGTATTGACTGGAGTTTAGCGGAAGCCCGCCCAGAAAAAGCGTTAAAGGTTGAAGGAAGGTTTTTATTGGATCTTAGATCTAAGATAAATGATTTAGAGCAGAAACTAAAAATACAAATGGATAAATCAGACAAAACGGTTAAAGAATTAGTAGAAACTAATAAAAAGTTAGCAACTTCCGAAAAAATGCTTTCTGAAAAGAGTGAGAGGTTCTCTGAACTTGAAAAAGAACAAAAGAACTTGAAAGAAGTGAAAAGCAAATTAGATGAGGAAATTTCCTCGCTTAAATCAAGTAAAGGGGATTTAGAGCGACAATTGGCTGCTGCAAACGAAAAGATTAATGCAATTGAAAAAGACATGGAAAGATCTAAGGATTCACTAGAAAAATTAGCTAAAATTAAGGAAGATCTCGAACAAAAAGAAAGAGAAATAGAAAGCATCAAGAAAGATTTGCAACAAACAATTTCGGATAAATATATTGAAATTGAAAGTTTGAAGAATGACAAGAATCAAGCCGTGTCTGAAAGAGAGAGTGAAATTTTAGATTTAAAAACTCAAATTGAAGGTCATTCGAAAGAAACAGATGCGTTGAACCTAAAAATTAAATCCCTTGAAGATTTCATAGAAGAGGCAAAAACCTACCCTAAAGTGGTTGAGGAAATTAAAGATGTCATGGCACATAAGGGATTCCTGAGTGATAAAGAATTAGATGAGATTATAGACCGAAATTTGACCAAGTAATCTTAGAGAATATCAATTAGAAACCTTTTTAATTAATATTTATTTTTTCAATTTTACAGATCATGATCCTACAAATCCTTACATTAGAAGATTTTTATCTCTTATTCACAAAAATCATAATCTCCTTTTTCTGTGGCTTCGTAATAGGAATAGAGCGTACAAGAGTGAGTGCACAATATGGAGCACGGGATCATATTTTCTTTTCGATGATCTCAACCACGCTAATCTTATTATATGAGAGATTTTTACTCACCTCTGAAGGTTTTATACTTATCATCATTTTCTTTGCTGGCATGCTACTATTTTTGCTAATTGGCATGACTTATAGATTATTTCATGAAAATAACGCGGGATATACATCAACTTTGTCCATGCTTCTTGCGATAATTGTTGGGATTTTAACATATTATACTGAATCGTTAGCAATTTCCATCTCTGTTATTTTCTTAATTATTCTTTCTACGAAAAAACAGTTTTATAAGATCAGAAGCTTAAAAGATATAGAATGGACTGGAACCATAGAATTTATCGCAATTGTGGCGTTACTTTACATTTTAATCCCAAATGATTTTTTATTATATGGTATTCAACTTAAGCCAATAATCATCATTTTCATAACAATATTAATTGTCAAATACTTCAGTTACTTCATACTTAGGAGCTCTATTGATAAAAATTTATATTACATCTCCTTATTAGGGGGTTTTGCTCACAGTGAAGCAACAACAGTGGAATTAGCTGAAGCGGGAGCATCATCTTCATCTGTGTGGCTGGTAATCCAGACAATGTTAATAAGAATGCTAATTGTTTTACTAATTACACCCACCTTAATGATATATGCAATATATCCAATTTTAATTACATCAATTATTGGTTTATTTGGATCTTTCCTAATTTTAAGAAAAAAGGAGACCAAACTTGAGCTATTAAAAGTTAAAAATCCGTTATCATTAAAAGGAGCAATAGCTTTTGCTGGTACTTACATGCTCGCTCTCGCTGTATCAATTTTTTTAAGTTTTGTCGATCTAAACATAATTGTATATTATGTTGTTGTCTTTATGATTGGTTTATTATCAGGTGGAGCTTCATCCTTATTTGTTGTAACATCTTTCCAGTCTCATTTAATAAGTTATGGTAATGCATTAATAATGTTGACAATTGGCTTATCAGCGGCAATTCTCAATAAGATCTTTTACTCTACAAGGTCATTAAGGCAGGACAAGAATAAGAGGGTTTATTTAATCCACTTAATCTTCTATATTATTATCACAATAACCTTATTATCCCTAATGACCTACTTCACAATTATTCTATTCAATCTCCCCCTTTAAAGTCTTGAATATATCATGGTAAAGTTAATTTGGGATAATAAAAAAACAAGTGAGGAATTCAAACCTCTACCAAACTTCGATGATTATTTTAGTGAGATTCTCCTCAAAAAAAATCAAATTTCATCTGAAATAGACATAAATACTTCTAATATGCTTTTTTGGGATGACAATCTACAGGTTCTTAAGTATCTCATTCTTAATTTTAAGCAGAAAATAGATTTAATTTATATAGATCCTCCATTCTTTTCGGGTACTAATTATAGCGTAAAGATTGAACAGGATGGAGAAACTTATGATTCAATTGCGTATCATGATCATTGGAGTAAAGATCTTGATTCCTATCTCCAGATGCTCTATGAAAGAATAGTGCTTTTCAAAGAATTATTATCTGAAAAGGGATTGTTATTTGTCCACCTTGATTGGCATGCTAGTCACTATATACGCGTAATGTTGGATGAAATTTTTGGAGAAAATCAATTTGTCAATAGTATTGTATGGTATTATTATAACAAATATTCTGCTGGAAAGCAAAATATACCAAGAGCCCATGATGATATCTTATTATACTCGAAGACACAAAATTATTCTCTAAATCAAATAAGAATACCTCGTGATAAAACAATAAAGCAGTTAAAAAGAGTCATGGTTAATGGTGTATTGAAGAATGCTAAGGATGAAAATGGTCATGTAATCTATAGAAACGTATCAGATAAGAAATTGGATGATGTATGGAAAATTCCTTGCATGCAACCCGCCTCAAAAGAATGGACGGGTTTTCCTACTCAAAAACATTATGAATTATTAGAAAGAATTCTTCTCCTTGGTAGTAATGAAGGAGATCTAATAGCAGATTTTTTTTGTGGTTCTGGAACAACTCTTTTAACGGCAGAAAAGTTAAATCGGAGATGGATTGGATGTGATATCTCAAAATTCGCAATATATCTTACCAGGAAAAGAATTATGAGCTATCAACAAAAATTAAGCAATAGGAAAGAACATGGAAATAAATTTCGAATTTTTGGACATTTAACTGACGAGAAGTTACTAACCATTAATTCAGGATTTTTTGAAAAAAATATAAAATTTAAAAGACATTAATTAGCTCTTTACTCATACTTGTTATGGTAAATCACTTTCTTATATACCAATATCATTTTGAGTAGTAAATTTCATATAATTGTTATATTCTTGGTCTAAATATGTTTATAACAATAAGATATTGAAAAAAAAAGTCAGAAAAGGGGTATATATTATGGTATATTATTATGATGATCCATATTTGGATGATGAATTAGATGAATCATTTAGCGAATGGTATGATTTATTGAATTGAAATTCTTAGAATGGTGATATATGAGATTAAATGTAAAAGTAAATGATAAAGAAATTCCTTGTTTAGAAGAAGGAGGAAGTATTAGCTTAATTTATCGAATTTAGGTATCACCGACCTTGAATCAGTGGTGGGATTAGACAAAATAAGATAAGATCTCCAAATTTTAAATCTTAATCAAAATTTAATCAGGTCGCAGTTTTCTCACTTATTAATTTTTTACTTTTCTTTCGCATATTAAGGCTCTATGATATTCAAATGGTTTGATCTTTTTAGAATTTAATGAAAGGAAAATTTAATTATTCAATTTATTGAAACTTTCATTGATTTCTCCAGTTTTTTAAAAATTCAAATCTTTACCATTATTACTATTCCAATTCATCTATTTTTAGACCAAGGTCTTTGAGTTTTTTTAATATGTATTCTTTTACCTTATTTTTGTCTTCCTCTTTTATCTCACTTAATTTAGGAGTGATTTTAAATGCGTTTAAATCATTTAAATTCATTCGTTGTTTCGGAATCATATCTTGAACAGAAACGATCAAATCTGGGTGGATTCCGAGATGATTGTAAATTTGAGTTGCACAAGCAGTATTACATCCATTAATCATAATTAAAAAAGAGTGCTTTAGGTGATTTTTGGTAATTTCAACCATTTGATCTTTTCCTAATAAAATATTTTTTAAAAAAATGGTTGAGCATGTCATCGAGGCAAAAGTTGTGATTTCACTCTTTTCAGCTAATTCTATTGCCACTTGACGTGCCAACTCTCCATGATATTCAGAACCAGAGCAAGGAATTAGTACGATGTTATCGAATTTTCCTTCAATTTCATTCAAATTAAATCATTCCTTTTTCCTTTAAAATTGCATGTAATCTATTCTTGAGAACAAAAGAACTGGTTACGATTTCTTTTCCGTCAATGACTATGCTATTTCCGTGGAGGTTTAATTTACGAGCTTCCTCTGAGTCAAGATTTTTCGTTTCAAATTTTATATATTTATTATATTCTGTTAGCACTTGAAATACCAAGTTTATGAAATTTTCCCATTGACATGCACATACATTCAAGGGAACATAGATATCAACCTGTAATTTATTATCCATGATTTTTTGTTCGGATTTTGACACTTGAATTTACACCTCTAAAATATTTTCTTGAATCTTTAAAATTTTTTCATATTTTTGTTCACGTTTAATTAAATTATCAAGTAATGCTAATAATTTAAAAATGCGAGGATCTTTTATTTTATACATGACTTTAACACCATTTTTTCTACTTTCAATTATATCCGCGATTTCCAATTTTTTTAAGTGCCTTGAAATTGTTGATTGAGATTTATTTATCTTTTTCTCAAAATCACAAGCACAGAGTTCTCCTCCATGACGAAGGAGACTCACAATCTCAAGCCTTGTCTGATCTGATATTGCCTTTAATTTTTCTAATCGCAATAAATCTAAATTCATGTTAAATTATTTTATGCATTATTATACATATATTCATAATTGTAATATACATCGTAATATTTAAAATTTAACATGATTTTATATAAAACAATTTATGGTGCATTTATGCGTAATAGTGCATAGATTTAAATATGACGATGTATATCGTAATTTAATTGTAAGTATTAAATATTATTTTAAAAATATTAAAATAAAGTAAAAAAATTAATTTGGTGCTTTATTGATGGAAGATGTGGAAAACAAAAAAATTGGTTTCATTATGTGCGTGTGTACGGGTAAATGTCCTGGTTTTGCTAAAATGGATGTTTGGGATTTCATAAATCGCGTGCGAATAGAATTGCCCGTTGAATATGGATTTATTCACCCCCAATTATGCGAAGAAGATGGTGATCGCTTTTTAGATGATTTTTTACGCCCTGGTCGAAAATATTTAATAGGAGCCTGTGCTCCTAACATGCAATATAAAATGTTTCGCGACGCATTTAAAAAAGCAGGTCTTGATATTAAAAAAGACCTTATCCCATTAGACATTAGAGAAATGACGACAGATCAAGCGGTAGAGTTAGTAGAAAAGGCTTTGGAACATATGGAACAGGAGGATAAGAAAGATGAGTAATAGTTATGATGCTGACAAAGAGACCTTTATGGGGGTCCCGCGAAATAAAATCCCCTGGTGGCCCACCATTGACTACGAAAAGTGTAATTTCTGCATGGAATGCGATAAATTTTGTCCACATAATGTCTATGAGAGGACTGAGGACGAGAATAGAAAACTTATCGTGAAAAATCAATATAATTGCGTGGTTTTTTGCCGAGCTTGTGCCAAAGCGTGTGCTCCTGATGCATTAACCTTCCCAGATAAACGAGAAATTACGAAATTGATAAAAGACTTACGATCTGAAAAAAAAGAGGGTTAAAAATTGGCAGAAGAAAATATTTGTGTTCTTCCTTGCAATGGTTTAGATAAATCACTAGGGGTTATTGCTAGAGAGGTTGCTTTAAAATTAATTGAGAAAGCCCCGGAATTCAATCTAATTTGTCCTGTTTTATTAAATTCTGGCGATAAGACCTATGAAGAACTCTTACAGAAATCAAAAATTATTGTGATTAATGGATGCATAACACGATGCTCTACAAAATTGATAGAGCAACGCGGATTAAAACCCTTTAAGCAAATAATGATACCCAATTTATCCAAAAAATATAATGTCAAACCATCCAAAACTCTAAATTTAGACGATGAAAATGTTAAACTTGCAGTAATAATTGCTGATGACATTATTAAGAATTTAGAAAACGCGGAACAAATCGAAGATAAAACCGCGACTCGTGATTTTCAAGAGCAAGAATATTTTGATATAACTGTTGATAAATATTATTTCACTGTACCAAAAAAGGGATACTTTTTTAATGAAAACGACTGCTGGATAAAACCCCAAGGGAAAACAGCTCTCTTAGGCATAACAGATTATCTTCAAAACGCAGCAAGTGATATCTTATTTGTTGATTTTCCAGATATAGGGAAGGATATTGGACAATTTGACGATGTTGGCTCCTTTGAGTCTTCAAAAACAGTTCTACAATTAATATCACCAGGTTCTGGAAGAATAATTGCTGTAAATAAAGATTTAGAACCGCATCCGGAGTACATGAATCAAGATCCTTACAATAAAGGATGGTTTGTTGAAATTGAACTGGATA
>Ga0315534_1002495_pt1 | contig 12308 bp, 12 predicted proteins | sample SalMarSW160240MG_FD_203094 | JGI IMG/M metagenome (GOLD analysis project Ga0315534, IMG submission 203094) | Salt marsh sediment microbial communities from the Plum Island Ecosystem LTER, Massachusetts, United States - Salt Marsh Sediment SW1602-40 ... | reverse complement strand
CAGTTTGCGCTTGTTTGGAGCTGTATTCCAATAATGAGTGAAAGCAACTCCGAGGGACAGTCGTTATTTGCTGCTGATGATTGGGAGTTGCTATCGCCTCTCTTTGTCGCAGATACATCGTTGGTGTTGTATGATGCTATAGTTGCACTGGCAAACAAAGCTGCTATCGCAACTGTTACCATTGCTACTATTGGTAGTATTTTAATATTCTTCATGATTCACAAGAAATCCTTGCATTCATGTTTAATTGGGTTGTGCCAATTCAATCTGATATATTATTGTGTTATATAAGAGAAAACTTGTCTTCTAATCCAGTCCACGTTACTACACATGAATACTATCCCTATTACATATCTGATAGAAGAGATATCTGATATAAATGGAGGTCTAATTTAGTCTAATTCAGATAAACTAAACCGACGTTTATGATACGAATATTATGTACAACAAGAGTCTAACTATAGCTGTTGTAGCTACAGTAGCTGTTATGCTTGCTGCAACGTCAGCTGTAGCAACAGAAGACGTGTTTGCAGGCAAGAAGAAATACGAGAAGAGTCAAGCGAGCTCTCAGGCTAATGCTTGTGGAAATGGAGAGGTGTCAATAAACGTCGGATGTCAGAACACCGATTCCCAGATTCAGGGAGATGAGAACAACGTAGCACAAACAGCACAGCAGACATTCCCAGAAGCTGACAACGGACACGACGGCGGACACCGCGACGGGTTCGGCCAGGCAGTTTGGTAGAGATAGATATTACAACCCCCTTTTTTATTATTTTAGAGTCAGACATAAATATTCTGGCGATATCTCTCGTTATAAGATGGATAACAATTATTCGTTAAATCCAGTATTGTTTGGAGTAGTAGTAACTGCACTAGCATCTGTCTTGGTTATAACACCTTGGTTTCAGACTGATATGGCGCTTTCCTATGGCACTGGCGGTAGCGGTGGTTCAGGTGGTAGCGGTGGATTGTTAGTCTGTCCTCCAGACTGTCCTGATGCTGACATAGACATAGCTGAAGCAGTAGAAGCAGGTGACACAACAATGATGACGAATCAGACGGCAGCTAACGGAAACATGACTGGTGGAACTAACTTAACCAGTTAACATTTATCTTTCTGTTATTGCAAAGACGACAAACTTTAGTATTCATGTATTGTTCTGTTTACCAATGATTAGCCTGAAGGTTTTTGTTATGATGTTAGCATTAATAGCATCTGTCATAGCAGTTACGATATTACATTCACAAGATGCCATAGCATCTGCATACGCCGGTCAGACTAGTGGATCTACACGAGTCGGACCTGCAGACCTAGATGTAGAAGGAGCAGCAGAAGCAGAAAGTGCAACTATGAGAGGAGCCACAAAAGGGACTACTACTAGTGGAAACATGACAGGAGTAGTAGAGTTCTTGAGCATTCAGAACGCAAAGTCAGGTTCACTATCTCAAATCAATGCAACTGCTTATACACTTGAATTGAATAATGTGGCAAATAAGACTATTATGTTTTCAGACAGACCAGAAAGAATAGTAGAAACGGTTAGTACATCTAATTTCATTGGTAACTGGGCTACTGGACCAAATAGTTTTTCAGAAGATGAACCAAATGACGCGTCAATAGTAAAAGATACTCAGACAGGTCAGCTTGAAACTGCTGTCATAGAGTCGTCTAATCCAGTCTATGATACGACCTCAAACACGTTAACATACACGATTATGGCTGAGAATGGAACGTCTATCGCTCTGCCTGAAGAGTTTGGACAGTCTATTTTAGTGGTAGACCCTGGGGGCCAGCCCGGAATCGGCACCTGATTAGACTAGAAGTGGCAGCTTCTTGTGCAGACGCTAATACTGTGAGTAGCCGTATCTCTTTCTGATCATGCCATTTGCTTTTAGGTTCAGATGGCAAGACATTAAAGTGGTTTCAAAAAATCACGAGGGAATCTAATCGATGTGACCTGACTCCACAGTAGAGCACATAAATTCAAGAGCTAGAGATAGAGCTAGAAGATTCAAACAACGATAGAGAAAAAGAAGTTCTTGTAAATGAAATTGACACTCTTGGTTGTGTCTTGGGACATCTAAACAATTTGAAATATTACAATGGTGAAACTCGAGCTATAGAGATCAGAGAGGTTAACCATAATTTTCAATAAACTAATCATGAGCGAGATTGGTTAATCAAAGCACAGGGTCTTGAAACTAAAATTAGCACATAAATACACAACTAGAGTTGACAGAATAGAAATCTATTAGCTACACGCATTTTAGCAAGAAGCTACAGGTCTCGCAAGAGTACATTAATTTATCGAAACTGGAACACAGTTCCATAATCTCATTACACCTGGGACATTCTATTCCCATGTCTAGCTCAGGCAACACTGGCTCTTCTTTTTGCTCCGGTAGATTAGACTCTTCCATAACTTCGAGACTCTTATCCTGCTGGCTCATGCTCTGCGGAACGAGTTTGGTGTGGCTGCGGCTGTGCTTTGTCATATCGAATAATTATCAAAAATGATTATTATATACCAGCTGACTCTAGCGACAGGGTCTCTCCCCCTACCTATGGCTGGCTTCAGCGAATATTAACAATGAGTCTAAAATAGTTAACAAGAATCTAGCATATGCCTAATCATATTAAAGAAGTTGCAATCCAAGATATCCCAGATATTGCTAGTGATACGGTTGATAAGTTGAGAAAGCTCAAAATCACTTCGGTTTATCAACTAGCAGTTCAGAGTCCACCTGAACTAGCAATGGAGATAGGTGATACATTCATTGATGTCGAATCAGCTGCTAGACTCATTGCAATTGCCAGAAAGATTTTGACAGAGAACGATACTCTATCAAAAGAATTTATGATTGCAGATGATTTGTTAGAAAAGCGAAATAAGATTACACGGCATGCAACTGGCTCAGAAAAATTTGATGCATTCCTAAACGGGGGGTTTGAAACTCAGGCTATTACAGAAATTGCAGGTGAATTCGGCTCAGGGAAATCACAGATATGCCAAGCACTTTGTGCAGCTGCTATAACATTACTGGAAAATGATAGATTAGATATACGCATGACACAAAGAGCACCGGCAAGCATCATCTTCATAGACACTGAGAATACATTCCGGGCCAATCGTGTCCACCAGATCGCCGAACAAAAGAATCTAGATCCTGAAGATATACTTAAGAGAATCTATCATTGCAATGTGTATTCGAGCGAGCAGTTAGAAGTTCTTATTGACGATCTTCCCAAGTTTATAGAGCAATACAATACCAAACTTGTTATCGTAGATAGTATAATATCTCTACATCGAGCCGAGTTCTCAGGTCGAGGAACACTTGCGGATAGACAACAACGATTAGGAAAAATGTTAAACAAGCTTCGACGATATGCGGATGTTTATGACATAGCAATTGTGATAACTAATCAGGTCGTATCTTATGCCGACATTTCACATCCTGGATTTGAATATATGAAAGCAGCAGGAGGGAATGTAGTTGCTCATGGTTCCACATACCGAGTTTTTCTCAGAAAATCAGGTAAAAATAGGGTGGCTACGATGGAAGACTCGCCGTGTCAACCACATCAAAGAGTAAAGTTCACAATATCAGAAGGTGGAATTCAGGACGCTAATTCCTATAAAACAGAAGAGGAGAGCAATTCAGCTTGGTAGAAGCCCTACAGCATAACAGGGTTGATAATGGCACAGGTCGTTCCAATGCGATAATACTGAGCGATTTATACCCTGACCCGCACTCTCTTCCAGCTCCACCAGCTTTACGTGAGCCTACTCCATTCGTTACGCTATCAGAACTTGAACCAGGAAAATATATTTCTACAACAGCAAGAATAGTATATCTTAGGACAGCCGAAAGACACGATGCTCTCGGAGAAAAAGTGGTTTTCACTGGGGTGCTTGAAGATTCTACATTTAAAGCACCATTTGTCAGTCATAAGATTTCATACCCACTGATTCGAGATTCGGTGTATAAAATTCACTCGGCGTACGTTCATGAATTCCCGGATAGATCTTTATTATTGGTAATAATAGAATTCACAAAATTAGAACCCAAAAATGTTGATGATATTCGTGAATTTACGTGGATCCCGAAGATTGGAGCTATCCATAGGCCGGTTAGACATATTTATTTGAATGGAACGGTTTCAACCATTCATAGCACATCCGGCTTAATCAAACGATGTAATAAATGCAGATCGCTGATTCTGTATGACAGTACTAAATGCCCAAATGAATGCGGTATGGGATATGCATGGGATCTTAGAATATCATGTAAACTATATGATGGTTCAGGCACAATAAAGATGATCCTGACAAAAGATCTTGCAGCCAAAGTGCTACAGCGAAACTTGAGCCAACTCATCCTACGTACCTCATTAAATCATAGTCAAGTGGATGAAACTCAGCTTAATAACAATTCTATCTCGACTCTCAGCATAGAAGTTCCATCTACATTCAACGTAATGGAGGCAGTTCTACCTGAGAATGTCTCACCATCACTCTACACCAGATCTAACAAGCTAATAGTATCAGATGGTAGAAATCTAATCTATTTCCCGACAAATGATATCGAGCTAAAATCTAAATTTGCAGAACTAAATGTTAGACGACTTGACGCCAATGTAGCTGATTCCATGGAAGACATTAAAATCATCAGGAGATTAGTTGAACGAGCGCTTTCTATGAGTATCCAGAATATTACAGAGAAGAGAATGAGGCATGGGATCTATATGCTGGAAGATCCGATTTCACTTTACAGATGTGAAAGAGCCAAACTATTCTTGGGATTTTCTGTCGATATGAGAGTTGATACACAACAACCATACCGACATAAGCTGCAGCTCACAGTAGAACTAAGTCCACATGCCTACGTTCGGGAAAGTGTAATCGATTACATTAGAATGAGAAGAGAAGCCGGAGCTACAGCTAATGCGGTCATTCGTATGTTACTAAACTATAGGAATAAAGTCATAGTAGCACCTACTGGGCATTTTGGCTGCATAGTTGACGTAATATCTAAAAAAGCGTGTAATCAGATTGTGTCAGAGCGTGATAATCGAAATCTGGTAGAATTCTGGAAGCAGGTTTATGGCATAGATATTTCACCTGATGAAATCCCACTGCTTAAGATTAAGATGCTGAATTCAGAGAATATATTCACTTACCCTGCAAGCATGTGTTATTTTGGAAATGAATCACTGTATATTCCAGCTTCAGTTCATAAATTCATCGACTACAAACGATCTAGGCTTATTCCGAGAGTGTATGACGTCATAAAAAGAGCACTAAAAGATTTGAAGATTGGAGACGATATACAGATCCAGAGAGTTAGCGATATTGATAGAGCTAATGATAGAGAGAACATGCAACGACAAATACTAGATGATACGAGACAGAAACTTTATGGGAGAAATGTTCATGCTAAGGGCTCAATCATGTACGTGCATGATGAGCTTTGGTTTTTCCCTAATCAAGTTCATATATCTTAGTGATAGGCATGTCACAATTGGCTAATTTGTCTGGTGCTACGTCACAGGTCTATTTTTCTGCAATGAACTGCGCTCTAGATCTGCTAGACCGGCAGAATACTATACAAAAGATGTCCACTGGTTCAGCAGAGCTTGATTCACTAATAGATGGGATGCAAGAAGGTTTATTCTACCTATTTTATAGCACACCCGAGAACCAGTTAGTTCTCGATTCTCTGCTAAACAGATTATTGATAGGTTGTATCTTACCAAAAAACAGTAAAAAACATGGCTTTGAATCAAGAGCTTTATTCTTTAACAATATCGACTATCATATGGACAAAAATAAACATCAGCTATTAAACCCTGAAAAGATAGCTATCGCATCCAAATATGCTGGAATAGAACCAAAGATTGTATTCAAAAACCTGTATATTCAGACAGCTTATAATTTGGAACATCAGGTTACTATCGCACAAGAGATAGTTGAGAAGATAGAGTCAAACCCAGACATCAAACTTCTGGCGATCAGAGATCTTACAAAATTCATTGTTATGAGCAATAAAACTGGTCATGGTACATCGAATGGGAGTGATGATAATAGTAAATTGAAAAACTTCCTAAGCGTTCTGTACCAGACTTGTGTCAAAAATAGTGTGACAATGGTAGCAACTGGGTTCTGTAATACTTCTAGCAGTGGTATTATACCCAAACCAATTGGCGGTACATATCTCAAACATCTCGTTAACGTAATTGTAAATTTGAAACCAAATCTAAATAACAGTTACTACTACTATACAACTTCTAGCGATACCGGTGGTGGTTCATCTGTCTCGTATAGGGCCACAATGACTAAACACCCGTACCAACTGACTCCTAAATCTGCAAATATTTATGCGGAGAGAATCGGGAAGAGAAAGAATCCGATGCTGTTCATTTTTGATTGATGACATATGGGTAGAATAACTCCATCATTTCGACAATTATATGAAGAGACCATAGCCGAGCTGAAATCAGAACTACAAGCCGCTATGGTCGATCTTGGCCACAAGAGTGCATTCGATCTAATGCTAAAAGATGCATGGAATAGAGAACAAGCTGCGATGGGTAATTCAACACTGCCAACGGTTTGTGATAAACTCAATCTTGTCGCTTCTATACATAACAGAAAATTAACAGCTGCAATGTCGAGGGAGCTGAAAGATAAAGATGTGAAGATAAATCAACTCTATAACAGAATTGTCGAACTTGAGAATACTGTGAAGATCATCATGGATAAACTGAAAGAGGATTCGAGAGAGCCTAACCTACCAAATCACAGAAGATGACTATTCGTACTGCAGAGGGCTGGCTCCTAGACGTTTTACACCACCCTAATACCGATGACATAGTTTTACTCATAAAATTGCAAAGCGGCAAAGTCATTCAGTTCAAAAAGAGACTACAAGAGTATCATCTTTACATATTACCAAAATCTGAACAAGCCGGCCAAGATCTCTTTCAACAGCTATCTAGATGTGATCATCTAATAAAGCGAATATTCTGGAATGAAAAATACATTGATCTACAAGATAAGACCAAGACAGGTTTGATTGGAATAAGTCTTGAATATTATGACCGACAGGACTTTAAAGTACTCATTCAGAAATTGGGTCAGGATTCACGAGTAAAGTCATTATATAATATTGACATTTCTGATATAATGCAATTCATTTATACTCAACTAAAGATTCCACCAACTAGCAAAGTCGAGATAAAGTTTGATGATGATACAGAATTGCTACTATCAATAACCCGAGTTGATGATAGTAATGAGATAGCCCCGCCTCCATTCTCAACCATGTATGTTGAACTCTTGAACGAATTTATCAATGACAAAAATGACCCATTAAAGGTCTCTATGAGAACAGATGCGCAAACTGAAACTATAGTGTTTAATGGTCTTTCTGACCCTGCATTCACATCACATATTACTCAACAGAATCCTGATATTGTTATATTCTGTGGAGATCATGATAAGCTCTCTTTTTCCAATGACAAACCATTTGAAGAGTGGTCTAAGCAGAAAGTTATCATTTTTACTAATAGTACCACTATACATGATATTCATCTTTCCCAGTTAATAGAAAAATCAAGATTTAGTTATCTACCACTTAGATTTGTTTCAAGATACGGAATGATGAGGATGATCGACAGTAGAATTACATTTGAATTACTACAAAGGGAATTTGTTATTCCAGCAAGATTGAGTACAGTATCAAAACACCATGAAGATATTAGAACCTTAGACGATGTAGTCGCAAATGATAAAGCTGGTTTAATAATATCTCCGGAGATCGGTTTACACGAAAATGTCGCAGTCCTGGACTTTAATGATGAGTACGCAAACCTAATCTTAAGACATAATATTAGTTATGAGACTTTAGTCGACCATTCTAATAGGGACTCAGAATTAGAGTCCAGACCTACGGAAAATCAAGTGTCACCATTACTCCCCTCGATTATGGGAGAAATTGTTGCTCGACGTGTTTATCTTAAAAAACGACTTAGAGAAGAGCTTGAACCTAACACCTTATTATATAATTATTGTGAAGAGTGCTCAGAAACACTAAAACAAATACTAGTATGTCTGTATGGTACGTCCGGTTCTATCTGGAACAGATATAGTAACGTGTATGTCTTCGAAGAGATAAACAAACTTTCACGTCAGATGTTACTGAAAACTAAAGATATTGTACAGGCCGCAGGTTTTGATGTGATCTACGCGGATACGGATGCAGTATTTCTAAAGAGAAAAAATGCGACTAGAAGTGATTACGAAAAGGTGATGAATGAACTCATTAGAGAAACTGGGCTGGATATGACTTTGGAATATCATTATAAATTTCTGGTACTGCTTTACGTAGAAGCCGATGAAAAATTAGAAGCACGGAAGCATTACTATGGGCTTACGTACAACAGCCAATTAATTGCTCGAGGCATCGACACCAGAAGACATGACTCTCCGACATTTATAAAAGAGTTTCAAATGACATTGCTTTTAAAGTTATTTGATTGCAAGAGCTCTGGAGATGTTTTAACTACAGGATATGGAAATGCATTATTGTATATCACTCAAAGTATTGATAAAATCATGAATGGTGAGGTACCGATAACTGATCTGGTAATCTCCAAGTTGTTACGACAAAACATAGAAAAATATACAAGTCTATTCCCTCATGTGGCCGCGGCCATCAAATTAAACTTATCAGGATTAGTTACTAACCGGGGAGATAATATACAGTACATCTATACTAATTCAAATCATATTGATCCGCTGCAGAGAATAGCCCCTGCCAAGCTAATGTCTTCTGAAGTGTACGACAAACAGAAATATCTTGAAATGTTGCTCGATTCAGCTGAGGCAGTTTTAGCGGTATTTGGATTTAGTCGGTTAGTATTTGGATTTGATAGAAAAAAGTCATATCATTGGTGGGATGAGCTTTACCAGCAGCGGGAAAGAGATATTGAATCGGCAAAAATGGAATTATAAAATGATTTTGGAGAGTATGTTAATCAGCCAATGAGTTTATTTCCAGATGAGGACGTTCTTACAAAAGAGATTGAAAGTTGGAGAGGCTTCATAGATAATCTTCCGTCAGACGAGGATAAAGCCATATTTACAAAGCTACTTGATGATTGCTACAAATACTCCGTTGCAATGAATAGCCAAGCACAAGTACATCCATTTCCAACAGAGACTTTAATTATGGCTTTATTATTATCACAGCATAAACTCATCGAACATTTAAAGTCTTTAATGAAGTCAAAGCAGATGCCTCAGACCTAGATGAGATATTGATATTGTACCCACAGTCTAGTACTACGATCGATACTGAATTTTAGTATGCTATAGATCTGGCCAGGAATCATGTGTATATATTCGAACAAAATAACAGATGATTTTGCTCTGTAGCAATAGGCGTCGAGACGGTAACAGGTAATAACAGATGGAAAGAGCTATCTATGATTAATTCTCATCAATAATATTGCAAGTGGTATTAAACAGACGAGATAAAGAGCAGTTAGTAATTAAGCTTCATCAAGAGGGTAGGACCATTCGTGAAATCGCATCAGTCGCACACCTGTCTTTTAGTGATATTGGTTTCATCATACGAAAAATAGACGGCAAAGATGATGATGTAGGTGTTGAAACAAAAGACATGAAAGCCAAGTCCAAGAGTACAAGAGCATTATATCTATTCCTGCAGGGCAAGCGCCCGGTCGATGTTGCCATAGAGTTGGATCTGCCATCGATCGAGGTGGAAAATATGCTACAGGAGTACTGGGTTCTAAATGGATTAGATGAACTAGCATTGGTATATGTCGAAGTCAGAAGTCATCTTACCCTGTTCCTCAGATTATTTCACATAATGAAACAGAATAAGTTGATTAATAAAAAAGATATTCAAATTATATTAAAACATGCTGGGCATGATTTATCATCTTTAGAGAACAAGTTCCGTCAGCTTTCAAACGTTGTTCTGGATTTAGAGATTAAGAGATAAGAACTGAATGCTCATCTAATTGACCTTGGACAAACTATAGCACAGTATCAGAATATTATCGATAGTAAAAAGCACCAACTAATAGAATTGGATAAACAACTAGCAATCTAACGTGGCAAATCAAAATCAGACAAGGTGGGATAGATTCCAATTACACTAAGATTGATGAATATCGGGTCTTTTAGTCTATTTATATCTGGTCTATTAATAGAAGTGATATTAAAAAAATAATAGATGGAAGGGCGGATCTATTTTTAGTTACTCTCTAAAGACATATGAAGAGCTTGAGCTGGGCGATACTGCATAGTTATCTATTGTTTGAACAACCGCATCTGGATATGTAACTGTGAATTTGTATACGCCTGAGGGCAAGCTATTGAATGAATAAGAGCCGTCAGATCCAGTTATAACAGAGGTAGAGTAACCTGCACTTTTATCTGCCGAATTTGCTAATCCCATATGCTTGTAAATAACTACAGATGCTCCATTTATAGGCAGGCCTTCAGAGCTCATTACAAAACCTTTTACACTGCCAAGATCTATATATGGTAGATATTGTGTTGGTATTCTTGACGCTGTTTCTCCAGAAGATAATGGCCCTCGGTTAGGACCTGTGAAGCCATGATCTATAGTTGGTATTGGTACTGAACTTGTGAATAGCATTGATCCATACATTGCAGAAATTACAATTGCTATGATAACCCCCAAGCAACCAAAAAGAATTGTCAACATTGTAGCGTGGGTATTTAGATCGTGGTGGCGGCGAGGTTCTTTTTCTACTAACTTGTTTGCATCGTAATGAGATTTTATGGATAATGTCATCTAATTTGAATCACCTCCTCTACAATCACATGAATGGTGAATAGTCGCTTCTTCTATGACTGCACACCAGTTTGTTAGATAAGATGATTCGATTCTCACGATTATTATAATACAAGTAGTTGCTTAACTCTTCTTGTACCATAAGTTGATTAGTAATATCGTCGAAGCATTGAATATGGAGTCACATACAAGTTGGTAATAATGCTGCCACAAAGTTCAGGTTCCAATATTACAAATAATATTTAGTCTATAGGCTGCTTAATTAATCTCATTCTATATTCGATTATTGTGGCATTAATAGAACCTATTATAGGTCTAGCATACCTAGGAATTGGATTCATATTGACATATCTATCACTGGAAATAGCATGGCATTTTACCGCGTGCAGGATCAAATCAAGAGACGCAAAGATGATAAAACCATGTCTGTTCAAACAGACTAAACTACTTCTATTTGCAACAGTACCTAATGCGCGTACATAAGGCCAGCGGCTACATCCACCTCTATTATTTTTTACTCAAGATTCCCACTTCAGATCGATAAAGATATCTATCATTAAGGGCAGTTTCTCGTGAACAGAAGTTTTGGATGTAGGTGGGGAGTACTAACATCATCAATTAATATACGATTCGGGCAGCCAATGTTTCTAATAGATCCAAAAACATTGTATTATTATGACCGTCAACTAAAATAAAATCATTATCACGATACCATTCAATCCTATCTGGCTCAGAATTTAACATGATTATTCTACAGCTCACTTTATTTGACAATTTTATCGTATGTATGTATGTATGTGAATTGGAGGGGGGAATATGTGAATAGGAGGAGGACGTATGTTTTATCGTATGTATGTGAATAGGAACAATGTTGTACAACAAGATTCTTACTAAGAATAGAGATCTCTTATAAATAACTATAGCCTATATGTTATTAATGAATAGAAACACTATATTGACAATCTTTGCAATCGTCACAGCACTAGGATTTATTGTGATCCCAACTAATTTGACAACCCAAGTTTCTGCAACAGGATTCGGAATCACATTGTGTAATTCTCCGAATGCAGTAGGAGGATCCCCCTGTATTTCCAACAGATAAAAGACCAGCCTTGCACTGCACAACTGCAAAACGAATGCTCATCAGCAGATGGTAATACTAACTGTGCAAATAACAATGCGGAAACTCTTGGAGATGAGAATATCGTAAATCCGCAAGTTAGACAGACGTCCCCGACTAAAATCGAAGTTAGTCAGTCTGGTTCGCCTGGCCCACCTGGACCAGCTGGTGAGACTGGTGCTATTGGACCGCAGGGTGAACAGGTAAACCAATTAAGATAAGTGTCATTACATATTATTGATGTAATTGTCATATTCTTTGCACAGGAAGAGCTTTAGCTTTGTTCATTGATCTGCTTTGCTGAGTAAGTGAGTGATCAGTAAAGGCAAGT
>Ga0315534_1002492_pt1 | contig 12322 bp, 12 predicted proteins | sample SalMarSW160240MG_FD_203094 | JGI IMG/M metagenome (GOLD analysis project Ga0315534, IMG submission 203094) | Salt marsh sediment microbial communities from the Plum Island Ecosystem LTER, Massachusetts, United States - Salt Marsh Sediment SW1602-40 ... | reverse complement strand
TTTGCCTCCTGTGGTCGCGGTCGCCCACGGGTGTGGCCGACCGGGTCAGTATCGGCACATCGACCCCCGAACCTTGAGCACCCCCCGACCGTATCTCGGCTTCCGGCTCGGGCCGGGCACCACGCCTCAAGGCCGTCCGTAGGCTGGTCGAAGGCCCCTCGTGCTCCTCGTCCTGGTGGTGCTGCTGGCCGTCGTGACGGTGCCCTTGACGGGCGGCCGTCTCAGCCGGCTCGCCGACGTCCACCTGCGGCTCCCTGGCCTGGCGATCCTGGGGGTCGGTGCGCAGGTGGTGATCATCTCGGTGCTCCCGACGATGCCCGCCTGGCTGGCCACCACGGTGCACTTCGCCAGCTACGGGCTGGTGCTGGCGTTCGTCTGGTGCAACCGGAGCCTCCCGGGGCTCTGGCTCGTCGCGCTCGGTGGCCTGTCGAACCTCGTGGTGATCACGGCCAACGGTGGGGTCATGCCGGCGAGCTCCGATGCTCTCCGGACCGCCGGACGGTCGCCGACCGAGGAGGGCTTCACGAACTCGGAGGTGCTCCGGCACCCGCAGATCGAGTTCCTCGGCGACGTCGTTCCGCTGCCGTCGTGGGTCCCGTTCGCGAACGTGTTCAGCATCGGCGACGTGCTCATCGCGATCGGCGTGTTCTGGTGCGTGCACGCGATCTGCCGGGGGCGCGGCGTCCACGACGAGGCAAGTACGGTTGGATGACGCGAGCGCTGCCCGCCGGTCGGCGAGGCTCGTGCTCGCACACCTTCGATGCTCGACCTGACGATCGTGACGGGGATGTCCGGCGCTGGCCGGTCATCGGCTGCGGACGCGCTCGAAGACCTGGGCTTCTTCGTGATCGACAACCTGCCCCCGGCGCTGATCCCGAAGGTGGCCGAGCTCGCCGCGGGCGGCGGCCGACCATCGCGCTACGCCCTCGTCGTCGACGTGCGCTCGGGCGCGTTCATGGACGATCTCGAAGCGGCGCTCAGCGAGCTGCGCGAGTCGGGCGCGCGCACTCGCGTGCTCTTCCTCGACGCCGCCGATGCCGTCCTGGTCCGGCGGTTCGAGGCGTCGCGCCGCCGGCATCCGCTGTACGACGCCGACAGCATCATCGACGGGATCGCCCTCGAGCGCGACCTTCTCGAGGAGCTCAAGGGCGAGTCTGACCTGGTCGTCGACACCACCGAGCTCAACGTGCACCAGCTCCGTGAGCGCGTGCGCGAGCTCTTCGGCGACGGCGTCCCCGAACCGGGGGAGCTCCAGGCCAACGTCGTGTCGTTCGGCTACAAGCACGGCGTCCCGGTCGACGTCGACGTGCTCTTCGACAGCCGGTTCCTGCCCAACCCCCATTGGGTCGAGCGCCTCCGCCCCTTGCCGGGCACCGACGCGAAGGTGCGCCGGTTCGTGCTGGGCCAGCCAGAGGCCGAGGCGTTCCTCGACGAGCTGCGGCGCATGTTCCAGCTGTTGCTGCCGGCGTACGTGCGCGAGGGCAAGGCCTACCTCTCGATCGGCATCGGATGCACGGGCGGCCGTCACCGCAGCGTCGTGATCGCCACCGAGCTCGGCAAGATCTTCAAGGAGCTCGGGTTCGACGCTCGTGTCCTCCACCGGGACCTCGATCGTGGCTGACGAGCGGGACGCCCCGGCGGTCGTCGCGATCGGCGGGGGCCACGGGCTCGCGGTCACGCTCCAGGCCGCGGCGCGCTACGCCGGCGCGCTGACCGCTGTCGTGAGCGTGGCCGACGACGGTGGCTCGAGCGGACGCCTGCGCCGTGATCTCGATGTCGTGCCGCCGGGCGACCTGCGCAAGTGTCTCCTCGCGACCGCGTCGCCCGACGGCGTGTGGACCCGCGTGTTCGCGCACCGCTTCGAGGGGGGCGAGCTCGGCGGCCACGCGCTCGGGAACCTCGTCCTCGTCGGGCTCGCCGAGACCCTTGGCGACCTCGGGGCCGCGCTCGACGAGGCCGGAGCGCTGCTCGATGCACGAGCGCGAGTGCGGCCGGCGACCACGGAGCGCGTCGTGCTCAAGGCCCAGGTCAGCGACCAGGACATGCGCCGCGAGGTCGAGGGCCAGGTCGCGGTGATGGAGACCCGCGCCGACATCCGGCGGGTCGAGCTCGTGCCCAGCGACGTCCCCGCCGACCCGGTGGCGATCGACGCGATCTCGGGCGCCGACCAGGTCGTGCTCGCGCCCGGCTCGCTCTTCACGAGCTTGCTCCCGGCGCTGATGGTGCCCGGGATCCGGGACGCGGTCTGCATGGCCGCGGGGCAGGTGGTGCAGGTCGGCAACCTCGCGCCGCAGATCCCCGAGACCGAGGGCCTCGACGGGGTCGACCACCTCCGGGCCGTGCTCGAGCACGGGGCTCGGGTCGACGTGCTCGTCAGCGCCGAGGACGGCCTCCTCGACGTGGCCGACGCGTCCGTGGAGGCGCTGGGCGTGCGGTGCGTGCGCCGTCGCCTGTCGGTTCCTGGCACGCTTGCCCACGATCCAGCGGAGCTGGCGGAGATGCTCGCCCATCTACTGTGATTCGAGACCGTGATTCGAGACCTGCTGTGATCAGACGGACCGGCTCCAGCCGAGAGGTGTGAGGGAATGACCGTACGAGTGGGCATCAACGGCTTCGGGCGCATCGGGCGCTCCTTCCACCGGGCGGTGCTGTCCCGGGGCAAGTCGGCGGGCGTCGAGCTCGTCGCCGTCAACGACCCGATGGGTGACGCCGCGACCATGTCGTTCCTGCTCAAGCACGACTCGGTCGGCGGCATGCTCGCGAACGAGGTCAAGGCCACCGACACCGGGTTCGCGGTCGACGGCAAGGACGTGGTGAAGCTCGAGGTCATGGACCCCGCTGAGATCCCGTGGGGTGAGCACGGCGTCGACGTCGTGATCGAGTCGACCGGGCTGTTCACCGCCCGCGAGAAGGCCGCCGGCCACCTGAAGGGCGGCGCCACGCGCGTGGTCATCTCGGCGCCGAGTGCTGACGCCGACGCCATGATCTGCATGGGCGTCAACGACTCCGTCTACGACGACAAGCAGCACGCGGTCATCTCGAACGCGTCGTGCACGACCAACTGCCTCGCCCCGATGGCCAAGGTCCTCAACGACACCTTCGGCATCCAGCGCGGCCTGATGACCACGGTCCATGCCTATACGAGCGACCAGTCGCTCCAGGACCTCTCGAAGCCGACCCGGAAGGGGACCCCTGATCTCCGGCGCATGCGCGCCGCGGCCCTGTCGATCATCCCCAGCAGCACCGGCGCCGCGCGCGCGATCGGACAGGTGCTGCCCGAGCTGAAGGGCCGCCTCGACGGCACGTCGCTGCGGGTCCCGACGCCCACGGGCTCGATCACCGACCTGTCGGCCGTGCTCGACAAGGAGGCGTCGGTCGAGGAGATCAACGACGCATTCCAGGAGGCGGCGAACGACAAGTCGTACCGGGGCGTTCTCGAGTACACCGACGAGCCGCTCGTGTCGGCCGACATCGTCCACAACCCGGCGTCGTGCATCTTCTCCGCCGGTGACACGATGGGCAGCAGCTCCTTGGTGAAGGTGCTCGGCTGGTACGACAACGAGTGGGGCTACTCGAACCGACTCGTCGACCTCGTCGCGTTCGTCGGCTAGCAGCGCCCGCCACCCGAAGACATGCAGCTCCCGACGCTGGGTGAGCTGTCGTTCGAGCGCGGTGACCGTGCGCTCGTCCGTGTCGACTTCAACGTGCCGCTGACCGACGGTCACGTCGACGATGACCTCCGCATCGCAACCGCGCTCCCGACGATCGAGGACCTGCGCTCGCGCGGCGCGGCCGTCGTGACATGCGGTCACCTCGGCCGGCCGAAGGGTGTGCCGGACCCGAGGTGCTCGATGGCGCCCGTGGCAGCGCGCCTGGGTGAGCTGCTGGACCGCGAGGTGCCGCTCGCGCCGGGAGTCGTTGGTCCCGCCACCGAGAAGCTCGTCGCGTCCCTCGGTCCGGGCGACGTCGCGATGCTCGAGAACCTCCGATTCGAACCGGGGGAGACGAAGGACGACCCGGAGCTGGTCGCGCAGCTCGCGAAGCTCGGCGACGTCTACGTCAACGAGGCGTTCGGTGCCTCGCACCGGGTGCACGCGTCGATCGTCGGGCCGCCGCGCACGCTCCCGAGCGCTGCCGGCCTGTTGCTCGCGCGCGAGGTCGAAGTGCTGTCACGACTGCTGCACGACACGCCGAGGCCGTTCCTCGCCGTGCTCGGTGGTGCGAAGGTGAGCGACAAGCTCGGTGTGATCGAGGCGCTGCTCGATCGATGCGACACGATCCTCGTGGGCGGCGCGATGGCCTTCACGTTCGAGGTGGCGCGCGGTGGCGCGGTCGGCGACTCGCTGGTCGAGACCGAGATGGTCGACACGTGCCGGCGCCTGCTCGACACCGATCGTATCCGCATCCCCACCGACGTCGTCGCCGCGGTGGACATCGATGCCGACGCCGACACCCGCATCGTGCCCGCCGCCGCCGTCCCCGAGGGCTGGAAGGGCCTCGACATCGGGCCGGACACGGCCGACGCCTTCTCGGCCGAGGTGGCGCGTGCCGCCACGCTGCTCTGGAACGGTCCGATGGGCGTGTTCGAGGTCGCACCGTTCGCGGACGGGACGCGCCGGGTCGCCGAGGCAGTCGCGTCGTGCACGGGGTTCACCGTGGTCGGCGGCGGCGACAGCGCGGCCGCGATCCGTCAGATGGGCTTCGCGGACCGCGTCGACCACGTCAGCACCGGTGGCGGCGCGACGCTCGAGCTGATCGAGCAGGGCGACCTGCCCGGTCTGGAAGCACTACGTGCCACGCGTCGCGGAGGAGGAGTCAGATCATGAGCGCGCCCGCACGGAAGCCGATCATCGCGGCGAACTGGAAGATGCACCACGACCACCTGGTATCGATCCAGGTGGTCCAGAAGCTGTCGTATCGCCTCGAAGTCGAGGACTACGAGGCTTGCGACGTGGTCGTCGCTCCGCCGTTCACGGATCTGCGGACCCTCCAGACGCTCATCGAGAGCGACAAGCTCGGGATCCTGCTCGGTGCACAGAACTGCTACTGGGAGGACAAGGGCGCGTTCACGGGTGAGGTCGCGCCGCCCATGCTGGCCAAGCTGAACGTCGCGTACGTGATCGTCGGACACTCGGAGCGGCGCCAGCTGTTCGGCGAGACCGACGAGACCGTGAACGCGAAGGTGAAGGCCGTGCTCAAGCACGAGATGGCACCGATCGTGTGCGTCGGTGAGACGCTCGATGAGCGCGAGTCAGGTCGAACCGGCGAGCGCGTGTCGATGCAGACCCGCGCCGCCTTCGAGGGCGTCAAGCAAGCGGCCGCCGAGACCTGCGTGATCGCGTACGAGCCGATCTGGGCGATCGGGACCGGACGCAACGCCACGCCCGACGACGCCAACGCCACGATCGCCGTGATCCGTGGCGTCGTGCGCGAGCTCTACGGCGGTGCAGGCGACCACGTCCGGATCCAGTACGGGGGGAGCGTCAAGCCGGGCAACATCGCCGAGCTGATGGCGATGCCCGACATCGACGGAGCGCTCGTCGGCGGCGCGTCCCTCGATCCCGACGACTTCGCGCGGATCATCCGCTTTCGCGCCTGACTCCGCTTCCGAGACGGGCCGCTCGGGCCTCGGCACGTAGACTCTTCGACCGTGGTCCTCGATGCCGCCCTCATCGTCATCTGCGTTCTGTCGGCGCTGGCGATGATCTTCCTCATCCTGTTGCACTCCGGCCGCGGCGGTGGCCTCTCCGACATGTTCGGCGGAGGGCAGCTCGGCGGGTCGATGGCGGGATCCACGGTGGTCGAGCGCAACCTCGACCGCCTGACGATCATCACCGGCATCATCTTCGGGTTCTCGACCGTCATCCTGGCGCTTCGACTGCAGCCGGCCTGACAGCTTGGCCTGTCGGGTCCACCGACACGGACGCGAGGTCTGGTAGCAAGAGGGCTTCGGCGACGGTGAGGGGGTCGAAGATGCGCACGCGCACCCGCGCACGGATGATCGTGGCGGCCGTGGCGGCCGTGGCGGTCGTCACCGTCACACTCGCGACGTTCGCACCAGTCGGCGCGAGCGAGCACACGCGCACCCCGCACCAGAGCGCGTCGGGCACGATCCGCATCGCCGCCGAAGAAGAGCCGGCCTGCGCCGACTGGATCGGGACCTGTGCCGGTTCGGCCTGGGGCAACTGGGCGCTCGGCAACCTGACGATGCCGCAAGCCACCAACGTCGACCCCGAGGGCAGCTACGTCCCGGGTGACATGCTCGTCGACTTCCCGACCCTCGAGCCGGGTCCGCCGATGAAGGTCACGTACCGCATCAAGCCCGAAGCGGTGTGGAGTGACGGTGAGCCGATCACGTCGGAAGACTTCGAGTACACGTGGGACCAGATCGTCAACGGCAACGACATCTACGACACCACCGGCTACGTCAACATCGAGAGCATCGACACGAGCGACCCGCAGGTCGCGGTCGCGACGTTCTCCGAGCCGTTCGCGGGATGGCGCGATCTGTTCGCCGGCTTCTACTTCGTGCTCCCGAGCCACATCCTCGAGGGCAAGAACCGCAACAAGACGATGAAGGACGGCTACGCGTTCTCCGGCGCGCCGTGGAAGCTCGACGGCGGCAAGAGCGGCTGGAAGAAGGGCAAGACGATCACGCTCGTGCCCAACGACGCCTACTGGGGGGTCAAGCCGACGATCTCGAAGGTGATCTTCCAGATCATCCCGGAGAGCTCCTCCGAGCTGGAAGCCGTGAAGACGGGCCAGGTCGTCGCCGCATATCCGTTGCCGATCGACGGCGCGCTCGACCAGCTCGACGAGGCCTCCAACCTCTCGTACAGCGTCAGCTACGGCAACCAGTTCGAGGGGTTCTGGGTGAACGCAGACGCCTTCCCGCTCGACAGCAAGGCCGTCCGCCAGGCGGTGACGTACGCGACCGACCGTCAGGCGATCGTCGACGCGATCCTGAAGCCCGCGATCCGCGAGGGGCGCGTGCTGCAGAGCTTCATCGTCCCGACCTTCCGGGAGTTCTACGAGCCGTCGTTCGAGGTGTACGCGCCGGATCAGTCGAAGGTCGACGAGCTGATGACCGGTGACGGATGGGAGAAGAACTCGAGCGGGATCTGGGAGAGGGACGGCAAGACGGCGTCGTTCACCGTCAACTCCACGGCCGGCAACGAGAGCCGCGAGCTCACCGAGCAGCTCTGGCAGAGCCAGCTGCAGCAGGCCGGCTTCGAGCTCGAGATCAAGAACCTCGACGCGGACGTGCTGTTCGGGCAGCGCCTGCCGAAGGGCCAGTACGACGTAGGCCTCTACGCCTCGGTGGGAACGCCGGATCCCGGCCAGTGCCTGATCTTCTGCTCCGAGAACATCCCGTCGAAGCAGAACAAGCAGGCCGGTCAGAACTGGACGCGGACGAACGACCCGACCATCGACGAGACCTGGAGCACCGTCGACACGACGCTCGATCAGGCGACGCGGGTCGCGGCGGCAAGAGCGGGCCAGGAGGCGCTCGCCGACTACGTCGCCTCGATCCCGCTCTTCCAGACACCGACGATCTTCATCTACGACCACGACCGACTCGGTGGGAACCTCCAGGACAACACGGTGATGGGACCGTTCTTCACGATGAACGAGTGGGTGCTCAGCTAGCCGCGATCACGCGGCCATGACGAAGTACGTCCTGCGGCGAATCGCCGCATCGATCCCGGTCCTGCTGCTCGCCTCGGTCCTGGTCTTCTTGCTCGTCCGCGAGTTCGGCGCCGACCCCGCGCGCGTGCGCTGTCAGAACAGCCGTGACATCGAGTGCCGCCGGCGCGCACGCGAAGAGCTGGGGCTGAACGACTCGTTGCCCGTCCAGTACGTGAGCTTCATGGGCGACTTCCTCCAGGGCGACTGGGGCGAGAGCCAGCGCACCGGAAGATCCGTCGGCGAGTCGATCCGCGGCGACCTCTGGGAGACCTCACAGCTGGCGTTCTGGGGCGTGCTGTTCTCCGGCGGTGTCGCGCTCGCGGTGGGTGTGTACTCGGCCAGCAGGCCGTACTCACGCGGCGACTACATGTTCACCGGGCTCGCGTTCGCCGGCATCGCGATGCCCACGTTCTGGTTCGGTCTGCTGACGATCCAGTACCTGACGTTCGAGCTGCAGAACCTGTTCGGGTCGACCGAGCCGATCTTCTACTCGATCCCGAACCCCGTCGCGACCGGTCCGGTGGAGTACTTCCGAGAGCTGGCCCTCCCTGTCCTCGTGCTCTCGGTCCAGCTGGTGGCGGGATGGAGCCGCTACCAGCGGTCGTCGATGCTCGAAGAGCTCAACCGCGACTACATCCGCACCGCACGCGCGAAGGGCCTGCCCCGGCGCACCGTGATCTGGAAGCACGGGCTTCGCAACTCGCTGAGCGCACTCGTCACGGTCGTCGCACTCGACGTCGGCGCCCTCTTCGGCGGGCTCATCATCACCGAGCGCGTCTTCTCGCGGCCGGGAATGGGCACGCTGCTGCTGAGCGCGGTCAACAACGGCGACACCCAGATCGTCCTCCCGTGGATGCTCGTCGTCGGGGCCATCATCATCGTCTTCAACCTGCTCGCCGACGTCGCGTACGGGCTGCTCGACCCGCGCGTGCGGATGACGTGAGCGTGCACTCGTGACCGATCGCCACGTTGATCCGGCGAAGCGGGTCCGGGAGTCGGGGACGGGCGCCGCATCGCCCGCGGGCACGTCGGCGCTCCTCGACACCGCGGTGGCCACGGCCGAGGAGTCGTTCGCCGACATCGACGAGCCCGGCGTCCGACCGGCCGGATCGAACTGGCGTCTCGTCGGGCGGCGATTCCTGCGGCACAAGGTGGCCAGCGCGTCGCTCATCGTCCTGCTGCTCCTCGGCACGGCCGCGGCGTTCGCATCCGTCGTGTCGCCCTACGAGTTCAACCCCACGCTCACGCCCGAGGTGCTCGCCGACGCGCGTCAGCCGCCGTCGTGGGAGCACCCCTTCGGCACCGACAAGCTCGGCCGCGACCAGCTCACGCGAGTGCTCTACTCGCTGCGGAAGTCGTTGCTCATCGGTCTCGGTGTCGCGCTGCTGTCGGTCGTCCTCGGCGTGATCGTCGGTGCGCTCGCCGGCTTCTACGGCGGCTGGACCGACGGGGCGCTCATGCGCTTCACCGACCTCTTCCTCGTCGTCCCGGAGCTCGCGGTGCTGCTGATCGTCGCCAAGAACCCCGATCCGAGCTTCTTCGGGATCTTCCACTTCCCGCCCGCGACCGAGGTGAGCGGGATGATCCTCATCCTCGCGGCGCTGGGGTGGATGGCGATCGCGCGCATCGTCCGCGGCGAGTTCCTGTCGCTGCGCGAGAAGGAGTACGTCGAAGCGGCGCGCGCGGCAGGCGCGTCCGGGCCGCGCATCATCCTGCGGCACCTCCTCCCGAACACGGTCGGACCGATCGTGGTGTTCGCGACGCTCGAGGTGGGGTTGGCGATCCTCGCGGAGGCGACGTTGTCGTTCCTCGGAGCCGGCATCCAGCTTCCGGAAGTGTCGCTCGGCAACCTCATCTCGGACGCCGAGAGCACCGTCGGGACCGACCTGGCCTACCTCATCATCTTCCCCGGTCTGACGTTGTTCCTGATCGTGCTGTGCGTGAACTTCGTCGGTGACGGTCTGCGGGACGCACTCGACCCGAAGACGACACGATGAGCGCCCTCACGACGAAGGATCAGCCGCTGCTCGATGTGCAGGATCTCAGCGTCGAGTTCTCGACTCACGACGGTGTCGTGCGCGCAGTCAACGGTGTGAGCTTCGCCCTGCGTCAGGGCGAGACGCTCGCGGTGGTGGGAGAGTCGGGATCGGGAAAGAGCGTGACCGCGCTGTCGATCATGGGGCTGCTCGACCGGTCGGGGCGCATCGCCGGCGGCGACATCGTGTTCGACGGCACGTCGCTCCCGGCGTTGCCCGAGCGTGACTACCGCGGCTTGCGCGGTGCTGGGCTCGCCATGATCTTCCAGGATCCGCTGTCGTCGTTGAACCCGGCGTTTCGCGTCGGAGATCAGATCGCGGAGGCACTGCTCCAGCACACGTGCGACAAGAAGGGCGAGGCGCGGCGCCAGGCCGCGCACCTTCTCGAGATGGTCGGCATCCCCCAGGCGGCGGACCGGGCGCGCGAGTACCCCCACCAGTTCTCGGGCGGCATGCGGCAACGGGCGATGATCGCCATGGCGATCGCGAACCGGCCGAAGCTCCTCATCGCCGACGAGCCGACCACGGCGCTCGACGTCACGATCCAGGCTCAGGTGCTCGAGGTGCTGCGGAGCGCGCAGCAGGAGACGAACGCGGCGATGTTGCTGATCACGCACGATCTCGGGATCGTCGCGGGGACGGCGGACCGCGTCGCGGTGATGTACGGAGGCCGCGTGGTCGAGGAAGGGACTCTCGACGACATCTTCTACCGGCCGCGGCATCCGTACACGATCGGCCTGCTCGGATCGCTGCCGCGCCTCGGCGACGATCCGGGCGCGCCACTGCGCACGATCCCGGGCACTCCACCGAACCTGCTGCGCCTGCCCGACGGCTGCACGCTCGCGCCGCGCTGTCCGTACGCGATCGAGCGGTGTCGTGGTGAGCGACCGCCGCTCGAACCGGCCGAGGGTGACGCCGGGCACCGGTCCGCCTGCTTCCGGGCCGGCGAGCTCGAGCGGCTCGTCGCCGAGGCGGCCCGGCCGTGACGAGCCTCGGCGTGAGGGGCCGATGGTGAGTGGGCCGCCGCTGGTCGAGGTCGAGCACCTGGTGAAGCACTTCCCGATCCGTCGCGGTTACTTCGGCAAGCGCGTCGAGGGCGTCGTGCACGCGGTCGACGACGTCAGCTTCACGCTCGACCGTGAGGAGACGCTCGGACTCGTCGGGGAGTCGGGGTGCGGCAAGTCGACGACGGGGCGTCTCGTGCTGCGGTTGCTCGACCCGACGTCGGGTGCGATCCGGGTCGACGGGCGTCCCGTCGAGTCGCTCGGGGGACGCGAGCTGCGTGATCTCCGGCGCCGCATGCAGATCGTGTTCCAGGATCCGTACGCGTCGTTGAACCCGAGGATGCGGGTGCAGGACATCCTGGGCGAGCCCCTGCAGATCCAGGGTCGGCGCGGCGAGGTTCGCGAGCGCGTGCCCGAGCTGCTGGACATGGTGGGGCTCGGCGAGGAGCACGCGAACCGGTTCCCGCACGAGTTCTCGGGTGGGCAGCGGCAGCGCATCGGGATCGCGAGAGCCCTCGCGCTGGAACCCGACGTGGTCGTCCTCGACGAGCCGGTGTCCGCGCTCGACGTCTCGATCCAGGCGCAGGTGCTCAACCTGCTCGCGCGGCTTCAGGAGGAGCTGTCGCTCGCGTTCCTCTTCATCGCGCACGACCTCTCGGTCGTCCGCCACATCTCCGATCGAGTCGCGGTGATGTACCTGGGCAAGATCGTCGAGACGGGACCCGCGAACGACATCTACGACCGCGCCGGCCACCCGTACACGCAGGCGCTGCTCTCGGCGGTCCCCGAGCCCGACCCCGCGCTCGAGCGCGAGCGTCAGCGCATCGTCCTCCAGGGTGAGCTCCCGTCGCCCGTCGATCCGCCGAGCGGCTGCCGGTTCCGCACGCGCTGCTGGAAGGCGCAGGACGTCTGCGCGACCCAGGAGCCGGAGCTCGTCGACCGGGGGCAGGGCCATCCCGTCGCGTGTCACTTCGCCGAGGTCGTCTGACGAGGTCGGGTTCGGCAGCGGCGTGTCACGCCGCGTGGGTATGTCGCTGCTCGTCGGTGTGGGGTGGGTGGAGGGTCCAGGTGTGGTCGTGGTGGTCGACGATCTGGTGGTGGTGGTGGGTGACGAGGTCGTGGTGGGCGCCGCAGAGCAGGCCGAGCAGCTCGTAGGTGGTGAGGCGGTGCTGGGCGAACTCGAGGGTGTGGTGGCGCTCCAGGCCTTGGGTGGTGTCACAGCCGCGGATCTTGCAGCGTTGGTCGCGTTCGGCGATCGCGACCTTCAAGGGTTCGGGGACGTGGCGGGTCCGGGAGACCACGCATTGGACGTCGACGCCGTCGGTGACGACCAGCTCCATCAGGCCGTGGGAGAGGACCTGGCGGGCGTGGTCGACGGGGACGGGGCCGACGCCGGGGATCTCACACACCTGCCCCGGTGAGGTCTGGCCCGCGAGGAGCGCGGGGAGGTCGACGCGGACTCGGGCCACGGGGGTGCCCGCGGTGGGGGTGGCGTCGCCGTGGGCGAGCGCGATGAGGGCGTCGAAGCGGTAGGCGTCGGGGGGCTCGTGCTCGGCGGCCTCGCGGGCGTGGTCGAAGCGGGCCTGGGTGAGC
>Ga0315534_1002491_pt1 | contig 12324 bp, 7 predicted proteins | sample SalMarSW160240MG_FD_203094 | JGI IMG/M metagenome (GOLD analysis project Ga0315534, IMG submission 203094) | Salt marsh sediment microbial communities from the Plum Island Ecosystem LTER, Massachusetts, United States - Salt Marsh Sediment SW1602-40 ... | reverse complement strand
AAAAATCATAAGGATTATATTGTTTGTTAAACATGGCTACCAAGAGATTTTTAGACTTATTCATCCCCATGCGATAAGATCCATAAAGCTTGGTGGCAAGCCGGTTCCAGCAGAGGTGTTGAACAGCATTTGGGGATTCTTCATTCTCTATATTGGTCTTTTTATCGTAACTGTAATAATTATGTCCTTAATTGGGCTTGACATTCCAACGTCATTTGCCTCAGTAGCTGCTACGATAGGCAATGTCGGGCCAGGATTTGGTCTGGTGGGACCAGTAAACAATTATCTGGCTATTCCTAGTCTGGGAAAATGGATTTTGATCTTCTGCATGATTCTCGGACGCCTTGAGATATACACCGTTATCATTATGCTTGCCCCTGCCTATTGGCGGAAGTAGGAATATAATCATTTGTCAGCCGTCATTAGTTATTTATCCAAAAAACTCAATAAACCCAGAAACGGATTTCACTCATGAGTCTTGTGATCATCTCTAACCTTTCTGTCACCTTTTTAGGAAAAAATCTTTTCCATGAAATAGGCTTTCAGGTAGAGCATGGAGACAGGATTGGCCTTGTTGGCCCAAATGGATCAGGTAAAACAACATTGTTGAGATTGATAGGTGGCAAAATTTCTCCTGACACTGGAGAGATTAAGAAAAAAAAGGGAATACGAATAGGATACCTTCCCCAAGATGTCCATACAGCATTATCTGGCAAGATACTCCAATCTATTCTGGATTCCATACCAGGAAGAGTGAGGTTGAGAGATGAGATAAAAAAAATAGAAGCCTCATTGAAAACTATTGCAAACAAGGACAGCCAACTTAAACTAGCAGGGAAGCTTGCAGAGCTCCACCAGAAGATAAGTTATCTGGACAGGCAATTTCCTTTGCATGAGGCTGAAAAAATCCTTTCAGGTTTAGGGTTTCGATCCGAGGATTTTGACGCTCCCGCCTCTTCCCTGAGCGAAGGATGGAAAATGAGAACACTCCTGGGGAGTCTTCTGTATCAAACACCAGAACTCCTCATGCTTGATGAACCGACCAATCATCTTGATATCCCCTCTGTACATTGGTTAGACCAATTCCTTCAAACATATAAAGGCGCTATCATTCTTGTCTGTCATGACAAGGATTTTTTAAATAAGCAAATAAATCGCATTATAAGTTTTGAACCAGAGGGTTTGAAAAGTTACAGCGGAAATTATGAATTTTATCTAAAAGCCAGAGATGAAGAAAAATCAATCCGTCTCCGGCAGGCCAGAAATCAGGAACAAAAAATAAAAGAGGCTGAGAGGTTTATTGAAAGATTTCGGTATAAGGCATCAAAAGCGAGACAGGCACAAAGTAAAATTAAACTAATAAAAAAAATGGAACTCATTGAATCTTATCGCCCTCAAAAGAGCATCCATTTTTCTTTTCCTTCTATTCCCAGGAGCGGGAGAGAAGTAGTAGCAATCAAAGGCGTTTCAAAAGGCTTTAGAACAAAAAATGTTTATACCAACCTCAATCTTACGGTATTACGGGGTGAAAGGATAGCCATTATAGGGCCAAACGGTGCTGGTAAAACAACTTTATTAAGGATGATAGCAGAAGAGCTTACGCCCGATCGTGGTGAGATAACACTGGGACACAAGGTAACCATGGCCTACTTCGCCCAACATCATAACGATATGCTTGACCCAAGAAAGACAATAGTTGAGGAAGTGAGCCTAGCTACTCCAAATGAAACAATAGGATTTGCAAGGAAGGTGTGCGGGGCTTTTCTCTTTTCAGGTGATGATGTAGACAAATCTATAGGCATCCTTTCAGGTGGAGAAAAGGCCAGGGTATCGCTTGCGAAATTGCTCGTAAAACCTGGGAACCTCATGTTGATGGATGAACCCACAAATCACCTCGATCTCATATCATCGGAAATTTTAATAGATTCCTTAACTGACTACAAAGGTACATTAATCTTTGTCTCCCATAACCAGTCATTTGTAAATAGGTTAGCAACAAAGATCTGGGACATACAAGGAGAGGAAATTGAAGAATATCCTGGCAATCTCAATGAATATTATGATCACCTGGAAAGAATTGCCAAAACTTCATCCGAAGACTCTGACAGGAAACAAGAGCAAGTAGTATCCAGTAGAGATAAAAAATCTCGAAAGGTACAGAAAAAAGAAGCGGCAGAAAAACGCCAGATGATTAGGGACACCCTTAAGCCCATTCAGGATAAATTACTTGCATTGGAAGAACGGATTTCTGATTTGGAGGAAAGGCAAAAAGAGCTGGAAACAATCCTTTCTGATCCAACAGTTTTCGCAGATACCGCCAAGAGCCCCTCATTTTTAAATGAATATAGTGAAATCAGAGAAAAGGTAAAAGAATTGATAGCGCGATGGGAATTTGCTCAGGAACAATTGGAATCAGCTAAAAGAGAGTTAGGCATCTAACAATGCCGCTAAGGTTTACCGACTAACATTTAACGTACTGTTTCAGGATAGTAACTTTTTAATCCTCCCATAGATCCTCGATGATTGTATTGGGGATTAGGCATGCGAAAGATTATTTGTTCCTGCACTTGACTACGGAGAAATGCTGGTCCACTTGCTCACCCTCATCCATCCCTCTCTTCGCTCTTCTTGTTCTCTTCTCTCTTTCCAACTCCTTCTCTCAACTCCTCCCTTTAAAAAATAATCAAGATGATATATTCTACGCCTATCCCATCCAAAACGCCGATCAATAGTGAAGTGTCTCATATCTAACATGCTATATTCTCCTTGAGCAATTTTCTGGATAATGACCCTGTCTTAAATCTCTTGCTGAACTTTCTCACTCAATCCTATCATCTAATGAAATTAGGGCTGTTTTCAAATCGATTCCACGTGTGCATATTACATTTTTTCTAATCTTTTTAAGCTCTCGGCTTCAAAACATACAGTAGCTAACTCCTATGTGTGATAGTTAAATTCAATAATTCCCAACACAATAAATGTGGCTATTTATTTACCCATAAAAGGTTGGCAAAGTAGTTAACGGCAGATGACTATGAAAAACATTACATCCAAAAGTATGTATACCTCCCTGATAACTGATATGTTTGAATGATTTTGTTTCCAAAATCATTAATCTTGACCATTATTTGTGCAAAAATCATGCAAAGTTTTGTAAAAATAAATTACTATTAATTCCAGATAGTTACATTAATCTTACAGAATGTATTTCCAAAGAATGGCAAAAAAACACTCATTTATAGGAAATAAAATTCCATTTGTGTGCTAATAATTTACATATTTTTATTTGGGGGAAACAGGAAAAAAGTGAAATGAAGAGTCACATGCGTTGAAAAAAAGGAAGCCAATAAAAAGAAAGGCTTATCAATATCCATATACTAAAAAAGGGTTCTCTAATCAAATCTCAGACGTTAAAAAAACCTTAAAATCCTATTGGCAAAAAATCCTTGGGATATGCAACTACAAATTCTATGTTTATCTCCTGTTCTTGATCAGGGTCGAGCCTATACTCCCACAACATGACCCCTTCTTTATCACGATAGTTCTTTTGAGCTGGTTCAGGCTTCATTGTAAGTTCCTTCACCTCTATCTTATCCGTTCTTGAAACGGGAATGTTGTCTACTACCTTGAGCAATATAGATTTATCTTTCATATTCTCTACCATGATCTTATAGGCCAGTTCTCGTACGATGGTTCCTCTTTGGATCTTTCCAAAATACGTTTCTTTGACCTTGTCTTTCACCTTCTCTCGTTTGACCATCACCTCTCTGTCTGCTCCAAGGCTCAAATGAAATTCTTCTCCCGCCTTTTTTTCACTAAGATGCGTCTTGCCGATATACCGTCCACCAAAATACACATTTAACGGCCCACTTAATAACTCATTATCAGCCTTTGTCTTACACACAAGAAAGGTCAAATGACTGCGCTTTGGAACAGCATAATAGTAAGTATCTCCCTGCATCTTTTTTGTGAAAAGGGGTAAAATTGTCTCTTTATCCCGTGATTCAATGTCTATCGGCTGGGGAATTCTGTACTCAAAAGAAAGGGGTAACTCTCTTTTTACTGCTGTTGCAAATGTTGCTTCTTTTGTGGGTATCCCGGAGTAGCCTTTATCCTTCACCCTATCTATAGCCTCTGCAGCTTGCTTAGTTGCTAGATGCCTTGTCTTTCCCATCACCTGTGCGCTCGGTCTCGGAACATCAAGGAGCCAGCTTGAAAGGTAGGGGAGATGAACGCCACTCAAAGGGATAACATTTGAGATTGAAAGGGCTACGTGATTCCAGTCTTCCCCTGTCTTCTGATGAATCTTTGAAAACATGGTTAAATCGATTTCAGATAGGCTCATAGGAACAGAAACCTTGTAGAGGGGCCCCCAATTGGCATTTTTTGTAATATAGTCCGCTGTAATGCGTATTTTCTGCTCTTTTTCAGCGTTAAATAAGATCTCAATAACCTTTTTGACCTTCTTAACAGGCCTTCGAAGAGCGTTCAGTTCCTCTTTCAGAACTTTTATTTCTTTTTCTATCTCTTCAATTGATGCATCCAAAGATTGTTTTTCATCATTAATTTTTTGAAAGTTGGAACTCAAAAATATCAAGGTGTCGGTTAAATCTTCCATATTCGGAAAACTGGTCTTGATCTCTTTAGGGATTTGGATCTTAGAAAAATCAATGAGCGAGGTGAGAAATGACTCTTTTTTGTTAAGAATCTCCTTTTTATCGGCTAAAACTCTTTTTGCCTTTCTCAGCTCGTTGATCTTTAGCTCAAGGGCCTTTATATTTTCACGCGGTGATTCTTTTATAGGGATTTTCTTAAATTGAACACTAAAAATCTCCCCAGCCCCAAAGATCTTTGCTGTTATTGAATCCTTATCGATGCGAAATGCCTCTATTTCAAGGAAAAGTTCATTAAGCCCCTTTTGAACTGTTGTAAATGCCTCCCTTTTAACCATGGCCTGTCCTGAGAAAAGTGTGACCTCTTTGATTTGAGATGGAACTGTTTTCTCAGCAAAAGCAAACGGCACGATGAAAAATGAAAATAGCACTATGAAGATATACGACTTTCTCATGGCTCCCCCTCATACCATTTTGTTAGCTCTTTCTTTTTTTAATGGAGCGTAAATGCCAGCTACCATTTCTCCATTCACATAAAACCACACACGTTACCAGAAGACTTTACCATGCTGTATTTTATAGGTAACAGCATATTCAAAAGCCAGTTTTGTGTCAATGGGCAATCAAAGGCGCGATATCGGGGCAAATAGTAATAAATTCAAGACAATAAGGGTGGCAGCTATGGCATAATGTACCCTATAAAATTCCCAATCTTCTGAAAGAGATCCAATGCAGGGCTTTAAAAGGATGAATCTGCGCCTTTCTTTTTGTCACTTTCTGGCCTCTCTTGCCTCGACATTTCTGGGGGGCTTAATTGCTTGTTACTATCAGAAATCCCAATTTTATTAGCTTGCAGGGGCCCCCTTTGTCCCTTCCTTAAATTTCTTCAATTGACTCACAAGATATTTCCTGCCATCAGATGCCTTTTCTAATGCCTCTTTTATCGTCTGTATTGCCTCATCCCGGAATCCATTTACATAGTAGGCCTCTGCTAAGGTATCTAAAAAGGTTGGTGAACTTTCTACCCTAACAGCCCTTTTAGCTAATGAAAGTGCCTTTGGGTAATCAAGAAGCTTTGTATCCTGAGCCGTAGCTAAAATCCATGCAAGGTTATTAAGTGCCATTCCATCGTCAGGATTGAGCCTGAGAATATTTTCATATGCCCACTTAGCCTTGGAAAGGTTCTCTCTTCTTTGGTAGATATATGCAAGACTTTTGTAGGTCTGGATATTTTCAGGAGAATCAATAAGCTGTCGATTCAAAATATGTGTGATGGTCATATTTTCAATATTTCTCTTTAAGGGGCTAAAATTGAGTGTGTATCCCAGAGAGGCAATAAGAAGGAAAAAGGCAATCAGAAAGAATGCCACACGTCTGGTATGACGCTTGAATAATTCAGGATCCTCTAAGGATTTCCATAAAAACGCAACTCTTTCAGCAATGCTAAAATGATGCCACGATGGATGATTTCGGCTTTGACTGCTCATCTGTGCGATCTTTTCAAGCGACATAATAGTAGGTTCAGGCCTACCCATGAGCTTAGATGAATAGAGATCTGCCTGACGCTCAAAGTTCCTCATAAAAAAACCCATGATATATCGAAAATAAAGAATGACACTCACTATGACAGGCACAGAAAAGAGAGAATAAAATATACCTGTCTGGACTTCTTTTTGACTTTGTAACAAGTTAAATAACCAGGGATGAGCAGCCATGCCATAGAAAAAGACATCAAAAAGCCCAATAGAGAGAGCCATATAGCCTAAAAGAAAAAACATGTAGAATAGAATGTGTTTATATTTTATATGGCCTATTTCATGGGCCATCACCGCATTGAGTTCTTCCTCTGAAAGGATATCTAACAAAGAATCCGTCACAAGGATATACCTAAACTTTGGCAGTAAACCCATAACACCAGCAGTCATCATCCGCCCCTCTAAAATAGGCCACCGTAATATGTCTTTATATTTAAAGCCAGATTTACGTAGAAAATTAAGTATACTCTCTTTCTTTTCTGTCTGAGGAAGGCTGCTACAACCCCACCAATATTTGATGAAGGGAGGGAGAAATATTACAAGGAGGATTAAAAATACCGTAAAAAATATAAATTGCCCGATCTCATTTTCAAAAACCTTCTTTAAAGATGGCCATGCAAGCAGGCTAATTATATCATAGCAAAGGGTAAGGATTGCCCAAGGAAAAATAATAGGAAAATTAAGCTTTATATTTGACACAACATAGACCCACCTTTCTACCGAACACGGAAAGATGGCACGGTAGGCAGGATAACCATAATACCAGATGGTGGCAAGAAAGATAAAAAAGATAAGGATGGCCACAGCGCTCGGCAGAATAGAAAATGTGGTAAAGCCAGGGATTTTAAGAAGCCAGTATTTTAGATTGAGAAGGTAAACACATACGGCGAATACCATTATAGATAAAATGGAGAGTTTCGTAACAACAGTGTGATAGGTAGAACTTACCTTGCTCTGAGCAAAACTGGTGGAATTACCTCTATAAAAAATTAAAATCCTGGAGAAATGATATCTGCAAAAGATTGCAAAATTAAGCCAGAGTAAAAAGACAATACAAGTGGAGATTATCGGTGATCTGAATAGGCCTTCAACAGGATAATTGAACTGAAATAGTACCAAAACAATAATAATATAAATGATGTTACTGAACATTGATTCAATATCCCCAATCTTTCAGTCTTTCCATCATTCGTTCTCTATGAGTGCCTGGCCAGTAAAATCGCTTGCAAATCGGGCAAAAAACAATTTTTTCATGGTACGTAGAGAAAACGAAATCAGGGACATTATCCCGTGCAAATTCTAATTTAGCCTTGGACAGGGGTGAATTACAGACAGTACACCTGCTAAACCAGTCTTTCCGATCCCGTGTAAGCCTTAAAGAGTTGTCGATTGCCTTTAATTGATCTTTCACACGATCATGATCAATGAAGAAAGCATTTGTATGTCGTGTGGCAGTTGTATGATTTCTTGTCAAAAAAATTCTTCCCTCCTTAACCAACTCAGATAGTCTCTGATCTGAATAGCTTGTCTGATAAAAAGTATCGTACCCCATAATCCTTAAATATTTGGCCAATTTGCCAAGCATTGTATCAGCTACAAACATCATCGCGTTTGTTATGTTCATTGGATTTATCGCGTCTGTTGTATTACCTCTTGCTAATTTAGATCAAGTTTTATTGAATCGCTGAGTTAATAACTATTCAACAACTCAACCTTTTGACTACTCGATCAACTATTGTTTAGATGTACAATCTCAAAACTTGGAGGTGGGTTCAATTGGAAAATTTCTTCTGGGACTGGCTTATTTAGTCTAAACTCCTTGTATCGTATCACCACTAATTGATCTTCTCTTTCCTTTAATACCTTTATTTTCAAGGGGTGGGGACCCAAAGACCCTTCATCAAATTCTGATAACAGTATACTCAATCCTTTCTTCGGAAAATGGATAGATTGAGGTAAAAGGGTTTTTGAAGAAAAACAAATTGTCTCAACAATCTCATCCTGCTTGTTATAAAGGGATATTTCATGTGGCCTTAAGCTCATTATTCTGCCCGATGCGGATAGTATTGGCACACTACCAGAAAATATCTTCCATACTAAATTGAGATCGAGACCATACAGGAAAAACTGTTTTTTATTTAAAGAATGTGGTGGGCCCCTGAAAAATTTCTTTTCAGTCAGGGATAATACTGAAATAATTTTTTCATCAGCTACAATGTGAATGAGGGGTCTTCCCCAGGGGTGGGTAATTTCGAGCCTGATTTTATACGGATTACTTCCAACAGCAAAAAGGTTTGCCTCTATTTCTTCTTCCCCTTTTTTTATCATTACCTTTCCTATCCCTTGAAAGCTCAATACTTTTTTCTCTTGATCTATCAATTTTGAAATAATTCGATCAGACTCTTCTTGAGAGAAAGGTTTAGCAGATGGTAAAGGTGCAAGAGATGCACATCCTAAAACCAGGGTAAAAAGAAAAAGAAACAGATATGATAAAAAAATGTTCCATTTTTTTGTATAAGCTTTCAAGGTAATTGCTCAACATTTTTTGGATTTTAACCCGCCTTAGGCGGGTAAAGTTGATGGAGCTTTAGGGCATGATTGTCTTTTTTTGCTTATGCCCTTCCTTCAACCTTTAAGCAAATATATCAAGGTGCATTGCCTTTTAGATGCTCCATAACATCTTTTATTTTCTTATCAAGAGTCTCCTGATTAGCATTCTTTAGAGCACGTGCCTTTTTGTAAATTTTCAGGGCCTCTTCATACTCCTTTTTATTGAAATAAACATCACCGAGATGCTCATTAATGGCAGGATCTTCAGGTGCCAATTCAATAGCTCTTTTAATCTCAATAAGGGCCTTATCATACAGTCCTTTCCGGAAATAAACCCATCCCAGGCTATCAATTATATAACCGCTCTTGGGTTTAAATTGTAGAGCCTTTTTAATTAACTCCTCAGCCCTGTCTAGGTAAATGCCCTTGTCAGCATAGGTATAGCCAATGTAATTAAGTGCATCAGCATGCTCAGGATTTATCTTTATTACCATTTCCATTTGTTGGATGCACTCTTCACTCCTTTTTAACTTATCCAACACAACACCAAGCCTGTATAGAAGGCCAGTATTTTTGTCATTGGATTTCAGCCCTTCCTTTAGAATATTCATCGCATTTGGAAATTCCTCTTTGATTTCGTAGAGTGAGGCTACCATCAAATATAGTTGAGGGTTATCCTTGCCGTGATTAATGGTTTCTTTAAGGAGATGTATTGCCTTATCAACTTCTTTTTGCTTTTCCAAAATATAGGCCATACGCATCCTGGCATTTGTAAAATAACTGCTATCGGGATTAATAAGATTAAGGTTTTGATAGGCCTTAGTAAAATCTTCATTCTCTTCCAGAGCCGCTCCAAGATAATATCTCGCCTCCTGATCATTCGGCCATGCAGTTACTATTGATGTAAGTTCCGCAATGGACTCACTTAATTTTCCATATTTGAGGTAGATAAGGCCAATACTTTTTCTTTTTCGATCTCCAGGATCTAAGATCTTTTTCATTACTTCTATATGCTCATCAGCAAATTCTTCCTGGCCTATCTTATAGTAAAGGGCAATAAGTCTTTCCCTGGCTATTGTATTATGAGGATATAAGAGCACTATTTTGTTATAGGTTTCTATTTCCATATCAACATTAGCAGTTTCATTGAAAAGCGTTGCCAAATCAAAAAGTGCCGGAAGGAATCTGGGATTTAGTTCAAGCACCCTATTAAATGCCTCCTTTGCCTTGTTATATGCTTTAAGTTCTAGATTTATTCTCCCTTTGTAATAATGAGCTATTGCCAGCGTAGGTTCATTCTCTATGAGAATAGAAAGCTCATTGAGTGCATGATCATACTGTTTCAGCCTGATATAGAGTGTCGACAGATAAAGCCCTGCTTCCCTATTATGTGGGTCCTTTTTCAAGATTTCCCTGTACTGGGATATAGCCAAGTCGTCTTTTTTGAGTCGAGAGTAAATTTCCGCCAAAAATTCCCGTGCCTTACTATCATCAGGTGTTAGATCAACCGTCTTTTTTGCAAAATGTAGTGCATCTTCTATCTTACCGTTTTCAACCAATATTTCAGATAATTTCATAAGTAAATAGGGGGAATCTTTGTCATGTTTCAGGGCCTCTTTCAAATGAATTTCCGCATCTTCATAATCGCCATTTGTAATCGCTATACAGGCAAAGGCATAGTTTTGATAGGCATAGTGGGGAAAATCTTTTTTATCACTCACATCTTTTGCTATGATGGGATCTTGTTTTATGGGAAATTTTTCTTCTACCCCCACACATGATAGGGCAAGTGCTATTAAAAGGCTCAGAGATAAGATAGATAATTCTTTAATTGCTTTATTCATTTAATAGATCAGAGAAATCTTCTTCAAAGTTATCGATATTTGCGACCAACCATTTTTTTGCATTTTTAAGGATTTTATCCTGAATCTGCCGAATTCTCTCCCTTGAAATGCTGTGTTTATCTCCAAGCTCCTGGAGGGTCATGGGGTTCTCGGTCAATATTCTGTTATCAAATATATCCCTGTGTTTTCCTAAAAGGGTTTCCCTGAATTCCTCTAATTTTTTCCGGAGTACATCTCTTCTCTCTTTTACAGATATCTGTTGATCTATATCCATTTCTGGAGAAGGCAGGAAAGACCCATAATCTTGCTTAGCATCTTCTTTAACCGGTGCATCAAGAGAAACCTCCCAGCCACCTAATCGCTGTGCCATTTCTACTATTTCATCTTGCTTTACATCTAATCGCTCTGCAAGTAGTTTTGGTTCAGGGTCGTAACCTAAAGATAGCAACCTCTCTTTTTCCTTTGCAAGGTTGAAGAATAGTTTTCTTTGAGACTGAGTGGTTCCAATCTTGACGAGCTTCCAATTCTCCATGATAAACTTAAGGATGTAGGCTTTTATCCAAAATGAGGCATAATAGGAAAATTTAATGCCCTTGTATGGATCAAATTTCTTTACTGCCTGCATTAAGCCAACATTTCCTTCTTGAATTAAATCCATAAGGTTTTTCATCCAATACCTATGAAAGTCCATTGCTATCTTTACCACTAATCTTAGATTGGATAGAATAAGCTTATGGGCCGCCTCCGGATCATTTTTTTGCCTATATCTAATAGCAAGCTCTATCTCTTCAGCTTTGGTAAGAAGCTTATACCTCCGCATTTCCCATAAATACATTTGCAAAGGATCATAGGCGACTAAGGAGCCGTCCTGCTCTTTCGGAACAGGCGTGAGATCATGCTGGGAATCAATAGATAGATCATCTATTTCTTTTTGGCCTTTTTTATTTTTTTTTGTTTTCATCTTTAATTTATTAGGCACATTCCTTGATGGAAACGCTGAGGATGAACGTGAGCTATAGCGGTTGGAGATGAATTAATCAAATTATGAGTCTTGAATTTGAACTTTGAGGTATTTCTTTTTCCCTGCTCTTAACAAAATAATATTACTCCGGATATCATCCGGCCCAACTATTGTTTCAAAGGATGGGACCGTTTGCCCATTTATATACGCACCCTTCTGGGATATTAACCTCCTTGCCTCACCTCTCGTTTTACATAGACCAGTTTTTTGAAAAAGAATGTAGGCCTCAATCCCCTCACCTAAATCATTCATTTTCAGAGAGTAGGTGGGAATTTCCCCAATATCCTTCATCACGCCTCGACTGAATAGCTGTCTGGCAGAGCTTCGAGCATTGTCCGCTGCCTCTTGACCGTGACATATTTTTGTGGCCTCATATGCTAAAATATCCTTTGCCTCTCGTAATTTCTCATCTTTTAGACGAGAAAGTTTTTCGATCTCATCCATAGGAAGAAACGTAAAATAAGAAAGAAACCTTTTTACGTCCCTGTCATCTATATTTACCCAGTATTGGTAATATTCATAAGGGGATGTCAATTCAGGATCAAGCCATACAGCGCCTTTCTGAGTTTTTCCCATTTTATAACCATCAGCAGTAGTTATCAAGGGAAAGGTAATCCCATGGATAATTTTGCCTTCAATTCTTCTCGTTAAGTCAGCACCAGCTAAAATATTCCCCCATTGATCGTTCCCCCCCATCTGCAGGAGACAGTTATGGTTTTTAAAAAGATACCAGAAATCATAAGCCTGAAGGAGCATGTAGT
>Ga0315534_1002488_pt1 | contig 12329 bp, 17 predicted proteins | sample SalMarSW160240MG_FD_203094 | JGI IMG/M metagenome (GOLD analysis project Ga0315534, IMG submission 203094) | Salt marsh sediment microbial communities from the Plum Island Ecosystem LTER, Massachusetts, United States - Salt Marsh Sediment SW1602-40 ... | reverse complement strand
CTTATCATGGGAATGAAAAAGGCAGATATTGCAGTAGACAGAAAGATCCTGGCAGACATGGCTGTCAGTGATCCTCACGGCTTCTCGAAGATAGTCACGATGGCGGGGTGATTAAATAAGAGACGCAAAAAAAAATGCGTTAGATCTAAGAATGGATTTATAGATTGAAGGACCAACTCCTTGAATTGAAAAAAAGGGCCTTAAAAGAGCTGGAATCAGTTTCTGAAAGGTCTGATATAGCAAAATTAACGCAGCATTATCTAGGCAGGAAAGGTCTTTTAACTCTTTTTTTAAAAAGACTGGCAGAATTGCCAAAAGAAGAAAGACCTGTTATTGGTAGGCTTGCTAACCAGGTAAAAGAAGAGCTTTATAAAAAATTTAAGTCCGTGTCCGATTCTCTCGCTGCCGAAGCTGTCAAATCAGAATCAATTTTTGATGTAACACTTCCTGGTAGACGAATCCCATTAGGTCACCTCCATCCCATCACTAAGACAACAGAAGAGATTTGTGCCATCTTTTCATCATTAGGCTTTAAGGTTGTAGAAGGACCGGAAGTGGAACTTGATTATTACAACTTTGAGGCCTTAAACATACCCAAGGATCATCCCGCTAGAGATATACAGGACACCTTCTATATATCTGATAACGTGGTATTGAGAACCCATACATCCCCAATGCAGATCAGGATAATGGAAAGTAAATCCCCGCCAGTGAGTATAATAGCCCCGGGAAAGGTGTACCGCCCAGATTCAGATATCAGCCATACCCCAATGTTCCATCAGGTGGAAGGGCTATTGGTAGACAGAGGGATCACCTTTGGCGATCTTAAGGGAACACTCACCACCTTTGTCCATCAGATGTTTGCTCATGATACAAAACTTCGATTCAGGACAGGCTTTTTTCCTTTCACTGAACCCAGTGCAGAGGTTGATATTCAGTGCGTCATATGCAAAGGAGATGGTTGCCGAACCTGCTCTTATACCGGCTGGATAGAGATTCTTGGCTCTGGAATGGTAGATCCAGAGGTATTCAAGGCTGTAGGGTATGATCCAGAGAGTATCTCTGGTTTCGCATTTGGTATGGGAGTTGAGAGGATAGCCATGCTAAAATCCGGTCTAGATGATATTAGACTCTTTTTTGAAAATGACATCAGGTTTTTACAGCAGTTTTGAGGGATTATTTTATCAGGTAATGCCCACAGACCAATAAAACTATATTAGAACGCAGAGACTTCGCTACAATTGGAGTAATGGAATATTGGAATAATGGGTATATAAGGAATAGAAACGTCTTTGAATGATTTTACTACCCCACTACTCCAGTACTCCAACATTCCGTGTTAATAATGTAAATCAATCTGCATCAAAAGAAGCTCGATTTCAATAAGTTGTATAAAATTATATATTAAATAAAGGACAATCATTCATGAAGGTTAGCCTCAATTGGCTGAAAGAATTTGTAGAAATTGAACAGACACCAGCTGAAGTGGCTGAACTGCTCACTATGGCAGGCCTTGAGGTTGAAGGTCTCGAGCAGAAAGCTCAAAACCTCGATAATGTTAGGGTATCCAAGATCCTTGATATCAGACCCCATCCCCAGGCTGATCGACTCTCCATCTGTCAATTAGATGCTGGAAATATGAGAGCATCTGTGGTTTGTGGCGCCACTAATATTAATAAAGGTGACTATGTGCCCCTCGCTCAACCAGGCACCACACTTCCAGACGGTATGCTTGTTAAAGAGAGCACAATACGGGGTGAACTATCTGAAGGAATGCTCCTGGCTGAAGATGAGATGGGCCTGACAGATGATCATACTGGTATTATGCTTCTCCCTGACAATCTTACGCCTGGTCAGTCACTTACCGAAGTCATGGATCTGGAAGACTGGATCCTGGAGATCACCTTGACTCCTAATCGAATTGACTGTGCATCTATCCTGGGCATTGCCCGGGAGATAGGAGCCTTGATTAGAAAAAAAACTACGATACCAGAAATCCAATTCGAGGAAAGTGATATCGTCATTGAGGATCTCGCTGAGGTGACTGTCCTCGACACCACTGGTTGTCCTCGGTACACAGCTGGTTTAGTAGACCAAGTTAAAATTGGCCCATCTCCATTCTGGATGAGGTACAAGCTGCACGTTTCTGGAATAAGATCTATCAATAATGTAGTTGATATCACCAACTACGTTCTTATGGAGCTTGGGCAACCTTTGCATGCCTTTGATTACCATCGCCTTGGTGACAGAAAAATAGTGGTCAAAAGGGCAAAAAACGGTCAGGCCTTTACCACTTTAGACGAGCAAACCAGAGATCTTGATGATCAGACCTTGATGATATGTGATGGGAAACGAGAAGTTGCCATAGCAGGAATAATGGGTGGTCTTAACTCGGAGATAACGGAAGACTCTGCCACCGTGCTCATAGAAAGCGCTTATTTTAATCCCACTATGATACGCCGTTCCTCGAAAAAGCTTTCTCTGTCTACAGAAGCCTCCTATCGCTTTGAAAGGGGTATTGATATCGAGGGAACTGACCTTGCCTTAAGGAGGTCACTCAAGCTCATAAAACAATTGGCTGGAGGGAATGTTGCCAGAGGAATTATCGATTGTTACCCGAAACCATGGTCACCCCCGCAAATAACATTGCGTGCAGATAAGGCTAATGAAATATTGGGGACCAATATTGATATAAAAACAATGAAAGAGCACCTATCTTCCCTTCGCATGACTGTGAATAAAATTGATCAAAATAGAATCGAAGTGAGCCCACCGTCTTTCAGGGTAGATATCACCAGAGAGGCTGATTTGATTGAGGAGATTGCACGGTTAACTGGCTACGATAACATACCGGTCACCCTTCCACCTATCAGGCCAACAGAAGAGGATAGCACTGGATTGGTTCTCAGAGATCGGATTAAAAACATGTTGGTGGGAATGGGTTTCACAGAAACCATAACCTATAGCTTCATATCACCAAAATCTGCCGATATTTTGGGAGCGGAACAGAATAGTACACTACGATCCTACGTAAAACTCTTAAATCCTCTCTCTCAAGATCAATCTGTTATGAGGACTTCCCTTGTCCCCGGACTAATTTCTACGATGAGGCTCAACTCACTAAGGGGTCAGAATGATCTACGAATCTTTGAATGGGGAAAAATATACATCAAAGGAAAAGATGAGCTGCCCCAGGAAAAGCAGGTTCTTGCAATCCTCATCACTGGAATGGGATCTTCACAGGAGTGGTATCAGGAACGACGTGAGGTTGATTTTTTTGATATCAAAGGTGTCACACAAAATATTCTGGAAGAACTTGGAATTGATAAGGCTGAGTACAAAGGAAACAATCCAAAAGAAGGCTTTGATCCAAACGAATATGCCAAAATTTTTTCATCTGGATTCGAGATAGGTGGTATTGGCAAGGTTTCGAGAGATGTTATGGACGGCTATGAACTTGAAAAAAAAGCCTATATAGCTGAAATTTACATTGAAGATCTCATACCATTAATTTCCTGGGTAAAAAAATTTACTTCTCTGGCAAAATTTCCATCAGTCAGAAGAGATATCTCTATTATACTTAATCGCTCTATAGAGAGCGCCTTGCTCATAAATATTGTTAAGGAAATAGGAAAAGATCTTGTTGAATCCGTGAAATTATTTGATGTTTATCAGGGAAAACAGATCTTGCCTCAAGAAAAGGCCCTGGCTTTAGGGATTAATTACAGGTCAAAGGAAAGAACATTGACTGACGATGAGGTAAATACTATACATGAGGAGGTAATAGGGGAAATCCGCAGACAAACAGGTGGAAGGTTAAGGGAGGGTCCAAAAAATGGAAATCCCAAATAATAAACGTTTTTTCAGGATTGGTGAGACAAGCCGTATAATTGGAGTAAAGCCCTATGTTCTTCGCTACTGGGAAAAAGAGTTTCAGAGTATTCGGCCTAAAAGGGCAGATTCAAGACAGAGAACCTATCAGCGCGAGGATATCGAAACTATCGGGGAAATAAAAAAACTCCTCTATGAAGAGAAGCTTACAATAGAAGGCGCAAAGAAAAGGCTCAAATCTGGAAAAAATGTGAGCTCTGCCCCGCCTGATGCTTTATTAAAGGAGATTAAAGAAGAACTTACACAAATCCTGAAAATGCTTCAATAATGTTTAAACGTCCAGCTTTCAACCTATAGACACCTGACATACCTGATAGAACACGGCCACCCTCTGTTTTCGTCATTACAGTCATCAGATCTTCTGGTCCTTTCCATTGTCCCAAAGTTACCCCGATCAATCCGGTTTCTTTTCACCCATATCTTTTGGATGAAATTTTTTGTGAAATACGATATACTGCCTTATCCAGTTAACATATGCCTGTTCAGTGCGAATAGAGTAATGCTTTTTCCGGATCACATCACGGACTTGATCGAGCAGTTTCATAAACAAACCCTATTTCAGTATTTTTCGATTTCAATATTACGCTTAATATTAGGCAACACATTCTACTTATTGAATATTTTCCCTATAGATTTTGTTTTGCAGTAATATAACACTGCATATAGGCAGTATAATCTAATGTTCGACTAATCAAAAGCTAAGAAATGGGACAATTAGATAACCCAAAAGATCTTGTCCAAGAGCTTGAAGATTGCATCTCGTCAGCCCTTGGGTGTTCTTTGGCCTTTTTGGAAAAGGTCCGTTTCGATAAAGACGACGGCCAACAGCTTACAACTGTCTGTCTTTTCGCGAGAATTGTTGAGATGAGTGCTTCCTGCAAGGCATTACTTGAAAAGGGGCATTGGTTGGCCTGCCAGTATTATTAAGAAGCATGTTTGAAGCCGATATAGACCTAACCAATTGTATCAAAGATGAGAACTATTTCAGAAACATGTACGCATCTTTCCTAAAGGAAAGGATAAGGCTTACTAAAGAAACATTATCTGAAAAAGACAATCCTTATTTGAAACCAATTGCTGGCTTTCATGATTTCAGAAAAAAGCTTGAATCTACACGAGATGAATTGGCGAGTTTGAAATCGGAAGGATATTGTCCATTAACAATTAGAGACCGCGCCGAAAAGGCTGAGAAGTTAAATGAATATTTGTCCCTTTATCATATGCTCTGCCTTGACACACATAATAACATGGGGTCTCTGGAAGACTATCATATAGTATCAGGGGAAAATCATGAGAATTATCAAGTAGTTGTTTTTAAGCTTACCAAAGAAGACTTGATAGCAAACATTTCTGCGATACCAGGCATTCTTTTTCACAGGACTAAAGATCTTATAGAGTTTTTTGGATTGGAAGATGTCAATATTGGGCAAGCATTTGAACAATTTAAGCGGATTCAGCAAAGACTCGAGAAATTCGCTGATGCGGAATTGTCGAACAAGCGGCTGCACAAGGACCGCTCGTAACCTCGTGGCCTGTAAGCCGCGCCGTTAGCTGCTATTATATTTTCTGAAAATGACTAAAATAAAAATACATTTTGTCTCTTCCCGCCGAATTCACCCGAAGTTCCTTGATCTATCGGTTGGCAAATATTTAATAGAGCCAATTCCAGACAAGGATTCTGGCGTGGTCGGTATTTCTAATCGTTACTTACTCCGATTTGATGATGAGATGCGGCCTGGTGAGAGTATGAGTCAACCAGAAACAGAAGGTAAGCTTTTCTTGTCTTACTTATCCTTGCTTTTAGGAACTCAGATTAAAATTGAATCGATAATGTTGAACTCTGTTAATCCTCCTACAAGGGACCAAGTTCCATTGTACAAAGAATTCGAGACTGTGTTGGATAAAATGCCCGACCTGAACAACCAGTTGTTAAAATTCAAATCAATGGAAAACGAAGTTGCAAGACAGTTTCTTCGTGCTAGTGACGTATATCGTGCTGCAATCAATCTGATTGCAGAAAACAATACATTATCTTTTTTCTTATTGGCAGTTGCAATCGAGTGTTTATCTAATAAGCTTGGGGAAGGCAATGGTTCTTGCGACAAGTTTATTGATTTTATCCTAAAATATCTTCCAGATAAGTCGAGCTTGGATAGCGAAAACGATTGGAGAGAATTTCTAAAAGAAATTTACTATAGGCATAGATCTGGCTTCACACATGGAGGCAAAGAGGTGCCCGAAGCATCAAATCTTGCCGACCGTTTAAACAGGGTTTATGTACGCAATACTATTGACGGTAAGGAAGTCAGAAGCCCTGGCCTAAAATGGTTTGAATCAGTCGTTAGAAATACCCTTATTGGTTTTTTAATGAGTATAGATGACAATATTCAAAATGAAACGGACCATTTCAAAAATATTTCACTTGAGTATGGAGCTGTAATGCTCAAGGCAAGAAAAGATCTTCAGGCACATTCTTTAGTCACTGAAAAAGATGTACAACTAGATTGAAGGAAAGTCCAGCTAACCTCGCTGCTGCAGTGGACGGCTCGTACCCTCGCCGCCTCTGAGCAGCCCGTTAGACAAATAGGAGGAGCAAAGATGTCAAAGAAAATTCTTTTATCGATTTTGTCATGTCTAATTCTGTTATCATGCGCAAAAAAACAGATATCAGTCTCAGCCAAAATTGACCAAAGAGATAAAACAATCCAGGTTCCTCCTGGAAGCAGAGGGCTGATTGGAGGTATTAAAACCGCGCTTAGAGAAAATGGATGGCAACTTCTTATCTATGGTCGAGGCCCGCATATTTCGGCATTGAATAATTCTGGGAAGCATATAAAGCATTACGACACATTTAATGCTCGGTATAGGTTAATACTTTCCTTTAGCCGAGATGTAGGACCTTCCTGCAAATATGACCTTGCTTCATGGACTAAATACGATATTTCAATAATCGACAACAAATCCGGTGAGGAGATATTGTCAATGAGTGGTAGAGACAATTGTGGGACCATTGTTGACAATTTTATGAAGGCTTTAGACTCAAAATAATAGTTTCTAACCCTTCTATTCACATGCCAGCGGCGGCCTGAGGGCTCTGCTGCATGTTAGCTTTATCGCTAGGCTAAAAAAATGACAACAGAAAATGATCGCTTCAGTGCCGCCCAAAAAATCCACGAAAAAGCAAGATATATGCGAGGACGATTCTTGAATTCGGTTGCTGTGATCGAACGGGATATAGCCCTAATTCTGACAGACTATTTTTGCACTTTGGATCAAGAGAAGAAGGAATTATTCTTTTATTATATCGTGACGGCTCCCTTTTTCTCCCTGAAGAATAAGGTGGAGACGCTATTCCGAATAGTGAAAAAGGATTATCCACGTTACTGGGATGAAAACAGTGCCATTCTAAGGGATCTAGATGACATCATGGCCTTCCGAAACAAGCTCGCCCACTCAGTTATTGATGTCTCTGATACTGCTCTTGAAAGGCCGCTTGAAGACGGTATAGGCTTTGTGGATTGGAAGGCAGGTGAGCCAGTTACTGATAAACAATTTCAAGATTGGGAAGTCAAAGCGAATATGGTCCACACATGCCTAATCGAAATAAAGCGCCTGCTTCCTTACAAAGAAAACCAGGAGTCTAACAAGTCACTCCAGCGGATGGCTTACAGCCCCCGCTGACCTAAGTCGTTATCCTGAAAAAATGAAAATTTCAACTTATCCATTACATAGTCTAGATTCTGAGTTAAAAACTCCGTTTGAAATAGATAATGGTGTTTCAATTGTAAGCAATAATATAGATATTGGTAAGGTAGAAAAAATAAATGTATCTAAAGAAGATAAACATCATCTGCAAGATACGGATTATTGTCTATCTATTGATGAAAATGTTATAAAGCCAGAAATAGCATCTCTCCGGTTCATGCTTGCATGCCGGTTGTTAAAGCGAACTAAAATTGTTATAAGATATCGTATAAATTCTTCAAATACAGTTGTAAAAATAAGAGATGATTATCCTTTTGTTACAGCGCACAATGCTACAAGGCAAATCAAACCAAATGAATTCAAAAAAATAAAAAACCTATATTTAGGTCTCGGCAAATTTAGCGAACTAACTAAAAGATCTGGCAATGCTTCATATTTTCTTTCAATAGCTTACCGTTCAAGAGGTTGGCTGGAGTCCCTAATTTTTCACGTTTGCGCACTTGAAACACTTACTTCTTCTTCAACGCGAGAAAATAAAATAACTGAAAAGTTTAAAAGAAGGGTCCATAGCTTTATTGGATACAACGAAAAAAAACTAGAAAAAATATATAATATTCGCTCTGAGCTAGTACATGGCAGATATAACCATAAATCTGCAGCAGAAAACCTTAAACTAAATAGAATAGCCGAAGCGGCTTGCAGAAAAATGTTTACAAAAATCTTACTAAAACCAGAGTACATAAATGCTTTTGCAAATGATAAAAACAGAATGAAATTATTTTAGAATAACAATTCGTTTCACCGGACAAAAAAATGCGTTTTTTTACCGATGAACTCAAAGCGATATAAAACATGACTAATAATACCTCCAAAATTGAAGTCCATTGGAATTACCTTCTCGCTATCGAAAACGATTTGGAGAAACTATCACGATATGTAGAATTTGATGAACGAAACTTTGATTGTTTTTCAGTCGAAATTACTCGGATTCTTTTGTCAGCAAGTGCTGAAGTAGATGTTGTTTGCAAACAATTATGCTTAAAATTTAATCAATCATCTTCTGCGGACAACATTCATAGGTATAGAGATGAGATAAAGACAGCTCATCCAAATATTGTTGATTTCGAAGTGATTATTCCTAGATATGGATTATCGCTAAGGCCATGGGATAAATGGAAAGATAGTCAAGGGCTTCCTGATTGGTGGACTGCCTATAATAAGGTGAAGCACCATAGAGAAACTGAATATCATCGTGCGAATTTGAAAAATGCTATTGATTCTGTTGCCGGTCTCTTTGTGATGACTCTTTATTTTTATCAGGAAAAAGCGAATTCGGGTAAATTAAATCCAGTCCCACAAATACTCAGGGTAAACGCTGAATATTTTAAAGGTATTTTCCATGGGGGAAATGATTGGAGTTTTATGTATAGAATAGTTTGAATTCGCTAACCTGTCACTCCACCCGACCCTCAACGGCTACGCCGTTTCGAGCTGGTGAGTTCATCGTTAGCTATCAAAGTTGTTAATTGATAGGAGAAATTATGTTTAGGATAACACAAAAAGGAATGAATCGTTTAGATATTGAGATGAGTGGGAAGTTAAACTCTGAGGAAATGAAAATTGCGTTAGATGAATTTGCAAGTAAATCGAAGAATATAGAAAATGGAAAAATGCTGTATGATGTTATTGACTTTCACCTGCCATCACTGGGTGCAATTGGAATTGAATTTTCTCGCCTCCCCTCAATGTTTGGACTTATGAAAAAATTTGACCGTGCTGCTGTTTTAACTGACAAGACATGGTTAAAGAAAGTAAGTGAATTTGAAGGGGTATTATTTCCAGGCCTGGAAATTAAGGCTTTTAATAAGGATCAAAAAGAAGAAGCAGAAGCCTGGTTATCGAGTTAGAACGACACTTTTTATAGAAAATAGCTAACCAATCGTTCCAGCTGGAAAGAAACAGCGCGTTTGACCGGCATATCCAAGTAATTCGTATTTCTTAGAACAACCAATCTGCCCAAACTTTCCCATGCTTTTTGCAGATGAACTCCATGTTATCTTTTACTCCTTTCCCTTGACAAATGCATTAATATAGGGCATCATTGTATGCATATAAATTGCATACAAAGGAGGCACAAATGAGAACAACTTTAAATATAGAAAATGACCTTATTGAAAAGGCATCAAGATTGACCGGAATTAAAGAAAAAACATCTTTGGTAAAACTCGGACTTGAAGCGCTCATAGCAAAGGAAAGTAGCAAACGACTTGCGAAATTAGGAGGGAGTGAAAAAGACTTAAAACCGATTCCGCGCAGGAGATCAATGGATGTCTGATTATATTCTTGTTGACACATCTGTTTGGATAAAACACTTGAAGGAAAGTGAAAAGAACCTCGTCCGATTACTTGAACAAGGATTAGTTGCATGTCATCCTTTTATCATAGGTGAACTTGCTTGTGGAGGCATCAAAAACAGACATGAAATCATTAGCTTGCTTAATGATCTGCCATCAACAGACATTCTTGATCATTACGATATTATGGAATTTATTGAATACCGCAAAATCATGAATAAAGGTATTGGTTATGTTGATGTTCATTTACTCGGATCAGCACTTGTTACAGAAACTCCTTTATGGACATTCGATAAAGCATTAAAGAAAATTGCGAATCAATTATCCATAAGTTATGATATAAAATTTAAAAGATAGCCTGCCATTTAACGCGGACTGGCCTACCGCTCGCTTCGCTCGCTATCGGCCATCCGGTTAATTGCGGTTGGGCATGAAGATATGAGCAAGGCACATCGAATAGCAGCAGGTGGCTTCATCTTCAGAGATGATAAGGTTTTGCTTGTCAGGTGTCAGGTACCGTGACGGCAATGGAGGAACGTAAATAGTCGGTCCTGGCAGAAAATTGAAGGAGGACGAGTCGGAGGATTTGAACATGATTGCACAATTATCGGTCTACCCAATTGGAGAAGGTACGAGCCTTGGACGCTTCGTTCGTAAGGGTGTCAAGATTATTGAAGAATCAGGTTATACATACGAGATCGGAGGCATGAGCACGGCCATTGAAGTCCCGGATCTGGATGCCCTTTTCGATCTAGTTAAAAAAGTGCACGCTGCCCATGTGGAAGAAGGGGCGCGCCGCGTGACCATCGATCTGAAGGTGGACGATCGCAGGGATAAAAAGGCCACAATTGAGACAAAAAAGACATCGGCAAAAAAGATCTAACTGGCAATTCCCCAAAAAAAATCACTGAAATTTTTTGCTCGGGCCATGGGAAGCCACAATGATGGAGATTTCAGGTAAATTGGGTATGCCATCTTTGAATGACCAGTCGTATCTGTACAACAAAAAAATAAACGTTATCTTCGGTGGAATTCAATGCATAGTTTTAATGATTACCGTTTTTATTTCCATCTTAAAGCCCTGGAAGAAGAAAAAAAGAAAAAATCAAACGTGATCTCTTTAAATAGTAATTGGCATTTTCAGAGACCATCTGCTAAGACACCACCTTATCACAGAAGGAGGCTTTAGATGAAAAAATGGCATGAACTTGGTAAAGAACTCAGACGTTTAATTAATCCTGACACCTTTCCGATAGCAGTACAGCTTTTAGCCCCTGAAAGTGAGATTCCCGGGGGAGTTAAAATTCCTTCCAAAGATCTCAAGGTAACAATAGCTCACTGTCAGGCTGCAGCCATCACTCGTAGATATGGCTGGACATTAGCTATGACGCCTAGTGACCTGGGCTGTGCAATTTCCGGCCATACCTATGGTTGGGAACTGGCTCAAAAAAATGGAGCGGTCAACTTTTTAATGCGCATGAATTACGCCAATGATACAACCGCAGCCCTCGCAATCTTAGAATCCCTCAAAACTTTGAAATCTGGTCAATGTGGGGCCGTGGTCTATTCTCCCCTTGAATGGACTAAGGTGGAACCGGATGTCGTTTTGATCTACTTGAATCCTGCCCAGCTTATGCGCTGCCTCCATGGAAGTACCTGGCATACAGGCAAACCAATATCAGGTGCATTTTCTGGTCGTGCTGCATCATGCACAGAGGGTGTTTTGGGGGCATTTTTGGATCAAACCCCTAAGGTAGTAGTGCCTGGTAACGGAGATCGTGTGTGGGCAGCTACCCAGGATCACGAAATGGTGTATGCATTGCCTGCTTCACACATGGAAACCCTGATACAGGGTCTTTTCAAAACTCATGAAAAAGGCATCCGATACCCAATCCCGACCTACTTGCGATATCAACCTGAGGTAGGGCTCTCTCTCCCTCTGACTGCAATCTTTGGCAAAACTGAGTGAAGCGCAGGTCAAATCGCTCAATGAGAGTAGCGTCAACTAAAACTACTTCTGATAATGAACCACCTCACAGCCTTGCCCTGGATTAATGTCCTTCATAATCAAGAAGGACAAATCCACTTGGCTGCATGGAATTAATCTTTGTCAGCTCACTTTTTGGCAGATTGGAAAACTTATGCGGCATTAGCGAATTAACAGTAGCAGCAGAAGCATTGTTAGCCTAACAGGGTTTACTTTTTTTCCTGTTTCCTTTATACAAGACAAAAAAGAGGAAAGCTTGGCATGAAACAATTAATGAGAAAATGTATCGAAAAATTGACTCCCTATCCACCGGGTAAACCAATAGAGGAAGTTGAAAGAGAATTAGGTATTGTCGGCAGCATAAAACTGGCATCAAATGAGAATCCCTTGGG
>Ga0315534_1002485_pt1 | contig 12349 bp, 12 predicted proteins | sample SalMarSW160240MG_FD_203094 | JGI IMG/M metagenome (GOLD analysis project Ga0315534, IMG submission 203094) | Salt marsh sediment microbial communities from the Plum Island Ecosystem LTER, Massachusetts, United States - Salt Marsh Sediment SW1602-40 ... | reverse complement strand
ATCCACCGACCAGCACTGTCTTCCATGCGCCGCCGAGATAGACATCCGCAACAACGGGGCTTAGATCGACGTAATAACGGTGTGAATAGGCGGGATCGGTCAGGTAGTGCAGTCCCGAGGATGCCCCGTTTGAGAACAGTGCATTGGGCATATAGGCTATTCTCTCTTCTCCGGTCATTTCATCGAAACCATGCAGCATGCCGTCATTGGCACCGACATAGATGATACCGTCGCGTCCGGCATTGGCGGTTTTGAAGCTGTCGTAGCCCGGGTCAGGGAAATTATCCGGATATCTGAGTTGAGGCTTGCCGACATAGACCGGGTTTGAATGGATGATGTCCCCAAGCACGCCGCTGCGCACCCGGAAGTTGTTTCCCGTTCCCTCGTCACTGCGATCACCGCGCAGGTAATCGATACGGTCCTGACCCAGGCCATCGGCACCCGACGGACCCCTATTGAGGTCATTCTGCTGTTTTGTTGACAGACTTGCCAGGGAGTTGAAGGCAACGCCGCTGCCGGTATCATCGTTATAGGTAATGATTGTACGGGTAGAAGGGATCTGGGCATTCAGCGTGGTCGCAGCATTCCAGCTTGGTGAGCTGGCGATGGCACCGGTAAATGGATCGAGTGTGTGGGCAAGGAGCTCCCCGCTCCAGGTGGATGACAGGAAGCGTGCGAAATAGACCACACTGTCCGTACCCAGCGAGGTCGAGTTGAACGCGACCGCGGCGGCACTGCTTGTCCTGTCGGCGATCGATGAGATTGCATCACCCAATGATTCGTTCAGATCGGCCGGGTTCTGTGCGCTCAGGAACTGGCCGCGACCGTTATACGCCGCATGCCACAGGTCATCGATCTTCTCGGAATTTCCTGCGAAGGGGTCGGGCCAGCTGAATGATCCATCGGTGGGATCAGTGTCACTGGCGACACCGGGGGTCTTGGTATCAAAGGGATCCATAGTTCCCGTCACACCAAAGGCGACCGTGTAGGTGACCATGTGCTGGTGATCCGCCTCATCAACCCCAGGTACCACGGGCACAAGATTGTCCAGACTGGTATCGAGGTCGCGCTCATAATAGTGCATGGCCACATCGGCGAGGGTGTTATTGTAATTATCGGCATAGGGCCCGCCGTCATAGTCGGTATTATCGTCCCCATCCGTATCGCTGGGTGACAGGGAAGGGCTCGGGCCGTTGTGGTAACCGTCTGTCAACAGAATTGCAAAATTCTGCTGGCACATGCCGCCATCGGCGGCACTCAAGATCGGACAGTCGGCACCGCTGACGCCGAAGAAATTGTTATTGGTACATTCGTAGTAGCGCCCGACATTCCTCAGATTCTGACGCAGGGGCGTGGAACCCAACGAATCCGATGAGTAGACCTTGTCGAATAATGACCGCTTGTTGCCCGAGGCGACATCGGAGTTCATCTCGGCAACCTTGATCTTGACGTTGTTGACATTGTTGATGGTGCCATAACCCACCCTCGGCCCTACCATGCCGGTTACCACAGACGTAATGGCGTTCTTGGCGACGTATTCACGCTTGCGGTAATAGCTGAACCAGTTGGCGAAGTTCTGGATTTCCTCGGCATAGGTACAGACCGGCGCAGCGGCACAGTCCGTTCTGTTTGCGCTCCCCGTGTATGTGGGCGTAACGGGCCTGATTTCAATCAGGGTATGGCCATCGTCAGCATCGACGACGCCATCGCTGTTCGTGTCGGTCCAGGTGTAATAACGGGCGGGAAAATAGTTTGTGACAGTGACAGCTCCCACCGTAGGATAGTCAGTACTGTAGCTGGTGACGGTCGTCAGATCGACAGTCCCTGCCGCGGGATTGTACGGGTTGAGCAACGCAGCGGCAGGCGGGCTGTTGGCGTAGGTAGCACCGGTGTTGTCGACGCCCTTCCAGGGTTCATAGGTAATCTCGGGATTGTAATAGATCCTGTTATATCCCGAAAATCGTGCACGCCATACACCCAGTACCGGCGGTGCTTCACCGATGGAGAGCATGTAGTCTTCACTGGCTGCGACATAGAACCAGTCGTTGTCAGGTGCAGGTGTTGCATACCAGTAGGGCAAACCGCTTAGATAGATGATGCCGTCGGTTTCATCGGTCATCAGTCCCCAATCCATACTGCCGGAATCATCGCTCAGGAATACGACATTGGGATCGACGCCGGTGCTGAGGAACAGCGGTATGTTTGCCAACGTGCCCGGCCGTGCCTGCACGGATGTATATGCCATTGTCAACGGTATGAGCAGCATGCCTGCAGTTATGTATCGGATGATTGTCTTTATATATTTTTTCATGGCAGAACTCCTGGCTACTTGATTGCCTGCACTGTGGGCGCTATAGAATCTTGCCGTGGTAGGATTGCAGCAGTACCACGGAATTGTCCGAGCCACCTGTACCCCTTGCCGTGACCCGAAAGGTTGAAACAATTTCGACGCTGTTGTCACCGTAGTTGTCGACGTTCAGGCTGTTGCTGCTGCCCGCCTGCCCGGTATACTCGATGATATATTTCGGGTTGGTTTTGATCTTGTCGATGGTGCCGGTATAGGATTTGGCCGTGGTCCAGGTGCCGTCCAGCGTCACATCCGGCTTGCATCCTTGGTCATATAGATATGTCCCGCCACAGCTGCTGAAGGGCGCAATCGTCACCAGGTTGGCGACCATGTCTTCACCCTGGCGTAACGCCGCTTCGGCGGCCTGAAAGGCGAGCATCTTGTCGCGGCTGTTGCCCGCCATCTTTTCTTCGAGGTTCGAACTGCTCATGGCGGTCACCCCTATCAGGGTCATGACGAGCAGTATCAACAGGCTGACGATCAGCGCCGACCCTGTTTGTGCCCTTGTTGGATGAGAATTGTGTCTTTTCATATTCATAATCGAGTCTCGCTCATTTCAGATTAGAACCAATGATCTAGATGATGCCCCTGTTACGTAACTTGGTGACGGTATAAAAGGCCCTCCGCAGGCGTCTGTCCGCGGGGGTGGTCGTCACACCCTTGAATGTATAGTCTTGCGGCGCGCTGGCGATGTTGTCTTCCACCGTCTCGACCAGCAGGCCAAAGCGGACACTCACGATATTGGCCATGTTGATACCCGCGGTATCGGCATCGACATAGCGATTGGCGACACCGTCACCGTTCAGGTCTTCACCGTACTGGAATTGCATGTCCTCTATGCCTTCCACGAGTTCCTCGGTGATCATCGCTGAGGCATTACCGAGGCGCTTGCGGAACAGGGCGGGATTACCGTTGGCATTGGTGCCGATATAGTAGGCGATCTTGTCCAGCTTGAGGACGACGGCATCCTGGCCGTAGGTCTTGCTGAGAAAGTTGCCGGTATTGACGGTATTACTGTGGGCGATCGTAACCTTGCTGCCGCTGGCAGACACATTAGTGGCGGCAAAGATATCCGTGTCCTCGCAGTCGGACACGATCAGGACGTCTTTAGCCTGATACAACCCTACCGCCGCGGAATTGAGTTGAATATTGGCGTTCGATACGTCCAGATTACCCACCAGTGTGACGTTTTCGTTCGGCGCGGCATTCATCAATATAATCACATCGGTATTGGGCTCGACCTCGGCCGCTGTGAGGCTGACCGAACTGGTAAGGGCTACTGGTAAATCCGAGTATTCAAGGCCCATGAGGGCATCGGTGGTGAACTCCGTGAATGGATCTGCTATACCGTCCTTGTCAAGGTCTACCATGTTGACCGGGCTGGAAAGGTTGTTACACCCGGAGTAACCCGCCATGCGGATATTCCGGGTGAGAAAGTCCGCAGCAAAACGGGCATTTTCCTGGACACGCGAGAGTGCATCCTGCACCCTGTACGTCTGCTTGCTGGAGACAAATACCTTTTCAACCCCGGCCAGCAAGACAACACTGATGGTGATCGCGATCAGGATTTCCACCAGGCTGAGACCGTGCTGCTTTCCAGGATCATTCTGCAACTGTATGGCCATGATGTTCATAACAGGCTCTCCGAAGTCAGTTGTACCGGATCCTGCTGGCCCTTGCTGTCATCCCATTGCACGATCACAGTGACAAGGGTGTCATTACCCACGGCGGTCCTGGCAATCGAGCCGTCACCTTGCGGCAGGGATTCGGACAACAGGTCTTTCCACTCATAAAGATCTGCACCGGCCAGGGTGGCAGCCGAACAATTCACGCCTGCGCCCTCGCAGCTGGCCTGCGCAGGTTCATCCCCGAGCCCGGTATCATAGGCGCCGTTGATCGCGCTGACCCTGTTGATGCGCATACGGTCAATGATGTCCTGGGTGAGGATGGTTGCCTGGGATCGCAGGTAGGAGCTGTGATTGGATTTGAGCCCATTGAGTTGTAAACCGGCCAATCCAAGCAGGCCGATAGAAAGCACCACAAGGGTAATCAGGATCTCGAGCAGCGTGAATCCGCGTATCGTGTGATGTGCCGATGTTCGACTGATATGTTTCATGATTGTCAATCCTATGAACATGTGGGATAAGGCGTGGTACTGGTGGGACGGCCTGTTGAGGTCACGACCACTTCACGGCCGGTTTCACCCGTCTCATCACTGTCACACAAGGTGAAGGTTGTTTGCGCACCGGTCAGAAATCCCGTCGAGGTATAGGTCAGCGAGCCTGCGGTTGAGGTCAACGTGCTCGTGCCTTTCAACGCCGGATAGACCCGGATCAATTCTGCATCGTCAGCGGTGATGACTATCCAGCCATCGTTCCAGGTGCCCCCGCATGAGGCCTGGTCGTCGCTGCTGCAGACCTTGATCGATGTCGTCCGTTTGATGGCCTCGCTGCGCGCAAGGTTGATGGACGAGATGAGATCGTTCGCCTGGGCGGACATACGATTGTTGAGAAAAAACGTCTTGAAACTGGGTACTCCCACAGTCATGACAATCGTCGCGATCACCAGCGTAATCATCAGTTCGATCAGCGTAAAACCTGTGTGTCTGTTTTTCATGATGTCTATTGAATCACCCCGCATTTTCATGGTCACGTAAAAAGCGATAGACTGTAGCGTTTGACCGACAAACGGTTTATCGATGCATTTGATACTTAAAGCCTATTACTCATATCGATTAAGTTTATCGACCGTTTCGCAGATTTATTTTGTGACCGGATCGGCATTTTCCAGGGTGGTGAGACCGCGAAGGCCATGACGGATTGCGTGATTGTAGGAGGCGGTATCATCGGCATGCTGACGGCCCGGGAACTCGCCCTGAAGGGGATGGATATCACCCTGGTAGATCGCGGTATGCTCGGTCAGGAATCCTCATGGGCGGGCGGTGGCATATTGTCCCCCCTGTATCCCTGGCGACATCCCGCTGCTTTTTCGGCTCTGGCGTCATGGAGTCAGCAATACTATCCCCAGTTGTGCGAAGAACTGCTGGAGGCGACCGGCATCGATCCCGAGTGGATCCGGTCTGGATTGTTAATCCTGGATGTGGAAGCGCATCAGGAGGCCATTACATGGGCTGATCAGTTTCATGCGCAGATGGACTTGCTGGATCGTGAGGCCATACTGCGGGTGGAACCACATCTTGTCGAAGGCGTTGAGGCAGCCATGCTGATGACAGGGATGGCGCAGGTACGTAATCCGCGCTTGCTCGCGGCCCTGGGAGAGGACCTGCGCAAGCGCGGCGTCAAACTAAAAGACCACACAGAGGTAACGGCTCTAGACAAGAACGACGCCAGTATCGGAGGCGTGTATACGTCATCGGGTCGAATTGCAGCGGACCAGGTTGTGATTGCGGGCGGAGCCTGGAGCAGCATGATCCTGAAGGAATTTGATATTGCCGGTGATGTGGTGCCTGTTCGCGGACAGATGTTGCTCTACGACGCTGCCCCGGGAATGGTGTCACACATCATCGTCAGCAGGGGTTATTACATCATCCCGCGCCGTGACGGACATGTGCTGGTTGGCAGCACGGTCGAGCATGCCGGTTTTGACAAATCGACGACAGGCCAGGCCGCAACAGAGCTAAAACACCTCGGGGAATCATTGATCCCTGAACTCGAAGGGTGTGAGATCAAACGACACTGGGCCGGGTTACGTCCGGGTACCGCCACGGATATGCCGTATATCGGCGCGCATCCGGTTATCGAGGGCCTGTATGTCAACACCGGCCATTACCGCAACGGGTTGTTGCTGGGTCCCGCAAGTGCCCGCTTGATGGCTGACATCATAACGGGGTGTCAACCGATTTTTGAAGTTACACCTTACTCACTCATTCGATAAGCCGTTGAATGACGTCAAGTTGTGTCGTCAGGGTGCATCTTTTATACTCGACGCGGACCGCGAATTTGCCGGGATAGCTCAGTCGGTAGAGCAACTGATTCGTAATCAGTAGGTCGGAGGTTCGATTCCTCTTCCCGGCACCAATTTATGAACCAATCGAAGTGTTATGGATGCTGATAACCGGGTCCAACGGAATTACCCTGTTGGCGGTTTTAGCCGCTGAGCGAGTAGGTGGAAGTGGTGGTTTTTTCGAGGCGGTGCCTGAGTTGTTCGATCTTTTCATTCCTCTTGTCCTCAAACCGGTCAATGGCATCCTCCAGAGAGATCGTACCGTTTTTGACCTTTTCACACAGCTGGATACGGTATTGATTGATCTCGCGCCATTCGGGAATATCGCCGTATTTAAGCATCAATCTCGACCATTGCCGATCGACGGCAGGATTGTCGCAGTAGTTGACCGTTTCACTATAGGCGCAGCAGGGCAGGTATAGGAATAAAAGCAGCGTGACGAATCTTGTTATCATGCATTTTATAGCGTCCGGAGCATGGTATTTCTTGAGATGAGGAAGCAACGAGAGTGTGCGTCGATATAAACCCGGAGAATGTTACAATCTAATTGTTAACGAACTGAATACTAATAGGAAAAAAGTAAAGTGCGGATGAAATTGGCTAAGCTACTGTTGGCGTTGACGGCGATCGTTTCAGTTACGACATCGTGTGTGATGGCCACCGGGCCGGACCAGGAACGGACGTTGACCCTGATCTATTCGGGCAACCTGGATGGTGAACTGGAACCCTGTGGTTGCAGTGAAGAAGGTGACCTTGGTGGTATCAAACGCAGGGTAAACATGGTGGATACCTTGCGCCGGGAGGATCCCGACCTGTTTCTGATTTCCGCGGGCGGGCTCCTGATCAGTGAAATGCCACAGGATCGGTTGACGAGCGATTATATTTTAAGGGGATTGACAAAGCTGGATTATGACGCAGTCGGCATACAATGGCAGGATCTTGCCTTTGGCAAGGAGTTCCTGCTGCAGCATGACCTGCCTTTTGTGGTAAGCAACATGAAGGATAGTGATTTCAAACCCAACCGGATCGTCAGGAAAGGTCCTTACACATTGGCCTTTTTTCAATGGCTGGATCCGGAAAGTGACCCCAAGCGCCAGATGAAGGGTGAACACGGTATGGTGAGTGAGGATACCGACGGTTTGCGGCAAGCCCTGGCGATCGCCAAGGGTGAGGGGGCTACGACCATACTTGCCAGTACACTGATACTGGATCAGGCGCAGCAACGTCTTCCTCTGGATGACGTCGATATCCTCGTCATTCGGGCCAACTATGAAGAGTATGGGGAACCGCAACGCGTGGGTGGGACACTGGTAGTACAACCGGGTTCACGCGGCATGCGGTTGGGACGACTTGATTTGACAACCGGCAGCAACGGCGATATCGCGAAATGGCATCATCAGGTCATCGCCTTGCCAAAAAGCGTCGGGGATGCGCCGCGCATGGAAGACTGGTATGAGGATTACAATGCGCAGGTAAAACAGCAGTACGAGAAAAGTGTGGCAATGCGCAAGGCGCTCGAGACCGGTGAAAGTCCCTTTGCCGGTGCAGAGCAATGTCAGAGTTGTCATCAACAGGAATTTGCAGTCTGGTCCAAGAGTCATCATGCAAAGGCTTTTTATACCTTGCAGGACGTCAAAAAGGCGTTCGATCCGAACTGCATCGTCTGCCACACGGTCGGGTTTGACAAGGTAGGAGGATTTATCGATCCCGATACCACACCATCCCTGATGCACGTGCAGTGTGAATCCTGTCACGGTGCCGCGCGCAAGCATGTTGAATCGGGAGGATTGCAGCCGGTCGCCAATGCAGACTGGCCGGGTATCCGGATGTGTCAGCAGTGTCATACCCAGCCACATAGCCCGAGTTTTAACTTCGATAGCTACTGGCCGAAGATCGTACATGGAACATCGATGTTAACCGAATGACGATGACCATTGAAAATGGTTGGCTCAGTAGTGTGCGCCGATCACCATCTACCAATTACGACGAGCGCCCCGCCGGTTGTGATATCGATTTGCTTGTCATCCATGGCATCAGCTTGCCTCCGGGTGAATTCGGCGGTGGCTGGATAGATGCCCTGTTCTGTAACTGCCTGGAAGGTTCAGTCCATCCCTATTTTGTGGAAATCGCCAGCTTGCGGGTTTCGTCTCATCTGGTGATCTATCGCACGGGTGAGATATGTCAGTTCGTGCCCTTTCATATGCGGGCGTGGCATGCAGGGGATTCCTGTTATGAAGGACGCACAAGTTGCAATGATTTTTCGATCGGTATCGAACTGGAAGGGAGTGATGACGTTCCCTACGAAGCAGGTCAATACCGTGCGCTTGCCGATGTGACCAGGATCCTCATGGCCGCTTATCCTGCGATTACTCCGCGGCGGATCACCGGCCACAGTGATATTGCGCCGGGCAGGAAGACGGACCCGGGTCCGTCTTTTGACTGGTCACGATTTTATCAATCATTAAAAAGCACGAGACATGTAATTTGATTGAATATCATTTAATATGAATTGGATGTTCATAAAAGAGAGCGGGGCACGATGACCTTAATTGCTATTTTGCTGGCAGTAGGCACCGAGGGTTTCTGGAAGTCTGTGGGTTTCCTGAAACATTTCGAGGTATTGATTAAATACGCGATCTGGCTGCAGCGGCATCTCAAGGATCAGGCATGGTTCAACGGCGCCCTGGGGGTATTGACTGTCATTGCACCAGCCGTGGTGATCGTCGGGATAATACAACATGTCTTGGGTAGTGCTCCAGGGTTTCTGGCATGGCTGCTTTCGTTGATCTATTCCGTTGCTGTATTGATCTTTTGTATCGGTGTCAAGGAGATCACCCAACATGTAAATGACTATCTCAATGCCTGGGGCCAGGATGATCCGGAAGCGGCCTATCTATATGTGAAGGATTTGTTAGGCGGCGAGAAGGCCGATAATGCCCGGCAGTTGCACCTGAAATTCCTGGAATTTATCCTGATCAGGATAAATGAGCGGTTACTCGCGATTTTATTCTGGTTCGTTGTACTCGGCCCGGTGGGCGCTATGTTATACCGTTCGGCCTCGCAATTGAAAAGCCTTGCCGGGACCGATTACGTTGAACTGGAAGGTTTCCTGGAGGCCATGCTGCGTTTCAAGGCCATCCTGGACTGGCTGCCAGTTCGAATTACAGCCCTGTGTTATGCTGTAATCGGTAATTTTGTCGAGGCTATTCATTGCTGGGGACAGCAGATCGCCAGGCAGGGAAATAACTGGGTTGAATCTAACTACAGTGTACTCGTATCCTCGGGTTGCGGAGCTTTGCAACTGGCTGATCTCTTTACAGAAGATGAATTTAAACTGGACAAGGATGACGTACGTGATCAGATGCTCGCGGCCGAGGCCCTGGTGAGACGCACCGTGATTGCGTGGATTACGTTTCTGGCGATATTGACGCTTGTCGGTTGGATGGTTTGATCAGGCATCTTCCATAGTTTTTCTGTGTCCGAGAACACTACAGTAGACCTGCTTCGTCACGGTGAACCGGTCGGTGGACGCCGCTATCGAGGCCAGCTTGATGACCCATTGAGTGACAAGGGCTGGCAACAGATGGCCTCAGCTGTGAATGGCCAGCATTCCTGGCACCAGATCGTCACATCCCCATTGCGACGTTGCCGTGAATTCGCTGCTTCCCTGGGAGAGATACTAAATATTCCGGTACAGGATGAAGAGCGGTTCAAGGAGATCGGTTTCGGAATTTGGGAAGGACGGACACGCGATGAATTACAGAACTCGGATCCTGAACTGCTGACACGCTACTTTCATGATCCAATTACCTATCGACCTGAAGGTGCGGAAGATTCAAGTGACTTTGTCAAACGCGTCACCGACGGATGGCAGGGATTACTGGGAAATTATCATGGTCGGCATGTCCTGGTGGTGGCACATGCCGGCGTGATCCGTGCTGTCATCGGCCATGTACTCGAAATGCCGGTTGCCAATATGTTCCGCCTGCAGGTCGATAATGCGACATTTTCCCGAATACGGATAGAGGAGGCACGACCACCAACACTCGTCATTCATAACGGCAGGTTATAGATCTGACGTTATGCGAACACGTCACTGGCTGCCTCTGGTCGTATTCTTTCTATTATTATTCGTTAGTATTGCCAATGCCGTTACCTTGACTGACGACAGGGGCCGGAATATCACCCTCGAACATCCTCCTGAACGTATTGTCAGCCTTGCACCTCATGTCACCGAACTGTTGTATGCAATAGATGCAGGGGACATGCTGGTAGGCGCCGATGAGTACAGCGATTTTCCCGGGAAAGCGGTGCAGCTGCCGCGTATCGGCAATGCGTCACGGGTTGATATCGAACGTGTGCTGTCACTGGAACCAGATATCGTTATTGGCTGGTTAACGGGTAATGCAGACAGTGATATTGAAAAACTGGAAAAACTTGGTATCCCTGTCTTTGTCACTGAAATTACGTCACTGGACAATGTTGCGGATCAATTGATCCGACTGGGGCAACTGATCGGGAAGCCAGTCAAGGCAGAAGAGGTTGCCGCCGAATATAGGCGTCGTCTGCAAAAACTACGTGCGCAGTACGCTGAAAAAACCCGTATATCGGTTTTCTATCAGGTTTGGGAACAGCCGCTGATGACGGTAAACGGCAGACACTTTATCAGTGATGCCATTCAATTGTGTGGCGGCAACAATGTTTTTTCCGAACTCCAGACGCTGGCGCCGACTTTATCAAAGGAATCCGTGATCGCCGCCGATCCCCAGGCAATTATCAGTGGACGAACCCCGGGCAATGATACCTCACTGCGATCAGAATGGGGTAGTTGGCAATCCATGGACGCAGTGAAATACGACAATCTGTTTAGCATCCCGTCGGATTTGATCGCCAGGCCTACTCCCCGAATTCTGGACGGGGTAGTGAAGATTTGCGAGGCACTGGATGAGGCGCGCAGCCATATGCATGCAAGATAATTTATAAGCACACTGTTAAGTTACCTGTTGCCGGATTTTTTCCACTGTACTTCGTTGGTGTCAGTTTCCCGTGACAACAGTCGTGCAATCACAAACAAGAGATCGGAAAGACGGTTGATGTAGGCTAACGTATGCTGGTTAACCGATTCATAGTGATTGAGCAGGACCAGATGACGTTCCGCACGACGGCAGACCGCGCGCGCAAGATGACATGTTGCTGCAGCGGGATTGCCACCCGGTAAAATGAATTCCTTGAGGGGCGGCAGTCCGGCATTGAATTCGTCCAGGATCGTTTCCAGTGATGAAACATTGGCAGCTGTCAGTGTCTCGCGTCCGGGTATGCTCAATTCAGCTCCGATATCAAACAGCAGGTGTTGTATATCGGTCAGACAATTCCGGACTACCTCGTGCAAGGGATGATACAGAATCATGCCGATGCTACTGTTTAATTCATCCAGATCGCCTATTACTTCGAGTCGCGGATGGTCTTTTTCGACGCGACTCCCGTCGGCGAGGCCGGTGGTGCCGTTATCGCCGGTACGTGTATAGATCTTTGTGAGTCGGTGTCCCAAAGGTATATATCAGTCTAAAGCGGTAAATAATACATTCTAACCGCCACATTACAAATAGGGAATCATTGAGTAAAGACCGCGGGCAAGTCTTCCGGTTAGCTTGTCACTCTGCGGTGTTGATGTCATGCCTGTTATTTGCAACGTCTGGCTCGTCGACCGATATATCCCCGGCTTTGTCGCCTGTTACGGCGGACCCGATCTTATTAATGATCTTGCCGACCTTGATACCTATGGCGGTACCGATACCCGGTCCCAATACACTCGTGCCTACCGCGCCACCGATGACTGCGGCATTGGTGGGACGCAGATGAGGGGTTTCCGTAGTACCGTCCACCACCAGCGGGATACTGATCAGTGATGCCGTCTTGCGCAGGCCGACATCCATCCTTCCGTCAATACTCTTATCCTCATCGATCTGGATTTCTCCATTAGCCTCGAGCGCCGCCGAAGTGATTTTCAGTCCAGTAAGCGTTATCCGTCCGTCCTTGATC
>Ga0315534_1002477_pt1 | contig 12373 bp, 4 predicted proteins | sample SalMarSW160240MG_FD_203094 | JGI IMG/M metagenome (GOLD analysis project Ga0315534, IMG submission 203094) | Salt marsh sediment microbial communities from the Plum Island Ecosystem LTER, Massachusetts, United States - Salt Marsh Sediment SW1602-40 ... | reverse complement strand
CAAGCCGCTTAGGAATCGATTTGTCCAAGGATAACGCTCCCACCAATCCAATCGCCCGCTTCTTTCGAGCCGATCCTTATCGAGAACTTTTTTATACCCTGGCAGACACTCTCGACAGCTCCGTCCTGGTCCTTTCCGGGACGGAGCCGCGTCTAATCACTTGCAATCACCACTTCCTCCTGCTAACTGGATACGCCCGTAAGGACTTAGAGGCGCTCACTCCATCGGATATCTTCATTGGTGAAACAGGGCAGACAGCATTGGACCAAATCCTGAGCAGTTGGGATGAGGCTCAGTGCAGTCTATGGGACGTACCCATCCAGACCCGATCTGGTGAGATCATCCCTGTTGATCTGGAAGCCCACCCCATTATCCCAGGGCGTTCTGCAATTATGATCACCGCACGACGTTCAAACGAACGCACATCCGAGCTCGCTCGCCAGCAGGTTGACAGTGAACGCCTCGAGAACTTGTTGCAGATCTCCGACCTTATCCTATCCGGGGGTGAGGCAGCCCTACCGGTTGTCCTCGACCTCGGTCGCGAGCTCGTGCAGGCTTCGTCCGTTGGTTTGTACCGTTTGTCATCTTCCTCACCCGATTATGTCCTGCATGGTGTACTGCCAGCAGAATTTCCCGAGTTCTTACCTGCTGCGGCACTTGGTTCGATGCCAGAATCCACGGTGTGGGCACTTGGCCAGCGTCCAGAATTTGAGCTGCAGAAAGCAGCCCGCGCCGCCGAGCTTGCACAGATGCGTACCGCACTGATCGGGGATGAGGGGGCCTGGATTGGACTGCTTGTGGCGGGCTGGAAAGATGCCGGCGAGCTTCCTGATGAGGTCGGCCTGCTGATCGAGGTCCTTGCGAATATGTGCCACGCCGCAATCCACGTCAGCTTGCTGCGCTCTTCATCACAGCAGGATGATTATCAGATCTCCCAATTGGAAACGGAGATTTCCGGTCAGTTCGAAGCGATCGGGGACACCTTGATCGTTGTGGATGAGGAACTGCATGTGCTGCGGGCAAATTCTGGGCTTACCAGGCTTCTGGGTTTTCGCCCAAAGGAAGTAAAAGGCCGTCCTATTCAGGACGTCCTGGTAGGTCCCGAAGATGTGACTGCTTCACTCCTAGACGCACTTGGTCATCATCGCGACGCGGAGCGGAGCAGGTTAATCCTCCATCACCGCGATGGCACACCCTTGCCCGTCCATCTTCACGCGGTACCCGTAAGCACATCGCATGGCAACCAGCTCGTTATTGCCCTTAAGGACCAATCAGAACAGCAAGCAATCGAGGACCAGACCGAGATTCTTGCCCAACGAGCCCTGCTTGGGGAAGTAACCGCCATCTTCGCGCATGAAGTACGCAACCCGATTAATAACATTTCAACCGGGGTGCAGCTGGCTGCCTCTCGCCTGGGAAAGGAACACCCCCAGTACGAGTCACTGGAAAGGGTACGGGCTGAATGCATTCGCCTCGACCAACTGATGACCGATGTGCTTTTCTTTGCCCGACCGCTGGAACTAAAAATGGAGGCGCTCGACCTGGTCGACCTCATGCAGCGGATTCTTGCTCGTTGGACGCCGCGCTTCAGTCAATCGAATGTGCACTGCCACACGGATTATAAATCTGGACTCCCGATGGCGTCCGCCGATCCACGCACCCTTGAGCGAGTCATCGTGAATTTGATCAGCAATGCGCTTGAAGCGATGACCGAGGGAGGGACGATCTCCGTTGCCATCTCTTCAACCGGCAACAACCCGGAGGCACTGCTCGAGCTCAAAGTTGCCGATACGGGGCCGGGCATCCCTGCCGATAAAATCGATCGCATCTTTGATCCGTTCTTCACGACGAAAAAGGATGGTACGGGGTTAGGCCTGGCCATCAGCCGCCGCATTCTGAGTGCCCATAAGGGGACGATCCACGTTGAGAGTTTTCCCGACGCCGGGACGCTTTTCACGATTCACCTCCCCACCGCTCGCTAGCCCGGACAGGAGTTGAGATGTCTGCTACCGTCCTGATCGTTGATGACGAAGCCCCGGCTCGCTCTTTTATCCGTGAAGCTCTCACCGACGCCGGTTTTGAAGCCCTGGAAGCAGGGACGCTAGCCGAAGCGAACGAGGTCATCGACACCGCTGCCGCGGACATCGTACTGCTTGACGTGATGCTGCCTGACGGCTCAGGCCTCTCCCTCCTCGATCGGCTTGCGCATGAGAACCCCCGTCCGCCGGTTATCCTGGTGACAGCGTTCGGTGAGGTGGATACAGCGGTCGAGGCTATGAAGAAGGGTGCCCAGGACTTCCTGCAGAAGCCGTTGGATCTCGAACGCCTGCTCCAGGCCATTGAACGCTCTTCGGAGGTTGTTGCACTCCGGCGGGAGCTGGATCTCCTGCGGCGATCTTCGAGCAGCGAGATCGATATGATCGTGGGGGAAGCGAGCGGCATGAAGCAAATCATGCACGAGGCAGAAAGAGCTGCGGCGGCAGCTGTCTCCGTGCTCATCACCGGTGAGACAGGGACTGGCAAGGAAGTGATGGCACGCACAATCCACAGCATAGGCCCGCGAGTCGATAAGCCTTTTATCCCCATCAACTGCGCCGCACTCCCGGACACGATGATCGAGTCCGAACTCTTCGGACATGAAGCAGGCGCCTTTACGGGTGCGCAGAAGAAGAAACCCGGTCTGATCGAGATCGCGGACGGCGGGATTCTCTTCCTTGATGAGATCTCCTCAACCAAGCAGGAAATGCAAGCAAAGCTGCTGAGAGTGCTCGATGAACAGAAATTCAGGCGGGTTGGAGGGGTGAACGAGATCGCAGTGGATGTCCAAATCCTAGCTGCGAGCAACCGCAATCTACTTGCCATGATCGAGGAAGGCACCTTCCGGGAGGATCTTTACTACCGCCTAAAGGTAGTTGACCTTCACCTGCTTCCACTGCGTGAGCGCATTGTGGATATTCCTGCCCTGGCCGGAAGTTTCATCCGCCAGATCAACCTGCGCGTCGGCGGCGTCATCGAAGGCATCACACCACGTGCAATTGAAGCTTTGAAGAAACACTCCTGGCCTGGAAACATCCGTGAATTACGGCATGTCATCGAACGTGCGGTACTGTTCTGTGATGAGGAGATGATCGATCTTGCCCACCTCCCCCCCGATATTCAAGCCTTAGGTAAGTAACCCCCGCTGGCACGATCCTTGCACCTATCGCCTCCAGAAGATTGCATTGGAGGCGATCATGATTCCTCTCACTTTTAATGATGTACAACTGCTGCTTGCTGGTTCCGTCTTTATCCTCGGTTTCATCTTGATCCTGATCGGGGCCTTTGTCATGGTGACGCGTGGTTACTCACGTGAGATAAACGCGCTCGCCAAGCATACCGCCAGTCTAGGACAGAAGGGCGTCGCTCAGGATGTGACCGGGCTGGTGAACAGCGCCAGCGAGCTCGTAGCATCGATCACAGCTCTCGTCCGCACTGCAACCGGAATCGGGGTCTTCCTGATTATGCTCGGGTTGATCATGCTCGGTGCGTCTTACTGGGTCCTGCAGCAAGTCGCATGGCCAATCTCAATCTAGACAAGGGGTTACCCATGCTCAACGATGCCGACGTTTTAGGAACGCTCTCGCAGTTGTTCTCAGATTCCGACCGCCAGGTTATCGTTGGGCGATTACTGCGGGTCCCTGAAGTCTGGACAGCACTGCATACACCCGAGTTCCTGGCAAAAGCAGCAGAACAACCTGATCCAGCATCCTGGCTCCCCGGACGACTGGCAGCGCTCGCACTTGGCGAGAAGGATCTTGCTGCTTTGGTCGAGCGTGGGGTCGCATTAAATGGTGACCGGGATCGGCACGATTCGCCCGCAGAAGCCAACGGGATTGAGGAAGTCACAGCTCTGGCTGTTCATCTGCTGGCTAAATCGAACGTCGAACTCCCCGACAGCGACTTGGCACAGGCAATCGACGACAACCCAGCTCTGTGGACATCACCACTCGCATGCGCTTGGCCAGATCTGATGTCCACCAGCTGGTTGGAGGACTACTTTCCAAAGCACCCTGATCCAGGGCATGCCAGAATGCTTGTCAATGCCCTCCTTGCCAACCTTGATCTGCTTGGGGCAGCACAGTCGATGGTTGCACTGAACAGCACCGCACTGGCCGAACTGCTCCCCCTTTTTCAGACGTGTGGCTATGACTCGCTATACGCTGCTCTCGGTCAACTCTCGATCGAGAAAATCGCAGGTTTCGAATCGCAAACACTGCAGAGTCCGACTTCGGTCTGGACTGCCCCAGCAGTTTTACTGGCTGCTACCGGGGATACCGAAGGCGCGCATCAAGCCTTCCGTCAGGCATGGGATATCAGCAGCGAGACATCAGCCGAAGTCGCAGACAGGCTTGCGGCCTTCGCACGAGCCGAAGACGACTTTGTGCTGGAAATGGAAGCACGCCGCCAGGCTCTGCAGGTCAGCCCAACCCCTGAGCGGCGAGCAGCGCTTGTTAGAGTTTTGCTTGGTGTCGGCCGGGGCGATGAGGCGGCGCGACTGATCGACTCCCCCACTTCGCCGCATGCCTGGATCGCCGCCGCAGCCGTACAGCAATCCCTCGGAAATTATCGGCAAGCTGCTCTTAGTCTGGAGCAGGCCTGTGCGCTGGTGCTCAATGACGAACCGGTCAACGACGACTGGCTTGCCTGGCTGCTTGAGCTATTAAAGGCTCGCAAAGATTTCACTCGAGCGATTGATGTACAGCAGCTGCGGAGCGAGATGGCTGGAGCAGACCCGGCATGTATGCTTGAGTTAGCCCGGCTATACGAAGCGGCTGGAGATACATCTGCTTCTGCCTGCCAGGCTGATCTTGCTCTTACACTTGAACCTGCCTCTGTGGAGGCTCGGCTGTTGCTGGCTGAATCGCTGCAATCTTCCAATCAGCCTGATAAAGCGCTGGTTCATTGGAAAAAGATTCATGCGCAGCATCCTGAGTACTGGCCGGCTGTCGGCCGCTGTGCTCTTGAGGCTGGTGAGGTAAAGCTCGCAAGAGATACTGCTGCCTCGGCGCTGTCTATTGAACCCGAGTCTTACAACGCCAGAGTACTCCTAGGTGAAGCCCTCACACTGGAAGGCGATCCAGCTGCCGGTTTGACCCACCTCAAGCAAGCCGTCGAAATGGTCCCACAGGAAGCCCAGGGCTGGATAGCGCTGTCCGAAGCACAGGTAGAACTTGGCGATGACGTAGCGGCCGGTGAGGCGCTCCAAAAAGGCGTCCAGGCAGTACCGGCTAGTGGACGTCTTCACATGGCCTACGCCCGATGGCTGTTAAAAAACGAGCAGCCTTCGATGGCACTCGAGCACACACGCACGGCCATTGGCCTGGAGCCGGATCAGAGCAACTGGCGGATCGAGCAGGCCGAGCTTTTGCGAGAACTTGGGCGGGTAGAAGAAGCGCTACCCGAATTGCGAACAGCACTCTCAGCCCAACCAGAAAATTGGCGAGCCCGCAAAGCACTTGGCCTGACCTACGAGGTGATGGGTGAGATTCATACTGCGGCGAAAACTCTCGCCCGCCTACCCGAACAAATGGATGCCGAATCGAAGCTTCTGGCCGGTCGGATCCTGGTGAAATCAATTTGCGAGAATGGTCCCGGTGATCTCAAGACGGCCATGTCGTTACTGGTTGCTGCGCGAGAATCCGGTCTCGATGATTCCTCCATTTGGTATTGGCTCGCCCGCGCCTATGAAAAGGCGGGATTGATGCCCCAGGCAGTAGAAGCATACGTAGCATTCCTTGAACCGGTGGGGGATATTGAGCACCCCTTGAAGCTTGAGGCCCTGCTAGGGTTTGCGCGTGCTTCCGCTGAGACCGAGCAGCTTGATAAGGCAATTGAAACGCTCGAGAAGGGACGGCAAGCATTTCCAGCCTCACACGAATTGCTCTACAACCTGTCGCGAGCGTACCTCAAGGCGGGGCAACCGGCCGAAGCTGTGCGTAGCGCCAAACAGGCCGTCGAGCTGGTCCCCGGTTCGATCGCAGCACATGAGACGCTGCGAGATGCAGCGCTGGCAAATGGCAAGATCGAAGATGCTGTGACTTCTCAGGAGGCGATCCTCAAGATCACGCCCGAGGATCCGGAGTCGCATATCCACATGGCGCAGCTTTGTGCCAAGAATCAGGACACCGAACAAGCACGCGCTCATCTAGCCCGGGCGATCTGGTACAGTCGATCGAATGGGATCCAGATCGCATCCCTCGCGGAGGAAGCGGGAGACATCGCAGGCAGCGAGCTCTCACAGACACTACTGAAACGAGCGTCCACGCTAGCACCCGGGCATCCCGAAATTCTCACCTCACTATCCCGTCTCTCGGAAACCCTGGGAGATTACGAAACAGCACAGTCGAGTTGGTTAAAACTTGCTGCAACCTCGAGACATGATCCATACCCTCTCCAGCGTGCCGCCGATGCTCTTTCCAAGCTTGGACGGCGTGCCGCAGCACTGGGTTTACGTCAGCGTGCACTTGAGATCTCACCGGAAGCTCCCCAGCACCTGGCGCTTGCCAAGGCGCTCCAGGCAACGGGCGATTCGGCTGCGAGCCTCGAACATTACATGCAGGCTGCAGAGCGGGCGCCCGATGACGCCAAGACCCTGCTTGATGCTGCGATGGCAGTTGGCGAGCTTGGTGATCCTGAGCAAGCGCGCAATCTACTGGAGCGCGCCGGTCAACTAGGGGATGATACAGAGCGCTTTGCCATCGTCGGGGCAGCGCTTGCGCTTGCATCAGGGGATGCACAAGGCGCAGCCACGACTCTGGGTAAACTGCCTTCCAATGGCAACCCCAATCACTATCGCGCCTCGCTCGAAGTCCAGGCACTGCGTGCTCAAGGACAGATTTATGAAGCGCAGGCGTTGTTCGCTGAAATGCTCACCTCACCGATTGAATCTTATTCCGATCTCTCCAGCATCGTAAACGCAGCACTGTCACTGAACGCCTGGACGGAAGCAATTGACTGTGTTGAGAGAGGCTTTGAGGCTCTCGATATGGATGAAGGATTGGTTTTCCTGACCCGTATGCTGGGTCATCGCTACCGGGATTTGGAGTGGCTATATCGCATCACCGGGAATGCGGAGATGCACGCCCCCAACTCCGAGGAAGAACGGCTCCTTCAACTAATCAAACGCAGCCACGCTTTCCCACTCGACCTCAATCCGGCGGATGCTGCGCTGCTTGAACTCTGGGATTCGCTGCAGTCGGGATCGGTTGGGCCAAATCGTTTGCAACAGATCCAGACGCTTCCACGATCCCAGCGCAGGGATCTGGTCGAAGCTGGAATTATCAGCTTGTTGAAGTCGAACCGGCCCGCCAGGGCTATCGAGTTCATAAAGTCGACGGCAGAGTTTATTGCGGGCAACCCCCGGATCGTCCTGCTGAGTGGGATCAGCGAAACCATGCTTGGGCATTACCAAACCGCCCTGGAGATCGTGGAAGAAGCCTGTTATGACGCCCTGTATCAACCACTCGCGCTCTACCTGCAGTCAGTCGCTCTGCGAAAGGCCGGCGAGGAAGAAGAGTACCTGACTAAGCTCAATGGGGCTCTGTCCCTCTGGCCTGATGAACACACCTGGCATTTCGAGCTAGCGGAACGCTACCTTGGGATGGACCACCTTGACGCAGCTATCCCCCATCTCCAGCACGCAGTCGAACTTGATCCTCATAACGGAGACTACCTCGTTGTGCTGGCAAGAGCCTATCGCACTGTCGGCCAGCTGGATGACGCCGAGTCCATGTTCTCCCGCAGCCTGCAGTTTTCACCCAAGTCAGCTCAAATCTGGAAGGAAGCCGGCGATGTAGCGCTGGCAACCGGAAACCTCGACGGCGCAGAGAAGTGGTTTGAGCGTGCATGCACGCTCGCTCCATCCGATGTGGGGTGCATGATCCAATCCGCCCGCACCGCACTTGCACGCGGGGAAAACAAGACAGCCTTGAAACGTGCACAAGCCGCCTATCGTCTCGAGCCAGAGGAACCCACCGTACTCAGCGGCTTAGCCGAAATCCTGGCCGCAGACGGGAAGATCGAGAAAGCTATTCAGATGTACGACACCGCACTCAAGACATCAGAGGGTGATTTCGAAATCAAGCTGGCGCGAGGCATCTTGCTTGCCAAATCAGGCCGTGCAGTGGAAGCAGCCCAGGAATTGAAGACCATCGTAGATCACACGCCGGATGACGACCAGGCCTGGGCAGCGCTCGCACGTGCACAGCAGGAAGCAGGCAGGCTCGAGCAAGCCCTCGATGCAGCTAACCAGGCCCTCAAGATAAGCCCGCGCAATGTGCGCCATATGCAGCTGGTTGGCGTGATCTGCCGCGAGGCAGGGCAGCTTGATCGAGCGTTGAGCACACTGACCGAAGCAGCGGCTCATGCACGTAACGACGCAAAGTTGGCCCGTGAGCTTGGAAAGGTGTACGAGGACAGACGCGAGATCCATCACGCCCTTGAGAGCTTCAAGCGGGCAATCGAGCTAGATCCGCAGGACGCAGATTCACTGATGCGCGCCGGATTGATCTTGAAAAACATCAAGCTATACGACCAGGCCGGGGAACTATTTGAGCGGAGTGTCCTGCTCAATCCCATTGATCCACAAGCACTCCAGCAGCTTGCCACGATCCGTGCTCTACAGCTAATCCATGGCAGCAGTGGAGAGGCAGAGGCGGTACCAACATCATGACAGACCGCGATACGTTCATCCGACTCATCGATACCGCTCTGCTAGCAAAACGCGCAGATTATGCACGTCACGTGGCCAATGATTGGCTTGCAATCTGGCCGGGTGACATACAGGTTCGGCTTCGTCTTGCACGCGCTGAACTGTATCTAGGTGAACATGCAACCGCATTGGAACGGTTGGCACACCTGGTCCAGATAGATCCTGAACAGACTGAAGCCTATACGCTACTTGCAAGTACCTTGAGAACAATGGGTGAGACGCAGCGTGCGCTGACTTTCGAAGCCTGCGAACGTGTTCTGGATGGCAAGAAGTTGGATACGGCACGACATCCAGAATGGGCGATGAAGCTGCGGGCTGCCTATGCAGAGCTAAGGAGTGCGGACAGCCAGCTGGCCGAGCGCTTAGCCCAAGAGGCGCTTGCTGGAGACCCTGACCTCGCGCTCGCTTACCTTGTGGCGATGAGGGCTCATCTGGCGGCCGGACACAAGAAAGCTGCCTTAAACCTGGCCCGCCTCGGTCATCAACGTTGGCCTAATTGTGTTCAGTTCATGCTCGCCCTAGCAGATGATTTCATGCAGCAAGGCGAGATCGGCCGCGGCGTCGAGTTGCTGCACAGGGTCGTGAGCCTCGATGTCTCACGCGAGCTCGTTATCACCCTCCCATTAAGTGGGGAGTACAGCTCACTCTGGCCAACACACTTACAGGCTGAACTCAGCCGGCCGGTGCCCGCTGAAGTCGCGGCAATTCTGGGCGACAACAGGCTGGGGGATGCCAACCTGGAACCAGAGATGCGGATTGACACCCAGGATGCTATCTGGACCATTGCGGAAGCTCCTGTGGAAGAAAAGCGCGGTGTACCCATCTCAAAGGAACCCTTGCCTGCACCTGAAGCATGGGAGGCTTTCCAGGGTCCCAATCCCGGGGCGACTGATGAAGCAGAACCCGCTCCGAAGTCACAGCCCGAAGCGCTGATCAAGATCGACGAGGACCTGCGCCGGTTGGCAAAGAAAGTTAAGGCCAGGAGAAGGTCATTGGATGAAGACGGCCGAGTCCCGGCGTATATCGTGATGACGAGTCGATCACGAATGCTCCAGCAGGTCGGCGAAACCGCCTTCGACGAGGTCGACCAGCGCGTGATGCGCTTGGTAGAGACTATCCGCCGCAGACCTGGGTGGACAGCCTATCGTATTTACCCGGATGACCCATCCACCCTTGAAGCCTTCGGTATCGCCCCTTGCGATCCAGGCAACGCCTGGCAGATAAAGCTGCGCCTTGCGGATCTGGATGCAGCGCTAGCTCGCCGGGGCGAGATGATCGGAGCGTTGTTCATCCTGGGCGGGAATGACGTCATCCCGTTCCATCGACTACCAAACCCCACCGATGATGACGACGATGAAGTACCCTCCGACAACCCGTACGCTACCTCGGATGAGAACTATTTCCTGCCCGAGTGGCCAGTTGGACGTTTGCCTGTCGATCAGGATCTCACCCTAGCTAACAAACACCTAGACCAGGCGATAAGTTATCACTCGGCAACAGGCCGATCAGTGAGCAGACTGCACCAGTTGAGAACCTGGTTTTGGAGATACTTCAATTTGCTTGTTGGATCCGGGACGAAGTCGTTTGGGTATACAGCAAGTATCTGGAGAAAAGCCTCGCTTGCAGTATTCAAATCCATCGGTGATCCGCGAGCGATGATCTCATCCCCGCCGGTTGAAGCTGGCCGGCTTCCATCCAGCGCCATCCAGCCAATCCGGCTTTCCTATTTCAACCTGCATGGCCTGGAGGACAGTCCGGAGTGGTATGGACAGCGCGACCCTATGCGCGATGAAGCCGTTAAACTCGAGTTCCCGGTGGCGCTGCGCCCCGAAGATATCGTGAACAGTGGCCGGGCTCCTCGCGTTGTCTTCACAGAAGCATGCTATGGAGCCAACCTGCTCGGAAAGACGGTTGACTCAGCCCTGAGTCTGAAGTTCCTTGCCTCCGGTAGCCGGGCATTCGTAGGCTCAACGAAGGTCTCGTATGGATCCGTCACGCCTCCCTTGATCGCAGCCGATCTTTTAGGGATGAACTTCTGGCAGAACTTGAATCTCAGATTGCCTGTTGGGGAAGCCTTGCGACGCGCTAAACTCCAGCTCGCGACTGAAATGCATAAACGCCAGGGCTACCTGGATGGCGAAGATCAAAAAACCTTGCTCTCGTTTATCCTCTTCGGTGATCCGCTTTTCCGCCCTGGAGTTGAATCGATCCAGGTGGGCGAGAAAACGGTCATCCGCCGACAGACAAGGCCGGCAAGCATGAAGACCGCCTGCGCTCGCGGCGGAAAAGAAATCGATCAGGGCCAGTTGAACGAAGCAACGCTCAAGAAGATCGATCTTATCGTCTCGCAGTACCTGCCCGGGATGCAGGAAGCGAGCTGCTCAATCCATCAGCAGCATGTCGAATGCAATGGCGAAGATCATGTATGCCCGACCTTTGCACTCGGAAAAAAATCTTCTGGCAAGGTTGGCGCGGACACCGTTGTTGTTACCCTCTCGAAATCGATCCCTGACGGAGATCGGGTCCACCCCCACTTCGCTCGGCTTACCCTCGATTCCTCCGGCAAGATCATGAAACTCGCTATATCACGCTGAGTGCAGGGTTGGGACATGGCACACTTCTTGCATCTATTTCCGCAGGAAGGAAACAAGAGACTATGTCCCAACCCCAAAATACAATCGGCTTCTACTATCGAACCGATAATGGGCATTACTCCCAGGGCGATCTGCATAACTGGATCTCCATCCTGAGGACTCTCCAGGTTCGCTGGCTGGTATTGCCAACGAGTCTGGATCGCCACGTTCCAGAACCCTTCATTCGAGGGCTGCTGCGAGCGGGGATTGATCCGGTAGTCCATATTACGAACACATTCAACACGATCACCCAGACCAACATCCAACCGGCAATAGCGAGCTATGCAGATTGGGGTGTCCGCATCGTCGTTGTCGGGGATCGTCCAAACCTACGTCAACAATGGCATGCTGCAGATTGGGCGCGCGGCGGTCTGGTCGAACAATTTATTGACCGCTACCTCCCCATTTGGCAAACCCAGATTACTCATGGCCTGCAGCCTGTCTTCCCACCGCTTGAACCGGGTGGCGACTACTGGGATACAGCCTTTCTGCAGTCATGCCTGACCTCCCTGCTCCGGCGTTCCCAGGAAAATTTAGCGCAGCGACTCATCCTCTCCCTCTACGCCTGGACCTACGACAAACCACTTGATTGGGGCGCCGGTGGCTCTGGCGAGTGGCCGCAGGCTCGTCCCTACACGACACCTGCCGGCAGCCAGGATCAGATTGGCTTCTGTATCGCTGATTGGTATGAAGAGATTACCCGGAAGGTCATTGGCACCAATTTGCCACTTTTTGTGCTTGGAGGTGGGGTTGGGCCAACGGGTGCAGTCACAGGTCACGATGCCCAGCATGACGCGAATATTCATGGGGCGATCGCCGAAATTCTTCTCGCCAATTCATATGCTGAGAATCTCATGGGCTTCGCCTTTTATACACTGACCGGCAGCGAAGAGCGTTCGAATTGGTACCGCGATGATCTCGCTGCCAGTCCAAGCGCTGAAATACTCGAACGCCTGATGCTTTCAGCGCCTCAAACGGCGCCCCCCACTTC
>Ga0315534_1002475_pt1 | contig 12376 bp, 10 predicted proteins | sample SalMarSW160240MG_FD_203094 | JGI IMG/M metagenome (GOLD analysis project Ga0315534, IMG submission 203094) | Salt marsh sediment microbial communities from the Plum Island Ecosystem LTER, Massachusetts, United States - Salt Marsh Sediment SW1602-40 ... | reverse complement strand
TCAAGACCGACCCGAACATGTCCCCCAAGCAAAATCGCCTGCGCAAGCATGGCGAACTGCCGTCCACCGATGCCGAAGCCGGTCCAGAATGCGCCCTGCGGAAGCATGTCGCGCATCAGAATCATTGCTTCAGTCGTTGCCGGTGCGCCCCAGGGTACGCCGAGACAAAGCTGGAACATCGCCGGCGTTTTCAACACACCTTCCTCGATCAACCGCAGCGCTAGCCGGACATTCCCGGTATCGAACAGTTCGAGTTCCGGCAGCGCGCCCGCCGCATAGATGCGCTTCGCCATAGCGCGGATATGCGCCGGCGTGTTCACGAAGATGACTTCGCCGAAGTTCATTGTCGTGATGTCGAGCGTGCAGATCTCCGGCCGGAGGACCTCGACGTGACGCGTGCGCGCCTCCGGAGCCATCAGCGTCGTCCCCTTGCCGCCGATTGCCGGGTTGTCGTCGGACGGGGTGAAGCGTGCGCCAGTGCCAGTCGTGAGATTGATAATGACGTCGGCATTGGCGGCGCGAATGCGCTCCATTACCTCGGAGTAATATTCGAGCTTGGAGCTGGCCAGGCCCGTCTCTGGGTCACGGACATGGATATGCACGATAGCAGCACCTTCCTGTGCCGCCTCCAGCGCCGATACCGCGATCTGTTCGGGCGTAACCGGTATTGCCGGGTGCTTACCGACGGTATCGCCGCTCCCGGTGATTGCGCAGGTGACAATGACCGACCGTTTATGGGAGGAGAGGATTTTGGCGTCTGGCACGGCGATTCAACCCTTGAAAAAGAGGATCTCGGAGCTGCCTGTTGGCAGGGCATTCAAGGTTCGACGATGTCTGTCATGAGCGGCCGCGGGCCATTCGGCGGATAAAGGCCTCAAACTCGGCAAGCTGCTGCCTGATCAGCTCGATCGTCGGTTTGTCGGTGAGCTCCAGCGTTTTTTCGTCAAATTTTTGCGCAGCGAAGTTGACGAACACCTCAGGTCGGACGAGCATTTCCGCGCCGATCCCCATCAGCGACTGACGCAGGTGATATTGCATCCGCGAGCCGCCCAGCAACCCGGTCGCGACGGACTGCAAAAGAACCGGCTTGCCCGCCCAAGGCTGATTCTTCACGTGCGAGAGCCAGTCGATCGCGTTCTTCAGGGGACCAGGAATCGACCAGTTGTATTCGGGAGACACGATGATCACGCCGGCAGAAGCGCGAACAGCGTCGACCAGGGCGGTCACGGGAGCCGGCACGCCCGCATCCATAACATCTTGATTATAAAGCTGGATATGCTCGATCGACGGGCCGGGAGCGACCGCTAAATTTTTCGGCGCAAGTTTAGGGAGCGCGCGCGCGAGCGCTGCGTTATACGAGGCTTTGCGCAGCGAGCCACAGATCGTGATGACATTCAGCGGCATTGTTCGATCGGATCGTTCGGTGTGCAGAATAATGATGACACTTTCCGCGTGGTTAAAATGAAAATACAGACCCAACCCATATCTCTCGCTTATATAGCAAACGAGCTCGGATAACGCGGTTCTCAAGTCATTGCGGCTCTGCAGGAGGCTCCGAACCTATAATGAGACGACTAAGAACTGGTTCGCCACGCGCGAAGCCTCAGGCGGCCTCGGCTCGGCCGCGCAGAAGGAGCCTGTCGTTACAGTCCTTCCTGCCTTATCGTCTAAATATTCTTGCCCAGGCAGTGTCCGGCGGGTTCTCCGTTGCATATTCTCAAACGTTCGGCATTTCAGCGCCAGAGTGGCGGGTCCTGGCCACGGTGGGGGAATTCAAGCAGATCACAGCCAAAGATATTGCCAGCCATAGCGGGATGCACAAGACCATGGTGTCTCGCGCTGTGCTCGCGCTCGACAAGCGGCAGCTTCTCGTCAGATCGCCGAGCATTGCCGATCGACGCGAAGAGATTCTGTCGCTGAGCGCAGCAGGTCGCCAAATCTACCAAACGGTCGCACCGATGGCGCTGCGTTACGAGCAGCGTTTGCTGGATGGATTGTCGAGTAGCGATCTGGCCAACCTCGACCGGCTGATCCGGCATTTGATAAATCGCGCGCAACAGCCCTGGTTGCCCGCCGCGGCATCTCCAGCTCCCAACGCGCCGTCAAAACCGTCGAAGAATTCGACCCGCGTCGCCGAAGGGCATGACGTTAGTTGACGCATGGTATCGACCTCGATCGCACTCAGCGCATCGTCGCCGGAAGCCACAAGGCGATCTGCGGGAAAATCATGAGCAGGATTGTGGTCGCGATCAGCGCGACCATCAGCACGCTTGTGCCGGTATAGACTTTCATCAGGTCCACTTTGGCGGTGCCGCTGATGACGAAGGCAATAAGGCCGACGGGCGGAAAGACAAGACCCATGGCAACCATCATCATCGAAAGAACGCCAAACCAGATCGGATCGAAGCCGAGCTCGGTGATAAGAGGGAACGTCAACTGCAGCGTTAGCAGCAGCAACGGGATTTCATCCATGAACATGCTGATCACGAAATACGCGACGACGATTCCAATAATGACAATCCAACGATTGAGCTGCAATTCAGTGATGACGGTCACCATATCCTGCGGGATGCGGCTCAGGGCCATGTAATAACCAAAGATCGTTGCGCCGATCAGGATGAGGAAGATCATCGCCGAGGTACGGATGGTCTCTTTGAGAGCTTGAATGGCCGTTGCAAAGGTGAGACGTCCGAAAATGGCTCCGATAACAGCGGCTAAGAATGCTCCAAGAGCACCAACTTCGGTGGGCGTCGCAACCCCGGTATACAAAAGGATCATGACAAGCCCGATCAACAGTAGGGCTGGCCATACCCGCGTAAGGCTCGCAAACCGGTCCCGCCAGGCAACGTAATAGGTTTTCGGCGCGTGCTTGGGACTGATCGTGACCCACACATAGATCGACACGATGAGCAGTATGCCGACGACGATGCCCGGGACAATTCCAGCAATCAGCAGCTTGCCGATCGAAGTCTGCGTGGCGATGCCGTAAATGATCATGGCGATGCTGGGCGGGATCAGCATGTCGAGGGTCGATCCGACCCCGACGGCGCCAGACGCCAATTCGTCCGAATAGCCGTGTCGCTGCATCTCTGGCAATGCGATATTCGCCATGACCGAAGCGGCGGCGACGCTCGAGCCGCACATCGCCCCGAAAATACCGCAAGCAACGACGGTTGCCATGGCAAGGCCGCCCTTGATGTGCGACAGCCAGTTTGCCGCACTGGTGTAAAGATCCCGCGCAAGGCCGCTCGAGGCGGAGAAATACGCCATGAGGATGAACATCGGGATCGTCGTCAGCTGGTAGTCGGCAACGGTGCTGAACGGCGACAAACTCAAGATTCCCATCACTTTGGAGAAGTCTCCGGTGACCCAGTAAATGCCGAACATGCCGGCGCCCGCCAACGCGACCGCGATCGGCACACCCAACACCAGCGCAACCACAAGCACGACGAGAGGAAACCCGGCTTCCATCAGACAGACCTTGCTGGTTGCATTGTCTAGCCGCTCAGCCTGTTGGAGCGCCGTCCTGCAGGAGGTGGGATTGGCCGGTCCGCACCCGCGCGAGATCGATCAGCATCATCAATCCCATCGTAAAAAAGCCGATTGGAACCAGGAAATAGGCCGGCCCGACAGGAATCGGCACTGTGCTCAGAGTCGTGTCATCGCCCATCGCGCGGATCGCCTCCTGCAAGGGCGCTACAAAAAGAATGACGCAAAAAAGAAGGGAGACGATTTGGGCGGCGTAGTTGCATAAGAGCTTCGCGGATGCCGGCAGCATGTCGACGAGAAAAGTGACGCGAATGAAGACGCCGCCGCGATAGGCGTAGGACAGGCCGAGAAATACTGAAGCCACCATCAGGTATTTCTCGCTGATTTCGTAAGCGCCGGTGATCGGGCTATTGAGCAGATAGCGGCTAGCCGCGTCCGCGCTCGTCAGAATCATCAACGCGAAAGTCGAAATGACCGCAAGCAAAACGAGGACAAGTTCGCAACCCAGCAGAGCCTTCTCGACTGCTTTGAGCATGGTGGCTCGACCCCTGCGGGCGTGCGCGCTTCGCCTTGCGGAGCAATGCTCCGCAAGGCTGCGGCACGGTCTCGTCAGTTCTTGAGGAGGTCCAGGGTCGTATTCAGGATCTCGCCGGCTTGCGGGCGTCCCTTGCTTTCCATCTTCTTCACCCACTCGCCCCACAGGGGCTTGCCGGCGATCTGAGTGAGCTTCGCGACCTCCTCCGGCGGCATCACGTAAACGTCCATCTGGTAATTGCCCTTTTTGACCGCCTCGAGCACGCCCTCTTTGGCAGTGTCAAAAAAGTTCTTCCCCCAGAACATCGAACCTTCGAGCCCGCTTACGCTCATGATCGCGTCTTGGATGTCCTTGGGCAGACTATCCCACTTCTTCTTGTTCATCGACATCGAGAAATAGACCGCCGAGAGCGGCATGATGGTGTAGTACTTCACGACTTCATAGAGACGGAAGCCGTGAATCGCCTCCCACGGCGCGCCCATACCGTCGACTACGCCTTTGTCGAGCGACTGATAGGCGTCCGGCATCGGAATCAGGGTCGGCACGGCGCCAAGCGCTTTGATCTGCTCGGTCGGGGGGCCGCCGGTCACCCGGATTTTCATGCCCTTCAGATCGTCGAGCGTCTTAACTTGCTTGTTCGTGGTGATCAGAATGTATGGGTTGCTCGTCCACAGCATCAGCGGCTTGACGTCTGAGAACTCTTTCTGAATCGCCGGGAATTTCTGATACAACTTCCACAAGACTTCGCTTCCCTTTTCCGCCGTTTTGAACGGCAGCGAGGGCAGGGTGATGACGTCGGCGAGCGGGGTCAGGTCCGGCCAATAGCCATGGAAACACCAGGCAATATCGACGATGCCGTTCCGAACAGCTTTCCAGTTGTCGACGCCCTTCGAGATGGTCTGCGACGGGTAGAGTTCGATCTTGACCCGCCCCTTAGTCGCCTTTTCGACCTTCTCTATCCAAGGTTGCATCGCATGGATAGAGCCCCATCCGGTGGTTGGATTCTGGTCGGAGAGGGTCAGCTTAAATTCTTGGGCCTTCGCCGGCGCTGCGGCACATGCCACGAAAGCAGCTGCGCCTACGCACGCAAGAAATCTCCGCTTGTTCATTATTTTCCTCCCATATGACGGTTGCAGAAACTGCCTCCTGATCGACTTTGACGTCGATTTTCGGTTCGATCGTGGGCAAATGCCCATGTTCTGTCCAATACAATAGCGTCTTCGCGCCATGACATTTACTCATGGCGGGCGGCTCGCCCCTTATTGGGAGCGGGCCTAAAGACCGGGGACTCCATCACGTCGACGGGCACCTCCTTTCTATTTCGGTGGCGGGGCGACGGCGACCAAGATGGTCGCGACTTCATTTCCGCAATTGATTATTTCGCGCTTTTCATGCGGTTCGATATAACAAGAATCATGCTGATGCAGCACGTGCTTATTACCGTCGATAATAATGGTCAGCTCCCCCGCGAGGATGAAATAAACTCTTTCCTGTACCGATGCATCCGGACCGGCGCCACCGCCCGGGAGAAAATGCGTGACCCCGACAATGAGGTTCTGCGATCCACCCGCGTCCGCTCCGAATAGACGCAACGTTTTGCAGGCGCGGTGATTGGCGGCCTCATAGGGCTTCGCGTCAGAAAATCGTTTGACCAGCATCGAGGCCATCTCCCCTAATTGTTGCCGCCGCCGGATCGGCGATCGCCCATCCACAGAATCACATGTAACGATCCTTCGACCTAGAGCATTTTCCGGCGAAGTGGGAACCGGTTCGCCGCAGAAGATGCGACCACTCAAGGACAACCAGAGCGAATTCCGATTCGATTGGAACGGAATTCGCTCTAGGAAAATGAGATGCGTGCGACGGGTACGCCGGAAGACTTCGTCCGCTGTATCACACCAATCAGTGACCGAGACCTAGATAGAGCTGGTCGCGCGCCCCGAACGGATCGATCAACCGAGCGAGCCCAAACGGCCGGACAGGTTGAGCTTGATCATCCCGACCTTTTGGAGGACCTATTTAAAGTTCGATCCCGATGTCCAATACAATGCTGTCTCAGCGCCATGCCATTTTTTTATAGCTGGCGCGGTGCGGAAGTTGCGCTTCTACCCGCTGTTAATTGGCGAGGCACAGGCTCTCAAGGCGCGTGCTTATTTGCTGTGTGACGTCAGCGAATAGCACCGCCAACGAGACAGCGGTGAAGCAGGCAAATCTACGTTTTCCATCTTGTGGCCGCTTCCAGTAGGAAGTGACTTCGAAAGATCTAATCTTTGTTTGATGCTTTTGCCCTCGCTTTGATTGCCGCGCGCGCTGTGTCGCCAGCGAAGCGGCGCTCGACCTGCCTCCAGGAACTCGTTCGACCAGCTGTAACTCGGGCGCTTGGTAGCGCCCACTTGGCGGTACAGCTCGGCGATCGCGTGCTCGCCGCGTAAGCCATCACGGACGGTGCGGATCGGCGAAACGGCGCCCCGTTGGTCCGAATCCTGCTACCACGGGGCCGTCCGGGTGGCCGAGGAATGAAACGCGTGCGTACTCACCAAGAGTTTTGGTACAGGCTCGATCCTCTGGAGGCTATGGGCGGCGGTCTGCGGAGGAATGCGATTTGATGATCGAAGGCTGGGTCTTCTACGCCGCCGCCGTGCCGGCCGTAATTTTCGTCGGTTTGTCAAAGGGTGGGTTTTCCGGTTTATCGCTGATCTCATTGCCGCTGCTGGCCCTCGTCTTGCCGCCGATCCGCGCGGCGGCGATCATGCTGCCCATTCTGATCGTTCAGGACGTCGTCAGCGTCTGGGCCTATCGCCGCGATTTCGATAGGCGCATCGTCGTAATCTTGGTGTCCGGCGCGACGCTCGGCATCGGTATCGCGACAATCTTTGCCTCGCGTGTGTCGGATGCGGCGGTGCTACTATTCGTCGGTGCGATCGGAGCGGGCTTCGTGCTTTATTCGTGGCTGCCGCGCGCCGCGCATCGTGATGCGACACAACCCGCGCGCATAATGCCCGGCCTGTTTTGGGGCGCGTGTTGCGGGTTTACCTCTTTTCTCGCCAACGCGGGCGGTCCGCCGTTCCAGGTGTATACGCTGCCGCTGCGCTTAAAGCCGCAAACCTATGCGGGCTGCCAGACGATGGTCTTTGCGGTGGTCAATCTTATAAAGCTTGCGGCGTTTTTCACGCTGGGGCAGGTATCTTTCGAGAATTTCTCGATATCCGCAACGCTGTTTCCAGTGGCGATCGTTGCAACACTCGCAGGTGTTTGGCTCGTGCGCCGCGTTCAGACGGACGCGTTCTATAAGATCGTGTATGGGCTGACATTGGTGATCGGGTTGAAACTGATTTGGAACGGCGCGAGCGGATTGGGGTGGATATGAGCGCCAGGTGATGCCCCCGGCGGGGCGGCGAACGTAAATCGAGATCAAACGTCCTCGCCATGCGCCAGGGTTATGGTCCGCCGATCAGAACGGCCGGCAGTGACTCAAAACCACGCAACGGTCACGGCGCGCGAAGCAGCAGGTCCGGCAGCCAGGTCGCAAGCGACGGCAAGAGAAAGACGGCGACAAGCACCGCCACGCCGAAGAACAAGAAAGGCAGCACGGCGCGATAGACGTCGCTCATTTTGATGCTGGGTGGGGCTACGCCCTTCATCGTGAACAGCAGCAGGCCGAAGGGCGGCGTAAGCAGGCCGAGCTGCATGCAGATGAGAAACAAGATGCCGAACCACAACGGGTCGATCGCCTGGCGCTGCAGCAGCGGCATGAAGAAGGGCAGGGTGATCAGCATCATGCTGACCTGATCGACGAAGCAGCCGAGAAACAGAAGGATCAGCATCATCCCAGCGACCGTCGCCGTCGGCGACAGCCCCTGCGCTGATACCAGGCCGACAAGGCCATTCGTTGCGCCGGAAAAGCTCAAGACCTGAGTAAAGGTCGTGGCGCCGATGATGATGAATAGGATCGTTCCCGATATCGCGACGGTGCCGGTCAGCGCCTTCATCAGGTTGGTCCAGCTAAGCGCGCGGTAGGCCGCCGCCGCCGCGATCGTTCCGGCGGCGCCGACGGCGGCGGCTTCGGTCGGGGTCGCCCAGCCGGCGGACATGGCGGCGACCACGACGCCAAAGATCATGAGCAGCGGCAGGACATGCACGAAGAACGGTAACCAGCGCGACAGGCCGCCTGCGACGTGATCGAGCGGCTCGTTCGGCGCCAGAGCGGGATTGAGAGTCGCTCGGCCGATAATGTAGGCGACGAACAAAACGCTGAGGATCAGCCCTGGCACAATGCCGCCGATGAGTAGGCCCGAGATCGATATCCCGGCGAGACTCCCGAGCAGGACGGCTAGCGCCGAGGGCGGAATCAACATGTCTACGCCGCCGATCCCCATGATTGGCCCCATCGCCATGCGCGGATCATAGCCGCGCGCCAGCATGGTCGGCAGCATCAGACTGCCGAGCAGGGCCGTCGTTGCGATGGTCGATCCGGAAATGGCGGAGAACACCGTGCCGGCGACGATGGCGATAACCGACAGACGCCCGGGGACGCGGCGGATCAAGAGCGCGAACGCGTCGATCGCCTTGATCGCGACACCGGTGTGAAAAAGCACTTCCCCCATCAGAACAAAAAAGGGAATGGGCGTGAGCGAGAAACTCGCGACCGACTGCACCCCGTTGCGCGCCAATTGCACAAGGCCGATATCGCCGCCGAGAAACAGCCATGCGCCGACGATATTGATGGCGAGAAACGCAAACGCGACGGGAAGACCAAGCCCCATCACCGCGACGAGGCCACCGAACAGAAGCAGACTAGCCTCGCCCCAGCCCATCGGTCGCCTTCAACTCACGGAAGTTGCTTCGACCCGCCGCCGGTGTTCACCCCCTCGCAAGCGGCGCAAGCGAAACACGAATTCGATGGCGAGCAAAATGAATGCGACCGGCAAGGGAGCCAACAGCCACCATTCGGGAAAAATGAGATTTTTGATGGTGATCGAACCAAGCTGCCAGCTCTGGTAAGTCATGATCACGCCGGAGCGGGCAAGGAGCAGGCAAACGGCGATCCCCAGAATGTCCGACGCCGCCTCCATTATCCAGGCAATGCGCGACGGCACCATCGTGAGCATGACATCAACGCGGACGTGTTGACCGCGCCGCAACAACCAGGGCGCGGTCATCAGTGTGACGAGATAGAGCGCGTATTCGGAAACCTCGTTCGACCATGGGAAACCCGTGCGGGTGAGGTTGCGCAGCACGATGTCGGCGGTGACGAGGATCACCATCGCAAGCAGCACTAGCGCCGCCACGACGGCGAGCGCGTTGAGCAATCGTTCAAAGGCGGCGGACAGTCTTTGCATGGGCGCCCTCAGGCGGTGATGGCGCTTCGCAACGCCGCTCGGGCAGCGAGGACTAGTTGCCGCCGAGCTCGCGCAGCTTCGGCCCGGACTCCGGAGCGTTCTTAATGATCGCCTTCCATGCCGCTTCGTTGGCGATATCGATGAAGCGCTTTGACTCGGCCGGACCGAAATCAATCGGCTGGATGCCGGCCTTGGCCTGGCGCTCGATCTCCGCCTTGATCGCCGCGGGGTTTTCCGAGTCGAGGTTTTCTAGCCAGAGCGCGGCGTCCGTCAGCACCTTGCGCTGCGCGTCATTCAGCGACTTCCACTTGTCGAGATTGACGATCACGCCGACTTCGACGCGGTAGAAGCCGGGATCGAGGCGATACTTCGTCACCTTGTCCCAGCCGAGATCGAAAATGCCGGTGATCGGCCACCCGTAGCCGTCCACGACGCCGCGCTCGAGCGCAGTATAGACTTCGCCGGGCGCGGTGGTGATGGCGGTGCCGCCAAGCGCCTCGACCATGTCCTTGTAGACCGGCGTCACCCTGATCTTCAGCCCGGTGAAATCCAGCTTGTCGATCTTCTTGTTGAGATAGATGTGGAACGGCACGTTGTGATATTGGCGTGCAAGATAGTACGCGTTCACCTTTTCATTGAGGAGCTTATTGAAATAATCCCAGGTGCCGTCCTTGCGCTGCTCGCTCATCGGCTTGTCGAACAGCTTGCTGGCGTCTGCTTCCGGCATCAGATTGGTGTAGAACGCGGTCGTCACGTTGGCCATGTCGACCACGCCGGTGCGCACCGCGTTACCGACCTCGAACGGCGGTATCGCCCGCGGGCCGCCGATATAGTTGATCTTTATGATTCCCTTGCCGTCGGTATTCACTTTTTTGACGAACCGCTCGAAATTTTTCGAAAACTGAGTGCCCTCAGCAAAACTCGACACCGCCCGCAGCGTTACCTCCTCGGCAACAGCCGCTTGTGCCGAAACGAATATCGACAAAGCAATCAGCAACGACCTAAGCATGTTTTCCTCTCATCGGCGTTGAAGCAACGGCAGCAGCGGCTGCTCTCAGGCTACGCATGGCTATAGTATACGGTAGCGGCGGAGCGTAAAGACCGAGCAGCGGCTTGCGGGTGCGCGCCCGCCGCGCATTGCGACGGTTTTGTGCGGTTGCGAGCACACGACGAGGATCAAGCGATGGCCGAACGGTCGTTCAAGCACCATGTGCAGAAGTTGCGGCTTGGCGCGGGCGAGGAATTCCGCGGCGAAGGAATTCTCGCGGTGACCAAGGCGCTGCTGCAGTCGGGCGTGTCCTACGTCGCCGGTTATCAGGGCGCTCCCATATCGCACCTTATGGACGTGTTGATGGACGCCGACGAACTCTTGCGGGAACTCGGGGTCCGCTTCGAATCGAGCGCGAACGAGGCTACCGCGGCGGCGACCTTGGCCGCGTCGGTGAACTATCCGCTGCGCGGCGCCATCACCTTCAAGTCGACTGCGGGAACCAATGTTGCCTCCGATGCGCTCGCTAATCTTGCCTCCAGTGGCGTGACCGGCGGCGCCCTGATCATCATCGGCGAAGACTATGGCGAAGGGTCCTCAATCATGCAGGAGCGCTCCCACGCCTTCGCGATGAAGTCCCAGATCTGGCTGATGGACCCGCGGCCCAATCTACCTTCTATCGTGGCCGCGGTAGAAAACGGGTTTGCGCTCTCGGAGGCGTCGAGCACGCCGGTAATGATCGAGTTGCGCATCCGCGCCTGTCATGTCCATGGGCGGTTCATCGCGAAGGACAATGTCCGGCCGACCTTCACCATCGCGGACGCGCAGGGAACGCCAGGCCGCGATGTCAACCGCATCGTGCTGCCACCCGCATCCTATCTGCAGGAGAAGGACAAGGTCGAACGTCGCTGGCCGGCGGCGGTCGCATTTATTGAGCAGCACCACCTCAACGAGTTCTTTGCGGAAGATCGGGCCGACATCGGCATCATTATGCAGGGAGGGTTGTACAACAATGTCGTGCGCGCGCTCGAACTGCTAGGGCTGGCCGATGCTTTCGGCGATGCCCGCATTCCGCTCTACGTGCTCAATGTGACTTATCCTCTTGTCGATGCGGAGTTCGCGCGTTTCTGCGAAGGAAAAACGGCGGTCCTGATCGTCGAGGAAGGCCAGCCGGAATTCATCGAGCAGGCGGCGAACACCGTTCTGCGCCGGGCCGGGCTGCCGACGCGGATCGACGGCAAAAACATCCTGCCTTTGGCAGGCGAATACACCGGCGGCGTGCTCAAGGATGCGCTGCGCAAATTCGTCTCGACGCATCGTCCGGACCTGCTGGTCGCCGCCCCGGCGGTCGCGCCCGTTGGACAGGCAAGCCGCGTGAACGAGGCGGGCGCTGCTGTTACGCCGCATGTCCATGCGCGCCCGGCGGCCTTCTGCACGGGCTGTCCGGAGCGGCCGATCTTTGCGGCGATGAAGCTGGTCGAGCGCGAACTCGGCCCGCACCATGTGAGCTGCGACATCGGATGCCACCTGTTTTCGATTCTGCCGCCGTTCAACATCGGGAGCACGACGATGGGCTACGGCTTGGGCGGCGCCGGCGCGGCGGCGTTGAGCGGACCAGGCGCAAAACGCTCCATCGCCGTGATGGGGGACGGCGGTTTCTGGCACAACGGCCTCACCAGCAGCGTCGGCAACGCCGTCTTCAACAAGGCCGATAATGTTCTGATCATCGTCGACAACGGCTATGCGGCGGCGACCGGCGGCCAGGACGTAATGTCCTCACTGGGACATATGGCTGAGCGGTCGACCGGCCACTCGATCGAACGAGCGCTGCGCGGCCTTGGCGTGGAATGGGTGCGAAGACTGACGCGTACCTACGACGTCGGAAAAATGCGCGATGCGCTAAAGGCGGCGCTGACGACGTCGCACCAGGGGCTGAAGGTCATCATCGCGCAATCGGAATGCATGCTGAACAAGCAGCGACGGGAGCGCCCGGCAACAGACAAGGCGATCAAAGAGGGCAAGCGG
>Ga0315534_1002472_pt1 | contig 12389 bp, 14 predicted proteins | sample SalMarSW160240MG_FD_203094 | JGI IMG/M metagenome (GOLD analysis project Ga0315534, IMG submission 203094) | Salt marsh sediment microbial communities from the Plum Island Ecosystem LTER, Massachusetts, United States - Salt Marsh Sediment SW1602-40 ... | reverse complement strand
TAATGGGGTCGATCAAACCCTGGCGGGGCTCGGTCAAGTTCGAAGGCCAGGAGATCAGCGGTTTACCTGCCTATAAGAAACCGGATTTGGGACTGGTCCTCGTCCCTGAAGGCCGTCAGCTCTTCACAAGCATGAGTGTGGACGAGAATCTTGAGATGGGCGCTACAAACAGCCGCGCCAGGGCACATTTAAAGGACAATATCGACAAGGTCTATGAGCTCTTCCCCCGCTTGAAAGAACGCCAGAACCAGCAAGCGGGCACGCTCTCGGGTGGAGAACAGCAGATGCTGGCCGTGGCCCGGGGCTTGATGGCCGAGCCCCAGGTCTTGATGTTTGATGAGCTCTCACTCGGGCTGGCGCCTGTGCTCGTATTAAACCTGTTCCAAACGCTGCGCCGCTTGAAGGATGAGGGCCTGACGATGCTGCTCGTCGAACAGAACGTTCACCTGGCGCTCTCGATCAGCGACTACGCGTATGTGCTGAGCGAGGGACGTGTGACCCTCGAGGGCCCTGCCGAACAGGTTTCCAAGGATAAAATGGTTCAAAAGGCGTATCTGGGGATCTGACCAAGCACGAAACCCTCTGGTATTAACATTGAACGCCGCGCCTCTGGCCGGCGTTCTACTAATTCTCCAAGTCTCACTTCGTTTATATTGAGACTCGACGAGCTTGCACTCAATTCGTTGTGTGACTCATTTTACAGATACGTCTAAACCCCGATCACTTTTGCTCCCACAGTCTATTTCGAATAGCCCGTGCAGCAGTTAAATGCGTGTTTGGGAATATAAACAGGGGCATGAACGATTGTGCCCCTGTTTATATTTGCGCGTGATCAATCCTCTTGCACGAGGCCGCAACAGTGCGGCCTACCGACTACTCTCCCGTCATGTGATGCTGCAATGGTTCGTCACCCGCCTCGAAACCGGAAAGTACAAAGATCACACTGGTGACCAAGGGCCCCGGGTTTCGCCAGCGGTGCCGCAGGTGGGCGGCGAAAAGAAGGGTATCACCGGCAGCCAGCGTGTAGATTTCGCTGACCACCTGGTACTCGAGCTGCCCACGCAGGCAGAGCACAAACTCATGACCGCTGTGCTCGATGAGATCAGGCCCGCCGTTCGCCCCGCTCTCGAGCGTCAGGGCAAAGGGCTCAACCCGCCCGGAGAATTGTTCCCCCCCAAGCCCCTCCCACAAGCCGCTGGTAAAGGGGACTCGCGTGCGCTCTCCAGATCGAATATACACAACCTCAGTAGCTTGCTCCTCTCCAACCTGGAAAAGAGCAGTAATCGGTATCTCGAGCGCGTCGGACACCTTGTAGAGCGTGCTTACAGAGGGTGATGTGCGTCCGCGCTCAATCAAACTCAGGGCATTAGCTGAAATGCCACTGCGCCTGGCCAGTTCGCGAATCGAGTGTCCGCGCACCTCACGTAGGTGACGTAAACGTGTACCCACATCCACCGATATCGCTTCATCGTCTGAAGGATGCATCGCGTTCGATCACTTCTTGCTCACACATGGGTTGAACCGGCTGTATGTATATCATTTCCACCCTCGCCTGCCAACCTGACTGAAGGATTTATAATCAGCGGGTGAAAGCTCGTCTTCGATTCCAGCGTTCTCCCTTCCGAAAACTGTACGCCGTTCCCGCTGAACACGGCTCCTGGATCTGGTGGATCGGTCCTTTGACCCTTGGTACGGCCGCAGCAGGTCGCATCACGCCGGATCTTCTGCTCCTCACGGTCGCCATGCTCGTGGCCTTCCTCATCCGTCAACCCGTGATCCTCTTCGTGAAGGTCAAGAGTGGGAGACGACCGGCGGCAGACCTTGCTCCAGCAGTCTTCTGGGTTGTTGTGTATGGCTTGATCCTTGTGGCGGCAACGATCACCCTCGTCCTTTTAGGACACGCTCGCGTGCTGGTATTGCTCCTGCCCGGCCTGCCAGTATTTGCCTGGCACCTGTGGCTCGTTGCCCGCAGAGAAGACCGCGGCCAGCGCGGCATCGAAATCGTCGGTTCGGGCGTGCTGGCCCTCGCCGCTCCGGCTGGGTATTGGGTTGGTTATGGGTCTGAAGCCACGCTGCCCTGGCTCCTGTGGTCGCTATCCTGGCTGCAATCCGCAGCCTCGATCGTCCTTGTCTACCTGCGCCTCGAGCAGCGCCAGTGGTGCCCGCAGCCGGACTTGCCCGATCGCATTCGCAACGGTGCCAGGACGTTGGGCTACCATTCGGTAAACCTGCTCTATGCTGGAATTCTCAGCAACCTGGGGTTGATACCGTGGCTTGTCGCTGCAGCTTTTGGAGTGCTGCTAGGTGATGCACTCGATGGAGTGCTGCGGCCCGCGATCCAGCAGCGCCCATCGCGTATCGGACTGCGTCAGCTCGCAGCGAGCACTATCTTCTTTGTCACCAGTGCGGCTGCTTACCTGATCTAGGCCTCTCACTCCATACGTTGAGAGCCATTTCCTTCCTGGGATATCTTGGTTCGATCGTGACTGCCAGGCAGCTTCAAGGTTCTGTCGAGAGGTTTTCCCAGGTCAGGACGCGCATCCGGCGCCAGAGTTGATCATCCCGCACACGGCCAGCGAAGTCGAGCCAGGAGCGCTCGATGGACCGCCACCCCCGGCTGGTTGTGATGAGCCACATGTGCAGCTCCACGTCCAACTGCTTGGCGAGCGCGCTGCCAACCAGCAGCGTTCGAGCGAGCTGGTAGTGCTGGTTGCAGGGAGGAGAAGCCGTATCCAGTGTTGGACGGGCATCCATCTCCAGTACATCGGCCATCAAACCCGGTCCCGGTTCCCAATACTGGCACGGGGTGTCGCTCCGATCCCCCGCGCTGTGGATCTCCGGGCAGCGACCAGTCTGATAGCGGGCACACCGTCCCGGGCTGGACATGTGCTTGACCTCCACCACCACCAGGCGCCTTTCCCCGACCAGGATCAGGTCGATCTCGGTCTTTGGACCGGGACCATCGACTGCCTCGAGCACCTGATCGAGCCCACGCAGCCTTCCCCCTTCGATCGAGAAACCCCAGAAGTACGGGGTCAGCGCATCGTCCTCAACGGTATTTCCGTCATTTGCCGTTCCCCAAACGAGTCTAACCCCGGCCAGCCTCTTCCATGAGACGTAGGGTGAGCACAAGGGGTAGAAGCGGTTCCAGAGAAGAGCGTTCTCAGACTGCGAGTGGGTGAAGTTTGAGATCACGGATTGGGGCAGGACCTCAAAGATCTGTTCCTGCTCCCCGTGAAGAATGCGCCGAGCGAGCGGTCTCACCTGCTTCTTGCTCATACCAATGATTCCTTCACTTCCAGTATGTGCACATTCATTCTCGTCCGCGCTGCATCCTAAGAGTTGACACCCCGGAGGACCGGGGTGTTTCAAGCTCAGAAGTATGCCAGAAGCCAATTGGAATTTCAGCCCTGGAATGGAATCGAGATGGGTTGCCCACCCTCAGTAGAGCAACCGGTGCGACCACCCGCAAGGGTTGAAAAGGACAGCGCACACGGCCTACTTAGCGAGGAGCGACTTGGCCTGTTCGACGACATGTGCAGCCGTCAGTCCCAAGTCGGTGTAGATCTCCTCATAGGGTGCAGATTCGCCGAAGCGGTCGATCCCCAGGACAGCGCCCTGGGACCCGACCCAACGCTCCCAACCCATCGTCACGCCAGCTTCGATCGCTACACGGGCAGTGATCGCCGGCGGAAGGACGGTCGCCTGGTACGACGCTGGCTGCAGTTTGAACAGCTCCCAGGATGGGAAGCTCACCAACCTGACGGGCATGCCTTCTTTGGCCAGCGTTTCACCCGCCTCAAGGATCAAGCTCACCTCGGAGCCGGAAGCCATCAGGATGACCTGCGGCTCACTTTCCCCCAGATCCGCAAGAATGTATGCCCCGCGTGCAAGGTTCTCCGCCGGGGCAAAACGTTGACGATCAATGGTCGGGACTGCCTGACGGGTGAGCGCCAAAGCTGTCGGTGCGTGCTTATTCTCGAGGGCAGCCAACCAGGCCTGGGAGACTTCATTGGCATCGGCAGGCCTCAGCGTAATCAAATTAGGGATCGCACGCAGTGCAGCCAGGTGTTCAACCGGTTGATGCGTCGGGCCGTCCTCACCCAACCCGATCGAATCGTGGGTGAACACGTAGATCACACGCACACCCATTAGGGCAGCTAACCGGATAGCTCCTCGCATGTAGTCCGAAAAGACCAGGAAGGTCCCGCCGTAGGGAATTACGCCACCGTGGAGAGCAAGCCCGTTCAGGATCGCGCCCATGGCGTGCTCACGGACACCAAAATGGACATAGCGAGCGCCGGGCTGGTCATGATCAAAGGCAGGTTCTCCCTTGATATCTGTTTTATTCGAACCGGTGAGGTCGGCGGATCCACCGAATAATTCTGGCAGCTGGCTTGCGATAGCATTCAAGACTTTGCCAGAGGAAGCACGGGTTGCCATGCCCTTCGCGTCGGGTTCAAAGACCGGCAGGCTCTGTTCCCAACCTACCGGAAGGTCACCCCGCTGCCTGCGCTCGAACTCTTCAGCCAAATCCGGAAAGTCCCTGGCATAGCCTGTTCTCAGTGCCTGCCAGTCGTTATAAAGTGCGTTCGATCTCCGCCCTGCCGTGCGAAAATGCTCGCGCACATCTTCAGGGATGAGGAAGCTCGGTTCGACTGGCCAACCAAGGTTGCGTTTCGCGCCAGCCAATTCCTCCACCCCGGGCGGCTCACCATGCGCGGCCGCTGTACCCTGTTTGGTCGGCAAGCCGTACCCGATCACGGAGTGGGCCAGAATCAGTGATGGACGCGGATCAAGCTTCGCTTCCTCCAGTGCCTGGTTCATGGCCTGCAGATCGTTGGCATCCTCAACATGGACGGTATGCCAGCCATAGGCCTGGAATCGGGCGGCACGGTCCTCGCTGAAGGCCAAGGCCGTGCTCCCGTCGATGCTGATGTGGTTGTCATCATAGATATAGATCAAGCGTCCTAGCTGGAGATGTCCAGCCAACGAGGCCGCCTCCGATGAAATACCCTCCATCAGATCGCCGTCCGAGACGATGGCGTAGATCGCATGGTCGACCATCGGGTAGCTCGCACGGTTGTAGGTCGCAGCCAGGTGATCGGCTGCCATGGCCATGCCAACGCCGGTGGCGAACCCCTGTCCAAGCGGGCCGGTCGTCGTTTCGATCCCGGGCGCCACCCCATACTCGGGATGCCCGGGAGTTTTGCTACCCAGTTGCCGGAAGCGCTTCAATTCGTCCAGCGGCAGATCGTAGCCCGTGAGGTGCAGCATCGCATACAGCAGCATCGAACCGTGTCCCGCCGAGAGCACGAAGCGATCCCTGTCAGGCCAGCCGGGATCCTGCGGGCTGTACTTCATGTGCTCGGTCCAGAGCAGGTATGCGACGGGCGCCATGCCCATCGGCAGCCCGGGGTGGCCAGAGTTGGCTTTTTGCACGGCATCAGCTGCGAGAAAGCGGATCGTGTTCACCGCCTTATTCTGGAGTTCAGTCATTCCCATGATCCACCTGTCATTCGTTTATAGTGAGGACATGATTGGCTTGGTCGGGGCACGTCCTTTGCTTGGCCCGATAAATTCGGATGATAACATGAATGTCCTGCAGGGTTTCACATCTTTCGACCCCGGTTCACTCCCCGGCATCACCATCCTCAAGCATCTCAAGCCATGCTTTCAAACCCCGCGTGCACTCGATGCCAAGCCGGTGGCCCACGTCCATTTCGCAATAGTTGACATCGGCGCCGGCTTCATGGAGGCGCTCTACGTCTTTTCGCGCTCGAACCACCGGCACAAGCTCATCCCGGGTTCCATGCCCCCAGAATATCGGGATCCCGGACAGTCGATGCAGATCACCCTGCGGCAGAAAACCTGCCAGGCAGATGATCGCCCGGGGTTGAAGCATGCCCAGGGCTGCAAGCGCGTACGAGATTGCCGCGCCCTGGCTGAATCCCATCAGGATCAACTGCCTCGGATCAAGACCATCCCGGGCTATTAATTCGTCTACCACCGACAGGATTGCCTTACCCCCTGCCTGGAACGCCTCCACGCTGGTATCGAGCGAGGCCACACCCCGGGTCCATTGATACCCTGAGCCTGGTAGCGGGTAGAGTCCTCGCAGGGCAGCAATGAGCTTCGTTTCCGGCAATACGCTCTCAAGCACCCACATCACGCGTTCATCCCCGCTCCAACCGTGCAGCATCAGCACAGCGGGCTTTTTACTGCCCAGCGACGCATTGCGCTTGATCAGGTACGGTATACCCGAAGCAGGCCCAGGTCTAAAGACTGGATCAGTCACCACGGCCTTGTCTTACAACCCATCCTAATACCCAGAGCAGGATCGCGATCAACACTACCGGAAGAGCGAAGGCCAGCATGCATGTAAGGGAGGTCACCAACGCGCCTTTACCATAAATCCAGTAAACCAATCCGTTCCCGACCGTGAGCAGCAGGATCAACATGCCCGCCGCGAGCTGGATGTTCGTCTGGCTCGCGTAATGCCGTAAATCACGGCGGTAGCCCCGATCCAGGGTTTCTGGAATAGCCGTGCTATCAGGGCCAGTTTCCAGCTCCACGCCCTTCCCTGCTGCCTCAACGGGTTCTGTCACTTCCTGGCCCCCTCCTCGGAGATCATCCGCCAATCTTCCCCAAAGACGAACTCGATCAGCCGGTCGGCGTCAGCGTGGGGATCCTGCTCGAACGGCAGCGTGTGATCGCTCGTTATGCGCGTGGTCAAGCGTCTTGCCGATCCCCGCACTTCCCGCTCATACCGCGTATCCCCCGTGAACCAGATCAAGGCTTCCAGTGCATTACCCAGGCTCGCCGATTGATCGTAGTCGGGATGCAGGGTTGCGATTGCCCAGCCTGCCGCACGTCGGAAGCAAACCCGGGCACGTCCCTCCTGCCCACGCGTGCGCGAAGCCAGGCCTTCGCTCATCTCCAGCGCAATAATCGATCTCAACTCAGATGATCGCAAACATACATCCTAGCCCTGGTAAACAGACTTGATCTTTCTGGGCTTTTTCAATCCGGATCCACCTGCCCGGGGATGGTATCATGATCAGCTCTGCGGGGTTATCACCTGCAGTGGAGGAGATGGCCATGCGTTTCCAAGATAAAGTCGCCCTCGTCACCGGATCCAGTCGGGGGATAGGACGTACGATCGCACTCAGCCTGGCACGGGAAGGGGCAGATATTGCTGTTAATTTCTTCCGCAACCGCGAGCCAGCAGAACAGACCGCCAACGAAATCCGCCAGCTGGGTCGCCGGGCGGAGGTTATCCGGGCCAACGTGGGTGAATTGGATGAGCTGGAAGGCCTTTTTGCAGACATCGAGGATAAATTCGGTGGCCTGGATATCTTCATCAGCAACGCCGCCTCCGGCTACAATCGCTCTGTCCTTGAACAGCGCCCCAAGGGATGGGATTGGACGATGAACATCAACGCCCGTGCTCTTCTCTTCGGCGCACAGCATGCCGCCCCGCTCATGCAGGCACGCGGTGGTGGGGCGATCGTCAGCCTGTCGAGCCCGGGTGCAATCAGGGTCATCCCGGATTATGTCGTCGTCGGCGCCAGCAAAGCCGCGATCGAATCCCTTACGCGCTACCTTGGCGTAGAATTCGCCCCGCTCGGGATCCGGGTTAATGCCGTGTCGCCCGGCCTGGTTGAGACCGAGGCGCTCCAGCACTTCAACGTCATCCAGGAGAGCGTGGACATCATCGAACGCGCCCGTCGGGCAACCCCGGCCGGGCGGCTCGTCACGCCGCAGGATGTCGCCAACCTGGTAGCCTTCCTTTGTTCAAGCGAGGCCGAGATGATTTGTGGACAGACCATCATCCTTGACGGCGGATTCCACTTGCCAGCACAACCGGTCGAAGCTCAGTAATCCTCGTCCAGAACTAGATCGAGAACGGGCTTGCCTCGCGTGCGATGTGGTCGAGAAACTCGCTCCGCGTGGACTCATTTTCCTTGAACGACCCGCACATGTAGCTCGTCACCATGCGTGCGTTGGCTTTCTTCACGCCCCGGATCTTCGCACATAAATGAACGCCCTCAACCACGACGGCTACCCCATGTGGATGCAGTGCCGCGTTCAGGAAATCATGGATCTGACGCGTCATGCGCTCCTGCACCTGCAGCCGGCGGGCGAATAGATCGACAATACGCGGGATCTTTGAAAGCCCGATCACCTTCCCATTCGGCAGGTAGGCTACGTGAGCCCGACCCAGGAAGGGCAGCATATGGTGTTCGCACATGCTGTAGAATTCGATATCACGCACGATGACCATCTCGTCGTAGTCCACGTCAAAGAGCGCATCGTTGATCATGGCATAGGGATCGACCCGGTAGCCGGCAAGCAGCTCATCGTACATCCTGGCAACACGCTCCGGTGTCCGCTCCAATCCCTCGCGATCGACATCCTCTCCGAAAGCATCGAGAAGCTTGCGCACCGCCTCCTCGATCTCGGGTTTCACAACCCCGACTCCGCTCAGTAACTCGGCAGCAGCTTCGATATCATGCATAGAAACCTCCATCTATCCAGCGATATTAAATCGTACCATAGCCAATGACGCTCTTTATACACGGATCCTTACCCACAACCTCGCTCCCCCCCTTTCTGGGTACAATAGGCCCGAAGGACAGATGCGATCTAACAAGTTTCGTATCTTGCAGGACAACAGCTCACTAAAGATCGGAGCAGACCCATGGCCGAAGACCGGATCTTGATCAAGGACCTAATGCTGCGGGGCATCATCGGGATCAATGATTGGGAGCGTGAGCACAAACAGGACATCCTGATTAACATCACGCTCTTCCTGGACCTTAGACCTGCCGGGGCGAGCGACCGGATCGAGGACACCGCCAACTACCGCACCCTGACCAAACAGATCGTGGCATACGTGGAGAGCAGCGCACCTTTCACGGTCGAGGCCCTGGCGAGCGAGATCGCCCGGATGAGCGTGGGCACCGCCGGCGTTGAGCGAGCCCTGGTGCGTGTGGAAAAACCGGGCGCACTGCGCTTTGCACGCTCGGTCGGGGTCGAGATCGAACGGAGCGCCCGGGACTTTGCCTGAACGAGCCTTTATCGCACTGGGATCGAACATCGATCCTGAGTCCAATCTGATCCGCGCTGCGCTTGGATTACAGGAGTTGGGTACACTGGTCGCAGCTTCCGGCGTCTACCAGAATCCTGCCATCGGCCGGGAGGAGCAACCCGACTACCTGAACGCCGCCATCCTGCTCGAGACTGTGCTCCCGCCCCTCGAGCTACGATCGGAACTTCGCAGGCTCGAGCGCGAGCTAGGCCGGGTGCGGACGGCGGACCGCTACGCTACTCGCACGATCGACCTCGACCTGTGCCTTTATAGCAATATGGAGCTCGACACATCAGAGTTAACGTTGCCTGATCCGGATATCCTCCGGCGGGCCCATCTGGCCGTGACACTAAGCGAGCTCGATCCCGGGTACATACTCCCTCAAAAAAATGAGCCGCTTGAGGCAATCGCGCAGCGGCTACGATCTGAGGCGGATCTCAAGTTGAGGGAAGATGTTTCCAGCAAGCTGAGGCAACTCATCGAAGAATGACCGATTCTAGAGCAGGCGTGGAGAGGCCTCGATGACAACCAACACGGCCGATGTCGTCATCTGCGGGGCCGGGATTGCAGGGATCGCCTCAGCCTTCCACCTTGCCAACCTGTGTGGGGTGAAAGACATCCTGTTGGTTGATGACCAACCGCCCCTCTCCCTCACCAGCGACAAGTCAACCGAGTGCTACCGCAACTGGTGGCCTGGACCCGGTGATGCAATGGTGGCGATGATGAACCGCAGCATCGACATCCTCGAACGCCTGGCCGATGAGAGCGGCAATATTTTTCGGATGAACCGGCGCGGCTACCTGTTTGCAACTGCCGACCCTGCCAAGGTGAAGGATTTCATCAAACAGGCGGAGGATGCCGCCCGCTTCGGCGCCGGCCCGCTGCGGGTTCACGACGATCGCCGGCAAGCAGCTCCCTACCAACCGGCGCCAGCCGAGGGCTTCCACGATCAACCGGATGGGGCAGATCTGATCACCGACCCACTCCTGATCAAGGAACACTTCCCCTACCTCAGCCGGGAGACAGTTGCCGTCATCCACCCCAGGCGCTGCGGTTGGTTCAGCGCACAGCAGCTCGGCATGCACATGTTGGAAGCAGCCCGCGCGCGGGGCGTCCGCCTGATCGAGGGCCATGTCGAGTCGATCAAGGTCGAGGGTGGCCGCGTAGCCGAGGTCGCCATCGCCAGCCCAACCGGACTCCAGCGCGTGGGCACAAGGCACTTTGTCAACGCTGCTGGCCCCTACCTCAAGGACGTCGGAGCGCTGTTGAACCTTGAACTGCCAGTCCACAATGAACTGCATGCGAAGATTTCAATTCACGACACCCTGGGTGTCTTTCCACGGCAGGCTCCCCTCTTGATCTGGACCGATGAACAGAAGATCCCCTGGCGGGAGGAGGAGATCGATTCCATTCGCGAGGATCCCGATCTAGGCTACCTGCTGGGCACATTTCCGGAGGGCGTGCATGCTCGACCGGATGGGCCAGACGACAGCCCGATTGTTCTCATCCTGTGGACCTATGATACGGAGCCGGTACCGCCCAGCTTCCCGATCCAGGTGGACCCAAACTATTCTGAGATCGCACTGCGCGGCCTATCCCGTATGCTGCCTGCGCTCGAGGCATGTTTTGACCGGCCCCCGCGCCCCTACATTGATGGCGGGTACTACACCAAGACCAGGGAAAATCGGCCACTGGTCGGACCATTGCCGGTCGAGGGGGCCTGGGTAATTGGAGCGCTTTCAGGCTACGGGTTGATGGCTTCTCCAGCATGCGGCGAGCTGCTCGCCAAGCATATTGGTGGGGAGATGCTCCCCGACTATGCAACCTGGTTCGTGCTGGAGCGCTACCAGGATCCTGCTTACCTGGCTTTATTGGAGAACTGGGGCAGTACCGGCCAGCTGTAGTGCAACCTGCAGCTTCCGAGGGATAGAAAGTAGTCAGGCCAGCAAATCAGCCTTTGCCAGAATCTCGCTCAAGACCGCGATATTGGTCTCAGAAAGCGGCAGGAGTGGCAGCCGGGGGGGTCCACCTGCGTAGCCAAGTAGATCCATGGCCGCCTTTAGGCCGGCGATGCCGAAGCGAGATGTGATGGCATTGTTCGCTTCAATCAGCGGAAGCTGGAGCGCTCGGGCAGAGTGGAAATCCCCTTCCATCGCCAGAAACCAGATCCGGTGCAGCGGCTCGGGAGCGATGTTAGCCAGCGCTGAAACTGCTCCGACCGCCCCCATCGCTATGGCTCCCAGGAAGCTACTCGCAGAACCAGAGAGAATCTGAAAATCATCGCCCACGCGGTTGCAGATCTCACCCAGTTTGGCCACCAGCCCGGAGCTGTCCTTGAGCCCGATGATGTTGGGGTGGGAACTGAGTTCGATGATCGTCCCTGCTGTCATATCGATGGACGTATTTGCCGGCACGTTATACAGGATGACCGGGATGGGAGAGGCATCAGCCACGGCTATATAGTACGCGATCAGTGTCGTCGCATCCATCCTCGACTTGTAATAGGACGGTGTAACGACCAACGCAGCTTGTGCACCAGCCTCCGCCACCGCGTGTGTCAGCTCAATCGTCGCCAAGGTCGAGTGCATCCCGGATCCGGCGATGATAAGCCGGTCCTTGTGGGAGTACTTGCGGGTAAAACGAACCAGCTCGACCCGCTCTTCCCAGCTTAAGGAGACGACCTCGCCGTTCGAACCACCAACAACATACCCGGCCAGCGGTGCAGTCTCCCAGCGTCGCATATTCGCTTGCTGGGCTTCGTAATGAACCTCCCCGGCTGGAGTAAAGGCTGTCGGAATGGGCGGGAAAATCCCGGATAGGTTGATGCCTTTCGAATTCATCCTGCGTCCCCTCGAGATCGACTGCTGTTAAATTCCTCGACTGCACCCGTGATCGCAGCTCGGATACGCTCATCGGGAATCTCATCTACCGCGCCGTAGCGCTCGGTCCCCACCCATATTTCCAGGTCCCCGCTTTCCGCTGTGCCGAAATCCAGGAGGATCCCGGCCAGATCCGGATGCTGAGAGAGCTTCGCCTGGGCGAGTGCTTCGATGGCTTCGGCGGCCGGGCTAGCCATTTCCTCACTGTCCTTGAGTTCCGCTATCCAAGCCGCTGGTGTTCTCTCCTTTATTAGCGCAGACTTTGCCGATGTGCGCCTCGAATTTAGTGTAAAAGCGCCCACCAGCAGGAGCAGCAGGGCTCCAAGAATGACAATGACAACCAGCGTTGGATTTGATATCCAGTCCATTGCGGCTTTACCTCTCCTTCATGCTCAAACGGTATCGCGTACCAGGAT
>Ga0315534_1002470_pt1 | contig 12395 bp, 8 predicted proteins | sample SalMarSW160240MG_FD_203094 | JGI IMG/M metagenome (GOLD analysis project Ga0315534, IMG submission 203094) | Salt marsh sediment microbial communities from the Plum Island Ecosystem LTER, Massachusetts, United States - Salt Marsh Sediment SW1602-40 ... | reverse complement strand
GGCGCGAAATCGATCGCAGATCTGCCGCTAAGCGACAACCTACTTACTTGCCGCTCGCAGATGAGCTGGAAGCCGCCATCTGGTCGAAGGATGTCGATTGGCTAACGCGCGTGACATATGATGGACTCACTTGATCACCGCAACTGCTTCACGAGCATCTCAAAGTATTGCGTTTTGCGTCGGTCGGCGGCGTCTGCGTCGTCGAACGTATACGCCATGTTGACGCCCTCGATCGGCTTTTGGGCAACGCCAATGAACTGGGTGGGCGCTTCGACGCCGACGATTTCGAGAATGGTCGGCGCGATGTCGATCACGAGGTGGAACTGATCGCGGAGCTCGCCGCGTGCCTTAATCCCTTTGGGCCAGGAGATGGCCATGCCGTTGCAGGTGCCGCCGAAGTGCGAGGCAATTTGTTTGGTCCACTGAAACGGCGTGTTCATCGCGTGCGTTCAGCCCGCCGGGAAGTGGTGGAAGTGCTTGTCACTGCCGAGCGTGTCGATGGCGGCGAGCTTCTTTTCGAGGGGCTCGGGGATACCATTGAAAAATGTCGTCTCGTTCAGGAGGCCATTCAGATCGCCTTCGGCGCTCGAGCCGTTGTCACACGCCATGTAAATGATGAGGGTATTAGCGAGCCGGCCCATCTCTTTGATGGCATCGACCAGTCGCCCCACTTCGTGGTCCGTGTGCACGGTGAACGCGGCAAACACTTCCATCATGCGAATGGCGTGGTCGGCCAGATCGGTCGTCAGGTGGTAGGGAGACCCATCTTCGTTGGTCATGGGCGGCTCGATGCGCTTCTTGTTCTCTACCAGCGCAGGGGTGAATTGATCGGTGTCGCCGCCCACGAAACCATAGAAGTAGTCGAAGCCCAGTCCATCGGACCAGCGGTCAAACGGACCGACGATGCTGGTTTCCCAGTCAGGTACGGAGCATCGTCCAGAGCGAGAAGTAGTTAAACTCCCCGAATCTAAAGCGGTGAAGTGCCAGTCGACAAGTCTTTTTGGGGATTTCGTCCCGATTAACGGTTTGGTCATTGGCGGTATGACCAACTGGCAGCACCGCGAGTCGCCGCAAGGATGCCGTCTTAAAGGATTTGCCTACGTCTGTTCTGGGTCCCCAATCCATCAGGGGAACGCATTATCGGCTCAAGGCCTATCCGATCGACGGGCGAGAACAGTTCCTATTCATCACCCACCTGACGCTGCGCGGCAAGGCGGTGTTGCGCCGCTTAGGGATCGAGTCCACTGCCGCGACTGCGGTCGTCCCGGCAGGCGGTTGATCTCCCCACCGAAGGTACGAATGCGTTCCCGCCGTATTGCTTCTCGTGAGGTAAAGAGAGCCTGCCCCGCATGGGCCAAAGAAAGGCGCCGTCGCGGTTCGGCACCACGGGGCGAATGCGGCTCCCAGTATTCCTGGGGCATTGACCTGGGCTGGGATGTGTTTCCTCAGCGTTTTGGAGAGTTCACGGTCAACTACGAGGACGAAGAGAACTGGTTACTACCATTTCGCCGCTGCCGTGTTAAAATCACTGGCTTGCCGGGACTCGCCAGCCATGGCCGCGGTCCACGTCTGCCGCCAATCGTTGGTTCCACATTTCGGGGACACCGTGACAAAGCGACTTGTCGTTACGGGCGCATCGGGCTTTGTGGCGGGGAGCGTGATTGCGCAGGCCGGGGCCGCCTGGGAGATTCTCGCCCAGTCGCGCCATCCGCCCGTCGACCTGCCGCCGGGCATCGAACATCTGGCCTGCAGTGTTTGCGACACGGTTCGCATCGAACGGGCGATCGCCCGATTCCGGCCTCACGCGATCATTCACACGGCCGCCATTGCCGACATCGACTTCTGCCAATCGCATCGTGATCAAGCCGAAGAGGTCAACGTCCGGGCAACACGCGACCTGGCTCGCCTGGCTCGCAAGTTCGCGGCGCACCTGGTGTTTTGTTCTACCGATACCGTGTTCGACGGCAACCGCGGCATGTACCGCGAGGAGGATCCAGCCGGTCCGGTCAATGACTACGCAGAAACCAAGGTCCGTGCGGAACGTGCCGTGCAAGAGGAAGGAGCGTCCGCCACCGTGGCCCGCCTGGCGCTGGTCGTGGGCCTGCCGTTGTTCGGAACCGGGAACGCCTTTTTGCCGAAGATGCTCGATCAACTCGCGGCCGGTCTCCCGGTCCCCGGATTTCAGAACGAAGTGCGTACCCCGGTGGACGTCCTTACATTGGGCCGCTCGCTGCTGGAATTGTCTGCCAGGCGTTTTACCGGCACCCTGCATCTGGCCGGTAATTCGCGTCTTACGCGCTTCGCGATGTCGCAGCAGATTGCCCACCGCTTTGGCTATCCCAGTGAACTGATCGAAGCCGCCGACTCCTCTACGCTCTCTGGCCGAGCCCCCAGGCCCAACGATGTTTCCCTTGACAATACCAAGGCCCGCCGCACACTTAAAACACCCATGTGCGATCTGGCGGCGAGCCTGGAGCTGATCCTTGCACGAGCCCGAAATGACGCCGTCCCCCAAGATCCAGCATGACTTGGCGATCAAGTTTGGCACGCGGTACGGCGTGGAAGAAGAGCGGGCCGTATTGGACGTGCTTCGTCAGGGTGCTCCGACCAGCGGCAACGCCTGCCTCGAATTCGAACGCCGCTTCGCGGAATACTGCGGCGTTGGCCATGCCCGGGTGGTTTCCAACGGCACGGCCGCCCTCTTTCTTTCGATGGTGGGGCTGGGAATCCAACCAGAGGACCGCATCATCACCACCCCGATGACCTGGATCGCCACACCGGCCGCCCCGGCGACGCTCGGCGCGGATATCGATTTTGTCGATATTGATCCGGCCACCTACAACCTCGACGCCAACCAGCTCGAAGATGCTATTACCCCGAAGACCAAAGCCGTCATTCCGGTCCACCTCTATGGTCAATGCTGCGAGATGGATTCGATCCTGGCGATTGCCGAACAACATGGGATCGCTGTGGTCGAAGACGCCTGCCAAGCGGTCGGCAGCGAATACAAAGGGCGCAAGGCGGGCTCGATGGGAACGACCGGCTGTTTCAGCTTCCACGAACAAAAGAACATGTCGACGCTCGGCGAAGGCGGCATGATCGTCACCGACGATCCGGACCTCTACGAACGCATCGCCCTCTATCGCTCGCACTGTACGCGAGTCCACGGCCCGAGCACCAAATACTGCCAGCTCGACGAAACTCGTTTCCCAGTCGGCAAGACGTTCTGGTGGCAAGATTTCGACGACTGCGGCTACAATTTCCGCATGACCGACATCCAGGCTGCCGTCGGCATTGAACAGCTCAAGAGGCTTGACCACCACAACCAAATTCGCAGCGAGAACGCCGCCTATCTGACTGAGGGCCTCCGTCGCATCCCCGGGCTGAAGCTGCCACAGGTTCTTCCGGAAATGAAGCACACCTTTCATCTCTATCCCGTGATGCTCGAGCCGAGCGTCTTTGGCATGGATAAGATCGATCTGGTGTACGCCATGTTGCACGAGCGGGGAATTAAACTGGGCACCCATTACAATCCGCTGCACTGGTCGACTGCCTTTCAGAACAGGGGTTACCGGCGAGGCCAGTTTCCGGTCGCCGAACAGGTGGGACATTGCCTGGTAACTCTGCCCATTCATCCGCGACAGACACGAGAGGCCCTGGACTACCTGATCGAGAGTTTTCGTGTGCTTTGCCGTGGCCACGAAACAACGGGCCGACGTTAACCTTCCCGCTGCCGGTGCGGGTTCAGGGCAAGGGACACAGGAATCTAGGAAAATAAGGAAATCTGTCCCCGCGCTGAGCAAGGTTTGTCCCATGAGGCGATCACGTCGGCCATGAAGCTTGGACTGCTCGATACGACGATTCTGATCGGCTATCTGGTCGTGGTCGCGCTGATTGGCTTCTGGGCTGGAAGGCGTGATAAGCAGACCGCCCGCGATTACTTTCTGGCCGGGTCTCGGCTTCCCTGGTACGCCATCGGTTTATCGATGGTCGCCAGCAGCATCAGCACGGAGCAGTTCATGGGTGAGGTCGGATATGCTTATTCCTACGGCCTAGCAGTCGCCAACTGGGAGTGGCTCAATTTTCCAGCCCTCACAATTCTCATCTGGTTGTTCACCCCATTCTACATTCGCGGCAACGTGACGACGATGCCGGAATTCCTCGAACGCCGCTACGGTGTTGCTCCTCGGACAATCTTCGCTGTACTTACGATGCTCAGCTATGCCATCGTGAATCTCCCACTGGTCCTCTACGGCGGTGGGCTCGCGCTGAATTACGTATTTGGTCTTCCCATGATGATATCGGTGATTCTGTTAGCAGGTGTTACCGGCGCATACACCGTCTATGGCGGACTCTCGTCGGTTGTCTGGACCGACGTTTTTCAGTGCATCCTGCTGCTGCTGGGCGGCATGTTGATTTTCGTGATAGGTATCACTACGGTCGAAGGAGGATCTGCTGCCATCATTTCGACGGGGGACCGGGCGCACCTGATCTTACCGGCAAGTCACCCGCATCTGCCGTGGACCGCCATGGTCGGGCTTGCGCTGAGCACCAACGTTTGGTACTTCTGCACGAATCAGTACATCAATCAGCGTTGTCTGGCGGCCCGCGACGAATGGCATGCCAAAATGGGCATCGTCTTCTGCGGGTTCCTCGGCATCTTTCTAGCCCTCTGCGTCGCCTTTCCTGGCCTGATCGCGCACGCCATCAATCCGAACCTGCCAGACCCCAATCAAGCATACCCGTTTCTCATCACGGAACTGTTGCCGACCAGTCTTCAGGGTCTGCTGCTGGCCGCCTTGCTGAGCGCGATTATGTCCACCATCTCATCGCTGGTAAACTCAACCGCCACGGTCTTCACTATGGACATCTATCAACGGCTCCAACGCAATGAAGTTTCCCAGGTGCGGCTGATCCGTATCGGGCGTGTCACCGGCGCTGCCGTGTTGCTGGTTGGCGTGGCGTGCGTACCTTTGATCGGACTGTGGGAACACATCTTCGCCTACTGCCAGGAAGTATGGGCCCTGCTTGCCGGTCCAACCGTGGCCGTGTTCGTGGTGGGGATTCTCTGGCGTGGCGCCACCAATCGGGCGGCCACACTCACCATGGCGTTTTCGTTTCCTCTCGTCCTGATCCCGTTCGTCCAAAAGCTGTATCCGGTGCTTCCCGGGCCAATCGAAAACCTGTACGTCTTCGGCCTGGTGACGCTTGTTGCTTCGGTGTGCCTCATGCTGGTCATCAGCTGGATTTCTCCCGACCCGCATTCCTACGAGAAAGGTCGAGCGATCAGCTGGACACCGGCCTTGTTGCATTTGCCTGCGGCCGTCGCCGCGTCGAAACCGTATTGGTACCAGAAGATCGGACTCTGGTGGGCGCTGATGGTGGCATGCTTTGTTGCCATCTATGTCGTCTTTTGGTAGTTGGGTCTCTCGGCGTCCTGCCGGATCGCCGGTGAGCGAACGATGGAGATCGACCATGGAGACCTTTCCCGACAGGGTGGCCACCATGCGGAACCGGGGTGAATTCTTCGCTCCCGACATGCCCATACACATCGCGCGCGCGCCCGGGCGTCTCGACTTAATGGGCGGCAATGACGACTATACGGGCGGCCTGGTTTTCGAAGCCACGATTCGCGAGGCGACGTGGGCAGCAGTGCAGCGGCGGCCAGATGACACAATTGTGCTCCACAACAAGACGGCCGCGGAAGCCGGTTGGCAGGGCGACGTTGCCGTCCGGCTCGACGAACTCGACGACGAGGCGTCGGTCCGCGAAATCGTCGGGCGGTCTCCCGAGGTTCGTTGGACCGCCTATGTGTTGGGCAACCTGTTCTATCTGAAATCTCGTCACCCGCAGCAATTCACCGGCGGTATGCAGGTCTATCTCGAATCGAACGTACCGCTCAACAAGGGCGTCAGCTCGTCAGCAGCCGTGGAAGTGACCGTCATGAAAGCTGCCGCGCACGCCTGCGGGATCGCCCTGGCGGGCGTGGAGTTGGCCGCGGCGTGCCAGTGGGTCGAAAACGTGATCGCCGGTTCGGCCTGCGGTATCATGGACCAGATCACCGTGGTCCTGGGCGACGAAGGACATATCCTGCCGCTGGTCTGCCAGCCCTGCCTGCCGGAACCGTTGATTCGCCTGCCCGCCGCACTCCATTGCTGGGCCGTCGATTCGGGAGTACGTCATGAAGTATCGGGGATCGAATACGAGTCCGCCCGGGCTGCCGCCTTCATGGGGTACAAAATGATCTGCGACTGGGAAGGTCTGCCGGTGCACCACGATGCCTCGGGAGAAATCCCCCGCTACACCGACCCGCGCATGAACGGCTACCTCGCCAATCTTTCACCGTCCCTGTTCCGCGAGCGTTTCGAATCGCGACTGCCCCAACAGATCACCGGCGCGGAATACCTGACCTCCGGTCAGATTCATGTCGACCCGTTCACACAGGTCCGCCCGGACTTGGTTTATCACGTCCGCGCCAATACCCGCTACGCCGTGGAAGAAAACCAGCGGGTCGAGCTCTTTTCCGAGCTGGCTCGCGTGGCCGCCGAGCGAGAATCGGAGCGAGCCTTCCGTCTTATGGGTGATTTGATGTACCAATCACACCATGCCTACACCCAGTGCGGTCTGGGTTCGCCAGCCACCGATCGGCTGGTCGAACTCGCACGCGACGAGGGCACGATGCAGGGGATCTACGGCGCCAAGGTTACCGGTGGCGGTGCTGGGGGTACCGTCGCCATACTGGCCCGCGGAGAAGCCCAAGCGGCCATCGATCGGATGGTGGCCCAATTCGCAAAAGACCGCGGCTTTACGCCGTACGTTTTCGAAGGCAGTTCTCCCGGCGCGGATCGCTTTGGCATTCGGGTCCTCGAACCGTGACGGTCGAACCTACCGACGCACGCAGCAACCGGAGTCTGTCCATGACCCGTTCCATCCACACACAACTGGCCGCAGCGACCCTGGTCTCCTGCACGGGGATTCTCGCGGGCAACGCCCGGGCCGATCACTACCTGCCGGCCAAGATCGGCTGGCACGCGGCGGTTTACAACCGGGATTCCAAGCATCCCAAGCTCGATCCGTGGACAACCTGGGACGATGCCCTCCGCCGCGAAATACGCTGGTACTTGCGTTGTCCTGTCGATTCCCACGGTTATCCCCAGATCGTATTCACGACATTCATGGATGGCGATTACCAGCCGTACAAGTCCGACATCATCACCGCCACACAGAATGGCATGGGCATTCTCTCGTATCTCAAGTATTGGCGTTATCGGGACAAATCGGATCCGCTGGTCCCGGCCATGGCCCGGACGATGGGCGACCACCTCGTCCGTGAAACCCTCACTCCCGACCGCGGTCCCTATCCCCGCTTCACGCGGTCGACCGGCAACCACACATCGTTTCCGCTGTCATCGAGCAGTCAAGGGGACCTGAGCAATGGTCGTGGTGTGATCGAACCGGACAAAGGTGGTATCGACGGCTACGCTTTGATCGAACTCTACAAGGCCACGCACGACCCGTGCTGTCTCAATCAGACAATCCACAACGCCGACGTGCTGGCCAACAACATGCGCGAAGGGGACGCCCTGCATTCGCCCTGGCCATTCCTTGTCGACTCGGTGACCGGAGAGCATTTGGGCGCGCGGAGCGGCAACATGGTCTATGTCTTGCGGCTGTTCGACGAACTGATCGCGATGGACAAGAACCGATACCAGGACCCGCGCGACGCGCTCTGGAACTGGATCGTTTCATACCAGTTGGCGGCGGGCGAAGATTACTACACCATGGCATATCGCAATCTTTCTTGGGTCACCTGCTTCATCCGCGACGACGGCGTGGTGTGCGATAAGACGAGCGAATGGGACTGGCTCCGGGAAGGGGGACGGCAGGAGGACTGCCACACGGATGTAGTGCACAACTTCATGGACGCCATTGCGGCTTGTCCCCAGTTCGCCTGCCTGCGAACGTTGCCATTACCGCGGCCGCCACGACACGGCGGAGTGTATGTGGTGGCTCACCGCGGGGCACACCAGGGGATTCCCGAAAACTCGCTGGCGGCCTACCAGAAGGCCATCGATCTCGGCGCGGACTTCGTCGAAATCGATGTCCGGACGACCAAGGACGGAAAGTTCGTCAGCATCCATAATGGCACGATCAACGCGTATGTGAAGGGCCAGGTCGGCAATGTCCACGAAATGACACTTGCCGAATTGAAAGCGCTCGACATCGGCGAGCGGATCGGCCCCGAATGGAAAGGTACCCGCATCCCTTCGCTCGATGAAATCCTGGCATTGTGCCACGGTAAGATCGGCATCTATCTCGATTTGAAAGATGGGCCGGTCGATTCCCTCGCGGCCATCATCCGCCAGCGCGGCATGCAACGCGACGTGATCTGGTACGCCTCGGTCGAACAGCTCAAAGAGCTCCGCCGGGTCTGTCCCGACTGCATTCCCATGCCCGATCCACACGGCGAACGGCAGCTTGACTACGTGATCCGGGCGGTCCGTCCGACGGTGATCGCCAGCACGTTCGATGACCTTTCCCCAAGCTTCCTGCAAACCTCACACGCGGCCAGCGCGATCGTGATCGCCGACGAATCGGATCCCGGTGATTGGCAGCGGGCACTCGAATGGGGGCTCGACGGCATCCAGACCGACCACCCGGCGAAGCTGATCGAATGGCTAAAGCAACGGTCCGGCAAGCACCAGGGTGGAGTGCCGTGATGCCCCGCCTTTCTGACCAGTTGCACTGATCGAACGGTCACGTTGCAATTGCATCACAACTGATACGACCAACGACGGCTTGTCCAGTGCGCGCAAGCCAATACTTCATCCGGCGTACGCGGGGGCGTGCGAAGCGCTCAAACAGGTTAGCATTCGGCTGCGTTTTCGTCCGCGGATGCTCGCGATGCCGCATCCGGACTGGCTGCGGTTTGTTACGTCTATTCTCAGGGCTTGCGCAGCGTATTGACGTCTTGCGGGATAGGCTGGCTGAGTAAGGTCCGGGCCTCAGGTCTGCTACAATCGTACCTATGACCGAAGTCACCCAAATCTTATCTCAAATGGAACAGGGCGACCCGTCCACTTCCGACAAGCTTCTACCGCTCGTCTATGAGGAGTTACGGAAGCTTGCCGCAGCAAGGCTCTCCCAGGAAAAGCCTGGGCAAACGCTACAAGCCACAGCCTTAGTCCATGAGGCCTACGTTCGGCTTGTGGATGTTGAGCATGCTCAGCATTGGAACAGCCGCGGTCACTTTTTCGGTGCTGCTGCTGAAGCGATGCAGAGGATTTTGATCGACTCTGCCAGACGTAAACAGCGGCGGAAGCACGGTGGGGATCGCAAACGACTTGACCTTGAAGACTCTTTGGTCATGACCGAGAACCGCGCTGCTCAGCTTCTCGCGCTTGAAGAGGCCTTGCAGAAGTTGGCCAAAGAGTCCCCCGCAAAGGCCGATCTAGTCAAACTGCGTTACTTTGCCGGTCTGTCTCACCAAGAGGCTGCGAACTCGCTCGGAATTCCTCGCGCAACTGCTGATCGCTACTGGGCTTACGCCAAGGTGTTTCTCCACTGCGAGATGGAGGATTCCGAAAAACCCTCAGAAAATTAACATGGCCTGAGGCAAATCTGGCAAATACTCGCCACTGACTTACAGAGGACCCAAGGAATTTCAGACCATGGTACCTGAGAATCCGAGCGTCGATGACATCTTCTTAGCTGCTATCGAGAAGCAGCAGGGAGACAGACGAGCCTATCTGGACGATGTATGCGGCAAGGACTCAGAGCTTCGTGCGCGAGTCGATCGACTCCTTGGAGCCCAATCCAAGGTGGAAGGCTTTCTTGAAACTCCAGCCTGTGAACTCGATGTCACCGAACTTTGCTCCGTCACAGAACGACCCGGTGACACGATTGGCTCCTACAAGCTGCTGCAGCAGATTGGCGAGGGGGGCATGGGTGTGGTCTATATGGCCGAGCAGACTGAGCCGGTTTCGCGGCGGGTGGCTTTGAAGATCATCAAGCCTGGCATGGACAGCCGGCAGGTGATCGCCCGCTTCGGGGCTGAGAGGCAGGCTCTCGCTATGATGGACCACCCCAACATCGCCAAGGTGCTCGACGCCGGAACAACTGACACTGGACGGCCCTACTTCGTGATGGAGTTGGTCAAAGGAGTGTCGATCACGGAGTACTGCGATCAGAACCGTCTCACTCCGCGCGAACGATTGGACCTATTCATCCCCGTCTGTCGCGCGGTGCAGCATGCACATCAGAAAGGAGTCATCCACCGCGACATCAAGCCTTCCAACGCATTGGTAGCCGAGTACGACGATCGACCGGTCCCCAAGATCATCGACTTTGGGGTGGCAAAGGCGATTGAACAACGTCTAACTGAGAAAACAATGTTTACTGAATTCGGCCAGGTCTTGGGCACTGTCGAATACATGAGTCCGGAGCAGGCGAAGCTCAACCAGCTCGACATTGACACTCGCACCGACGTCTATTCATTGGGAGTTCTTCTCTATGAACTTCTTGCGGGAGCGACGCCTTTTGACCGGGAGCGACTCCGCAAGGCTGCCTTCGACGAATTACTCAGGATCATCCGCGAAGAAGAGCCACCGCGACCGAGCCTGCGACTGAGCACCAGCGAATCACTACTATCGATCGCCGCAAACCGGCACATCGAGCCAAAACAACTCAGCGCATTGATCCACGGTGAGCTGGATTGGATCGTGATGAAAGCCCTGGAAAAAGACCGTACCCGGCGCTACGGCTCGGCCAGTGACTTTGCGCGTGACATCCAGCGATATCTTGACGATGAACCGGTCGAAGCCTGTCCGCCATCGGGAAGTTACCGTCTCAGAAAGATTGTACGCAAGCACAGCGCATTGCTTGCCACGGTCGCTGCATTCACCGTCGTATTGCTGACGGGCGTGGTTCTAAGCACTTGGCAGGCGGCGCGAGCAACACGAGCGGAATCTCAGGCACGACTGAATGAACAGCAAGCTGTCGAAAACGAAGCCAATGCGCGTGTCGCAGCGGAAGCGGAGAAGCGCGCGAAAGATGCCGAATCTCGGCAGCGGCGTCTCGCTGAGGCTCGCGAGCTAATCGCCAAGCGATACTTGTACATTGCGGATTTACAACTTGCACGACAAGCATGGGTAGTGAACAACCCCAGCCGCGTTCTGGAACTTCTCAACCGGCATCAACCGGAAGCAGGTGAAATCGATCTGCGGGGATTCGAATGGCACTACCTCAACCGGCTGTGCCATGCTGCAAAAGCGATCCAGGATGACCACGACAGTGAGGTGTATTGTGTATGTTACTCCCCGGATGGAAAGCTGATTGCATCGACCGGCACATTCGACAAGACGGTTTGTGTACGCGACTCCGCCAGCGGCAAAACTCTAACCGTGCTGAAGGGACATACGGACGTTGTCTATCAGGCGGCGTTCACGCCTGACAGTCGCACGCTAATTTCGAGTAGCAAAGACAAGACGATACGCGTCTGGGACGTTGAAACCGGTGAAGTCCTTAAAGTCATGAATGCCGGGATCATCCCATTTGGTTTGGGGATCTCGGCGGATGGAAGCCGAGTAGCTGTCAGCGGCCCCAAGCACATTGAAGTCTGGACAATCGATACGGCCGAACAAGTTTTTCAGGCCGATAGCGCCCCGGGCCGTTTTGGCAGATCTGCTGTCAGTCCGGCCGTCGTCTTCGGACCGCGGGACAGACTTCTCGCCTTCGCGGCGTTTCGGAAAATCGACGGCAAGCTTTCTCCTGGCGTTCAGCTTTGGGATCTCATGGAAAATGAGGCAACTGCGTTTCTGCAGGGCCATGCGAAGATCGTATCTGGTTTGGCTTTTTCGCCTGACGGTTCAACACTGGTTTCCGGTAGCACCGATCACACCGTAAAAGTATGGAACGTTTCTCAACAGACACTGCAGGCGACGTTAAGTGGTCACGACTTGGAAGTCCGAGGAGTTGCGGTTTCGCCCGATGGCACGCAGATCGCCACGGGGAGCCATGACAAGACGATTCGCCTTTGGGACGCGCAAACAGGCCGTCAGTTGCAACTCATCAGCGGTCATACCAATGTGGTTAACAGTGTCGCGTTTCACCCTACCGAACGAGAGCTGGTTTCCGGCAGCAAGGATGAGACGGTCCGCATCTGGAGTCTTGACGGCGAGATCGAAGGTCGTCGATTTCAAGCCGACAAAAAATGGCATATTCACCGGCTCGCCTTCTTGGCCGACGGTACGTTAGTGACCGCTTCGAGTGGTGGCAACGTCGCCACGTGGGACGCGAAAACGGGTGAGCAGATTCGACGACTTGAAGGTGTACGTGGCGTAGCGATGTCTCTCGGAATCATCTCCGGTCCCGTGGAGCAAGTGTCCGCTTGCGGC
>Ga0315534_1002468_pt1 | contig 12401 bp, 7 predicted proteins | sample SalMarSW160240MG_FD_203094 | JGI IMG/M metagenome (GOLD analysis project Ga0315534, IMG submission 203094) | Salt marsh sediment microbial communities from the Plum Island Ecosystem LTER, Massachusetts, United States - Salt Marsh Sediment SW1602-40 ... | reverse complement strand
TTACGATAAAAGCGTTAAAGATGATTATAAGGAGGTGGTAAAATGAAATACCCTAAGATAAGAGAGATTAAAGAAGCAGTCGTATCGCTTGTAACTCCGGCATATACCTCAAGATTCCCTGCAAAGCCTCATGTACCTTTTGAGAATTACAGGGGTAAACCTGTTGTGGACAATGATAACTGTGTCGGTTGTGAAACCTGTGCAAATGTTTGTCCTCCCTACGCTATTACAGTTACTGATGATAAGGAAAAAGGTGTAAGGATAATCAAAAGAGACTACGGCAAATGTATTTTTTGCGGACTGTGTCAGGAACATTGCATTACAGGAAAAGGAGTTAAATTATCTGATAAGATCTACGACATTGCAACCTTCGACAGGCAGACTAATGTTGAATACCAGGAGAAGGAACTTCTCATATGCGAGAGCTGCGGCGCTGTTATAACAACAAAAGAACATCTGTATTATATGCACAGAAAGCTGGGTCCCAAAGCATTCTCTTCTATTCTTAACCTGAACCTCCTTAATGAAAAATTAAAACTGGCAGAGGGACAGGATGTTGATATTAAAATACGGGATGACCTCAAGAGAAAAGACATGTTCAATATCATTTGTCCGAACTGCCTGAGGCGAATCCTTGTAAAATACTTGTACAGAGGTGCTTGAGAGCCTGGATCATCTTCTTTCCCAAAAAGATAAGAAAATTCTTTTTGTCGGTATTGGTAATCTTCTAAAACGAGATGACGGTGTTGGTGTTTATATAAGCAACCGGATAAATAACAGGGACAATATCGAATCACTGACGGTTGAAACAAGCATTGAAAATTACATTGGCAAAATAAACAGCCTTAAGCCTGATTTACTCGTACTCCTTGATTGTATGGAACTGCAATCTGATCCGGGGACATTTAAATTACTGGAATTAAATCAGATACAGGACATAACATTTAATACTCACAACATTTCGTTAAACAGGCTGTCGGATTTCTTCAATATGCCTGTTTATATCCTCGGGATTCAGCCAGAAAAAATTGATTTCGGCGAAAATATTTCATATCTTGTAATAAATATTGCTGATAAAATTATCAAACAAATAAATTTATAGGAGACGTATTATGGCTGTAGAATATCTTTGTAAAGTATGCAAGGGGCATCTTAATGTAAAGAATTCAATAGTTCTTGCTGCCACGAATATCCATGACCGTGCTCAGAGAGGACTGGTTTACCTGAATCCCGAATTAGGGAACTATACTTCCACCACGCATCCGTCATTTGAGATCAAGGAAGGGGAAGAATATATTTATAACTGCCCTATCTGCGGCGCTCAGCTTAATAGTATGAAGTATCTTCACCTTGTAAGGATACTCATGAAAGATGAAGAGGGTAAGGAATTCAATATCTACTTCTCAGGAATAGCGGGTGAACAATGTACTTATAAGATAAGGGGAAGCACCGTCGAAGAAAAATCAGGACCTGATGTTAAAATCTATGACAAATATTTTGAGGTCCCCGAGGAGGACAGAAAATACCTGTAGAAATTTTTGGAATTTAATAGAAAAATTATGGTAATTTGTAGGGACGTTGCATGCAACGTCCCTACTCATTAACACCAATAACATATTTTGCGGTTTATTTTTTTATTTTTGTGTCTCAAATAAACACTGATAAGATTTTATGAGCATAGACATAAACAAACTGGCAGCTGATAATATACGTATCCTGGCAATGTCAATGGTAGAAAGGGCTAAATCAGGTCATCCCGGTGGTGCAATGGGAGGTGCTGATTTTATACATATCCTCTTTTCAGAGTTCCTGAATTTTGATCCTGCCAATCCAAAATGGATCAACCGTGACAGGTTCTTCCTGGATCCGGGACACATGTCACCCATGCTTTATTCGGTATTGACATTAACAGGCCACTTCAGGATTGAGGATCTGATGCAGTTCCGTCAATGGGGAAGTCCTACTCCGGGACATCCTGAACTTGATGTGGCGAGAGGCATAGAGAATACCTCTGGTCCCCTGGGACAAGGTCATGTTATTGCTGTAGGATCTGCCATAGCAGAGAGATTTCTGGCCACCAGGTTAGGTGAGCTGTTTGCACATAAAACATACACACTAATATCAGACGGCGGGATCCAGGAAGAGATATCGCAGGGTGCAGGACGTCTTGCAGGTTTTTTGGGGCTTAACAACCTGATAATGTTCTATGATTCGAATGATATACAGCTCTCTACTGAAACCAAAGTGGTAACAGCAGAGGATACTGCAATGAAGTACCGTTCCTGGGGTTGGGATGTAATCACTATTAATGGAAATGATCATGACCAGATCAGGGAAGCCCTGACAGAAGCCACTCTATCAACTGAGAAACCTGTTTTGATTATCGGTAAAACAACAATGGGGAAAGGACTTGTTGACAATGATGGAAAAAGCTTCGAAGGAAAAACCTCGACTCATGGAATGCCGGTGAGCGAGGCTGGCGGGTCGTTTGAAAAATCACTTGTAAATCTGGGGGGAGATATTTCTGATCCCTTCCGGATATTTGATGAGGTCAAGGTACATTATAAGAAGGTTTTAGATGAGAAACGGAGGTTGGCTGCCGAATGGAAAAACAGGAAAGCAGAATGGGCCGCTGAAAACAGCGATCTGGATCAGAAACTGCATCTTTACTATTCGGGCGACATTCCCGAAATAGATTTTAAAGCCATCCCCCAGAAAGAGGGAATTGCCACAAGGGCAGCATCATCGTCAGTACTCAATACCCTGGCCCTGAAAATCGAAAATATGATAGTCGCATCTGCGGATTTATCCAACTCTGATAAAACGGACGGATTCCTGAAGAACACCTTACCTTTTTGCAAGGGAGATTTCACAGGTTCTTTCCTCCAGGCTGGAGTTGCAGAACTTACAATGGCAGCCATTATGAATGGCATGGCTCTGCACGGAGGTGTTATTCCGGCATGCGGTACCTTCTTTGTCTTCTCCGATTACATGAAACCAGCCTTACGGCTGGCCTGCCTTATGGGTCTGCCTGTGAAGTATATATGGACACATGATGCATTCCGTGTTGGAGAAGATGGTCCTACGCATCAGCCTGTTGAACAGGAAGCACAGATAAGACTTATGGAGCATCTTAAAAACCACAATGGTGAAAACAGTATGCTTGTGCTCCGGCCTGCTGATGCTGCAGAGACAACTGTCGCCTGGCAACTGGCTCTTGAAAATACTAAGACACCTACAGCACTAATTCTTTCAAGACAGAATATAAAAGATCTTCCTTCCGGCATAAATGAGAGATACGACGATGCCTTGCAGGCTCGGAACGGAGCCTATATTATACACGACAGTAACGGTGATCCCGATATCATACTTGTAGCAAGCGGATCAGAAGTTTCCACGCTGGTAGAAGGAGCAGCTCTCCTTGAAAAGGACAATATCAAAGTAAGAATAGTATCTGCACCATCTGAAGGACTTTTCAGAAGCCAGCCCGAAGGATACAGAAAATCAATTATACCGGATGATATCCCTGTTTTCGGATTAACTGCAGGATTACCGGTTACATTACAGGGACTCGTTGGTCCAAAAGGAAGAATATGGGGTGTCAACAGCTTTGGATACTCGGCACCGTATAAAGTCCTTGATGAGAAATTCGGTTTCACTGCTGAGAATGTTTACCATCAGGTAACTGATTACCTGGCTCAATATAAAAAGTAAACATTATGATCATTCGTTGATCCCGCTTCGGCGGGGTCTTATTTACAGAACAATGTATTCTGCCATTTTATCCAGTAGTAATTTTTTATTTATAGGTTTAACGAGATAATGATCGCATCCTGCCTCTGTTATCCTGTTTTCGTCACCTGGCATAGCATATGCCGTTATTGCTATAATGGGGACATTCCTGTTAATTGCTTTTATTTGCCGCGTAGCTTCAAGCCCGTCCATTACAGGCATCTTTATATCCATCAATATCAGGCCTATATCAGGATTTTGAAGATATTTTTCCAATGCAACTTTACCATCTGATGCATGAATGATCTCTGCGGATGTATTTTGTTTTAGCAGTGCCTTAAGGTAAAAGAAGTTTATTTCGTCATCTTCTGCAACAAGAATGGAATTGGTTTTCAAAAGCTCCGTTTTTCTACCTGCAGTCGGAATTAATATATGATCCTCAATTTTCTTTTCGACTGGTATTGAAAAATAGAAGCATGATCCTTTCCTCTTTTCTGATTCTACCCATATCTTTCCGCCAAGAAGTTCAACCAGTCCCTTTGAAATTGAGAGTCCGAGGCCGCTTCCTTCAGTGATCTTTAAAGGTCCGCGATCTTCCTTGATAAAATGTTCGAATATACTTTTAACCGATTCTTTATCTATTCCAATGCCGGTATCTTTCACAAAAAACTCAAGTTCATTTTCCCGGATTGCAAACCCATATTGAATACTCCCTTTCTCTGTATACTTTATTGCGTTGCTCAGCAACTGAGATATTATTTTATTAAAAAACTCTGGATCTGAGTTGATTGAAAATTTGTCGGATTGTTCCGGTGATTTTAACAATAATTCAAGATTTCTGCCTGAGCATATTGTATTATATTTTCCAAAAAGCTCCTCCATAATCTGTTCAGGTACAAAATCTTTCTTTCTTACAACCATGTTACCCGAGGTGATCAATGAGATATCCATATAGTTGGTAATGGTATTCAACAGGCGGTCACTGCTTTCGAAAAGCATGGAAAGTGAAACTCTCTTTTCCTCTTCAGAAAGGTCGGTCTGAGACATGATTTCAGCGAAACCCAGAATGCCATTCAAAGGTGTACGAACCTCATGAGAGATATTATTCAGGAAAGTTGTTTTAAGCTTATCGCTGGCCTCAGCTTTTTCCTTAGCAAATTTAAGTGCATTAGAAGCATTCTTGCGATCAGTAATATCGCGCAAGCTCCCGACGATTTTTTCTGGACGTCCTTGTACATTGAAGATGATCTTTGCTGATATAGAACATGGGATAATCGAGCCATCACGGTTTTTGAGATTGATTTCGAAATCCGAAACGAATCCGCTTTCCCGTAAAACATTCAATAGATTTCTTCTCTCCGTTAGATCAGGATAGAAATCATACATCGACTTCCCTATCAGATCGTCCCTTTTCAACTGACCTTTCGACAGAAGCTCAATTGAAGGACTAGTCTCAAGTATCTTTCCTCTGATTGACAACTCGTAGAACACATCAAGCACATTCTCAAAGATCCTGCGATATTTTTCCTCGCTTTCCCGTAGCGCCTCTTCAGCCTTCTTGCGCTCGGTTATGTCTATATCAACACCACGATAACCAATTAAGTTCCCTGCATCATCTAACAATGGAATTCCGCTGGTGGAAAAGATTACCTCTCTGCCATCTTTATGCAGGTTGTTATTGGAATAGTTTTTGATTCTTTCTTTTCTGGCAAACACATCAAATACTTCCTGCTTTAATTCTTCCCTGACCGCCGGATTGAAAAAGTCAAAGAAATACCTTTTATTTACGATTTCTTCAGGTTCATACCCCAGTATTTTTTTTACAATCTGGCTGGAATATGTATATAAACCGTTTTTGTCAATTTCCCAAATCCATTCCTCAGAGTTTTCTGATATTTGTTTAAATCTCAATTCACTCTGTATCAACGCTTCCTCCGTCCTCTTGCGCCAGGATATGTCTCTTGCTAAACCCAATACCAGAGTTTTATCTTTTATTTTAACCGGGTAAGTAATTATTTCAACAGTAACTTTTGATCCGTCTTTCCGGTTTAATACAAATTCATCGGGTCCAGTACCTTGCCCTAATGAATTCTTAAGTAAAAGTTTTGCTGCTCTGGGTATTTGTTTAGAGGACAGAAGTTTTAATTTCAGGAAACTCTGTCCGATTAACTCATTTCTATCGTAGCCCATCAATTTTTCAGCAGCAATATTGCCGTCGATAATATTTCCTTTAAGGTCGTTCAGATAATATGCATCCGGCGCGTAATCAAATAACATCTTCAACCTTTCTTCTGAGTTTCTAAGCTTTTCCTCCGCCAGCTTGCGTTCGGTGATGTCGCGAAATACACCCTGTAAAGTTTTCCTGCCTCTAATATTCAGGAGATTAGCTTTGATTTCCACTTCCTTTATAACGTCGGTTCTAGTCACAATTTGTGTTTCTATAATCTCACCTTCTTTATGTGTCAGGTGTAACTTAAATGTTTCTGAAGTAGCTTCCTTTTTTTTACCCATCGGGTGTAGAATCGTTTGAGATTGTCCTATTAGTTCCGACCGTTTTCTGTCTACTAAAGACGACAGAGCCTGATTGCAATCAATGATAAGACCTGTTTCCGCATCCGCCAAACAGATTCCGTCCAGGGCCTCATTAAACAGGATCCTGTAGTGTTCCTCGCTTTCCCGTTCTGCCTCCTCTGCCTTTTTTCTTTCGGTAATGTCCATTGCTGTAAAGGTCACTCCTTTTGTCATGTCATCATTATCGAGAGAGCCCGAACTTAAAAATATGTTTAAGATCTTCCCGTCTTTGCATTTGAATCGTGTTATTACCGATCCTGTCCCTTTCTCAGCAATCTGCCTGTATTTTTCAATCCCCACAATTTCATATTCTTCATTTGTTGCATATATCATTTCAGCGTTTCTACCTATCAGTTCCTTACGTGTATAACCAGTCATTTTACAGAAAGTGTCATTTACTTCCATAAAGACCCGGTTAACAACCAGCCCGATACCGATAGGAGCAGCACTGAAAATACTCTGGAGTTTCTCCTCGTTTTCTTTTAATAATAGCTCGGCAGCCCTTTTTTCAATCTGTATCCTTTGCTTTTCAAGAGCCTCTTTTACTGCAAAAGGTAGCTTGGTCATTTTCTCCTTAATTATATAATCATCTGCTCCGGCTTTAAGGCATTTAACTGCTGTTTCTTCATTTATTGAGCCGGTGAAAAGGATAAACGGCATTAATGGATCAAATTCATGCGCGTCTTTAAGTGCCTGCATACCATCATAAGAGGGCATCATGTAATCGGAAATGATAATATCAGGTTTGTACTCTTTCAGGGCTTTGATAAATTCATCCCTGGTATCGACCCTTTTATGTTTAAACCTCAGTCCCTCCTTATGCAGTTCCAGAACTGCCAGATCGACATCAGAGGGGAGGTCCTCAATAAATAGGATTCTTAACAAACTCTTTGTGGCCATTTTATAATTCTTTTTTTTACGAAGTCCATACTCATACATCTTTGTAATCATGATATCAGGGCTTATTGAAGTCTCAAACCAACGACAGTTATGTCATCAATCTGGTCTCCATTACCTTTCCAGTTATTATAAGTATTCAGGAGCATTTCTTTCTGAACCTTCAAAGGATGCTTATGAATCTTTAACAGTACTTGTTTAAATTGATCCCGTAGGAATTTCTTATCTTCCTGTCCGCCAAATTGGTCTATATATCCATCAGTAAAAAGATAAACAAGATCATCCGGTCTGGTTTTTATTTTCTGACGTGAAAAATCAGAAATATTATCATGGTAAGATAAGGACATTCTGTCTCCTTTGAATTCAATGACGCTATTGTCACGGATAAGGTACATTGGATTAAATGCTCCTGAATAAACCAGTGTTTTGCTTTTAAGATCATAACTGATTATTGAACCATCCATCCCATCTCTCACCTCTGCACAAATGCCCTTTTGACCCAAAGCTTCAATGATCTTTTCCCTTACCCGGTTTAATATCAGATGAGATTCAACTATTCTTTCTCTTATTACCGTTTCATTTAATAAAGTAATGCCAAGCATACTCATGAATGCACCCGGAACCCCATGACCGGTGCAATCAAAAACCCCTGCCAGCAACTTATTATCAATTCTGTGAGACCAGTAGAAATCGCCACTTACAATATCCTTTGGCAGGATAAGACGAAACTGCTCAGAGAAAAAGTCAGATCCATCCATAGATGCCTTCAAAACTGCTGCCTGAATTGTATGAGCGTAATTTATGCTATATGTTATAAGTGTATTTTTATATTCAATTTCTTTCAGATTCTTAGCAATTTCATCCCTGCTCCTTTTGATTTCGATTTGTGTTTTGACCCTGATCAATAACTCACTCTGTATGAAGGGTTTTGATATATAGTCTATAGCACCTGTTTCAAATCCTTTAATAATACTTTCGGAATCTGTCTTTGCAGTGATAAAGATTATGGGAATTTTACTGAAAACATGGTTTTTCTTGATATTGGAACACACTTCATATCCATCCATACCGGGCATCATCACGTCAAGAAGAATCAGGTCAAAGTTTTTCTTCTCCAGCCAGCTTAATGCAGACATACCGTCAAGAGCGAATTCAACCATCATTCCTTCATTTTGTAAAAACCCACACAAGATCTGAAGGTTTTTAACATTATCGTCAACAACCAAAACCGATGGCGGATTTATAACTTTTTCCTGATTCATCAGATAATTTTAAATTTTTTTATTTATAGTTACCATCGTTGTTTAATCCACAATATTATTTTGAAACAGCAGCTTAACTGATGCGCCACTCCCGGGATTATTACCTATAATTATACTTCCGCCATGTGCCTCAATGATCATTCTGGCAATAGGAAGACCTATCCCGGTGCAATTATCTTTGCGCGCATCGCCTGTAGCAAATAATTCAAATACATGATCAACAGCCCCTTTTGCGAATCCTGTTCCATTATCTTTAATTTCACATATAATAGCTTGATCTTCAACATATGTGTTGATTTCGATGGTACCGTCTTGCGGAGAAAAAAGTATTGCATTATCGAGTATGTTATCAATGCATTTTTTTATCAGTTCTGCCTCACCATAAATTAAATCCCGGGTAATTTCATCGTTTCCTTTAACCTGAATATTCCCTGACTTAAATTTTCCTTTTGCCTCGTCTATAACTTCATTAATCAGTTTTGAGATATGAATTTTGTCTTTTTTTATTTCTAACTGTTTTGTTTTAAGCCTTGTAATCAGGAGGGCATTTAAAGCGAACCTTTCCAGTCTTTTGACAGACATGTCCAGGACTTCAACCAGCTCACTAATCTCACTTGAAGAAACAGGCTCCTTCAGAAGCTCCAAGGGGCCAATGATGCCATTAAGCGGAGTACGGATCGCATGGCTGATCAGGTTCAGGAATTCTGCCTTTGACTTGTCGAGATCGAATAATTTGAGGTTTAAGACCTCCAGTTTTTCATTGGCTTCTTTTAATTGTTGAGTTCGTTCAGCGACTTTTTCTTCGAGTAATTTGTTAAGCTTTTCCAGTTTTTCAAGACTATCTTTCAGAATAAGATGCGTCCTTACTCTTACAAGCAGTTCCCTGCTGTCAAATGGTTTGGTAAGGTAATCCTGTGCCCCAAGTTCGAATCCCTTCAATATACTTTCTCTTTCAGTCTCTGCCGACAGAAAAATAACAGGTACATTGTTCAAATCAGGATTTAAACGTATTTTTCGACACACTTCAAAACCATTCATTACAGGCATGTTTATATCCAGTAATATAAGATCGAATTGCCTGGCATTCAGCCACTCCAGAGCAGCTTCACCACTATTGGCAAATTCGATTTCATACCTGTTTTCCTGCAATAACTTACCTAATACCTGAATATTCTTTGGATTATCATCAACAATCAGAATTGCAGGAGAGCATGATTGTATAATATCCTGACTAGTCATTGTTTAAATTTTTGGCAGAATCTTTAAGACTTTCAATAATACCCTTGTATTTTCCAATAAGTTTTAATATAGCTTCAATATTGAAACTATCTGCTGCACTGATTAATTCCCTTCCATAACCTGTAATAATACTTGAATTGTGATCCATACCTGATTGAATCAGATTCTTACCGAAATCACGGATTTCCCCGATAGGTTGTCTGACAGCAAATGTTTCCCATGTAGTATAAAAATCAGTTTCGAGGGAATGAATTAATCCGGGCAAATTGGTTATTTCTCCAATTAAGTCAACTTCCGACAGGGGCTTTTCGGATTCCGCCGCCTTTGTTGATTTATATGGTAAGAAATTCATTAGTTCGAGGTATAGTTCTGCGACTTTAACAGGTTTTATAAGCAGTCCGGCGAATTCACTATTATGTATGCGTTCTTTCTGATCCTTTAAGACCGATGCGGAATAAGCAATGACTGGTATATGTTTCAGCTTCTTATCGGTCTTTATTTTGTCCAATAACTGGAACCCATCCATTTTTGGCATCAGTATATCAGCAATAATCAGATCGGGGACTATTTCCTTCGTAAGCTTATATGCAGTAATACCATCTTCCGCTTCAACTATCTTTAACCTGGTGTATTTAAGAGCATCTCTGAGATAGCTCCTGTTATGTTCCACATCGTCGGCAATAAGAATTAATGCTTTCTCAAATACAATTTTTGAAGGATCAATCTGAATATCTACGCTTGTTTTGGAGAAATCCCTTAAATATGCTATCTCCGGAACCCTTACGGTAAATGTACTTCCCTTACCAGGTTTTGAGTGCACATTGATGGTCCCGTTCATGAGCGCTGTAAGTCTCCTGGTTATTGTCAGTCCCAATCCAGTACCTCCGTGATTTTTATTATCGCTTCCCTGGACAAATGGTTCAAAAATAGCCTCCTCTAATTCTTTTGAAATCCCACTCCCGGTATCCTGTACTTCAATTATCAGGTCAATCAATTCTTCTGATTTTTCTTTCGAATAATTCACAATCTGAGGATTTTCGGTAAATACTTTTAGTGTAATTTTACCCTCTGATGTGAATTTGACTGCATTCCCGATGAGATTAAAGACTATCTGACGCAGCCGCGCTTCATCAATATAGATGCCGGCCGGTGTCCCTGAGGTAATATCCAGAATGAATTTTAGTCCTTTTTCAGAGACTTTAAGATAAAAAATCCTTTCAAACTCAGTAAAGAAAGAATAGGTATCGATATAATCATATTGCAGATCAAGTTTTCCGGCTTCGATTTTTGACAGATCAAGGATGTCGTTAATCAACGTAAGGAGACTTCTTCCACTCGATTTGATTGAATTAATATAATCCTTCTGAGTCTGATCAACCGGTGTGGAGCTTAATAATTCGGTATAGCCCAGTACTGCATTCATAGGCGTACGGATTTCGTGACTCATATTAGCCAGGAATTCACTCTTTGCTTTATTTGCTTCCTCTGCTTCTTTTTTTGCCTTGTTCAATGCCTCCTCGGCAAGCTTTCGATCAGTAATATCGAAGAGGGTTGAACGGCTCTTTAGAAATTTACCATCAGCATCATAAATTGCAGTAGCATTCAGAAAGACAATGAATGTTGATCCATCTTTTCGTATCATCTCAAATTCGAGATTATTTAGTTCTCCCTTTTTCATAAAAACAGGGAAAGTTGATTTAAACATTTCTGAACTTTCAGGGGTTAATAAATCAGCAAATCCTATTTTATCGATCAATTCATCTTGTGTGTAACCGAGCCAATTTAGCTCAGTGTTGTTAATGCGAACATATTTCCCATGAGCATCAATAGATTGATAACCGCAGGGAGCATTTTCATAAAGATCACGGGTTTCATCCATATAGAATTCCAACTCTTTTGTCCGTTCCTTTACCAGTTCCTCAAGGTGATCACGATATTCTAGCAATTCTTTTTGTGCCTGCTTTTTCTCTGTAATATCCCTGCAACTCGCAAATAGCAAGCCATTGGGTAATAAAACCGAATTTAAATCGGTAGAAATAATATCTCCATCTTTTCTAAGAATATCTAATTCAAAACTAAGTTTACCTTCTTTAAGTGCCCGACTAAACAGGTTTAAATATTCATCTATTCTGTCTGCAGGGGAAAGGTCAACAATGGTTTTACTCTTCACTTCTTCGATAGTATACCCTAACATATTTAGAACTTCCTTATTGGCATATACAATCCTTCCTTGCTGATTAATTAATAATAAGGTATCTGCAGAATTTTCCATTATTGACCGGAATTTTTCTTCGCTTTCCTGTAATGTTTCCTCAGCCTGTTTGCGTTCCGTAATGTCAATAATTACACCCTTCAATTTAACAAGTTTATCATCTTCAAGAACTGGTGATATATTGATTTGAATCCATTTAAATGTGCCGTCAGGTTGAATTAACCGTAATTCAATACTGGAAGGTGTTTTATCCTTAATTCTGGCAGCAAAATTTTCGTCAAGAATTTGAACATCATCAGGGTGAATTTTGCTTCTGAATAATTCGAATGTTGGTTCACCTTCATTTGGCTTAAATCCAAGAATTTTAAAATAATTATCTGAACATCTATCTTTTTGTGTAACCATGTCCAATTCCCAACTACCCATTTTGGCGATTTCCTGAGCATCCCGTAATGAAGATTCACTTTCTCTCAACACTTCTTCCACCT
>Ga0315534_1002467_pt1 | contig 12404 bp, 11 predicted proteins | sample SalMarSW160240MG_FD_203094 | JGI IMG/M metagenome (GOLD analysis project Ga0315534, IMG submission 203094) | Salt marsh sediment microbial communities from the Plum Island Ecosystem LTER, Massachusetts, United States - Salt Marsh Sediment SW1602-40 ... | reverse complement strand
CGGTGGCTGGCCTGTTCCAGTTCTCCATCTGCCAGGTCCTGCATCGTCTTTTCCTGCATCTCAAAGATGGCCAGTTTGCCGAGAACGCTGATCATGTGCGGGGGTGGGGGCGCACTGAGTGTCAACCCATCCACAACCTCGATCTCGATCCTGTGTGTCACCCGCTGCTCCCGTTCCGCGAGCGAGGGCACGACAGCTTCGAACGTGAGCTCGGCCAGGTTCACCTTGCCCGGCCGCTGCGCCCGCACCAGGTACTGCAGCATCAAGCTCTGCGGCTGTTCTATGTCCAGGTACCCCAGGGACAGCGTCCCTGTGTGCAGGTCGAGGGACTCCATGTAAGGCGCGACACGGTAGGCCTTCTGGATTCTGACCTCTTCGGGGCTGTGCAACCGCAGGATCAGGTCGCGAGCAAAGAGCGTCGAGAGGCTGCGAATGCAAGAGCGGAACGACGCCGTCACCCGAGAGGCCGAATCGATATAGTGCGAGGTGCCCCCGCTCCGGCGCGCGATCTCGTCCATCAACTGGTCGTTCCAGTCTTGGCCGATACCGATCGTCGTGATCGTGATCTGCCCAGCTCCCGCTGCCTGGGCTTCCGCGATGCACTCCTCCTCGTCGCCGTAGGTCTGCCCATCGGTGAGCAAAACGAGATGGCTCGACCGATCGACAGAGCGCCAGCGGCGGATCTCTGTCAGTCCGCTGCGCAGCCCGTGCAGGATCTCTGTACCGCCGGCACTATGGATCGAGCGGACCTGTGTCTTGGCTGCGGCTTTGTCGAGATATGGCTGCGCCTCGATCACGACCCGAGCCCGGTCACTGAAGGTGACCAGCGAGAACACATCCTGATCTTCCAGGTTGTCGATGATCGTGTTGACTGCCTCTTTGACGCGCTGCAGCCGCACCCCCTGCATCGAAGTGCTGTGGTCGACGACCAGGCACAGGTTGAATGGAAGACGTTTGTGTTCGATCCGGGGATGGGGTGCGATCCGGAGCAGCGCGTACGCTACCTGTTCTTCGTCCCTGCGGGGAAGGGCCGTATAGTTGAGCGTATGATCCACGACCAATGCTGGCGGGGAAACCAGCCCTGCCGCTTCTCGCCCACGGTCATAGGCCTGCCGTTGCTCCGCGCTGCTCAGGATCTCGTAGGCCTCCTGCACGTGCAGGAAACGCTCGTCGACGTTCGACTCGCCACGGGCGTCTGGGTGGAGGCGACGCGCCAGCATCCGGTAGGCCGTCTTGATCTCGTCCGGTGTTGCGTGCGGCTTGAGGCCCAGCACTGCATAGAGATCTACCTGTATGTCCATTCCCGCCCCTTTTCGTGCGCTCCGCTGTGTTCTTGCTCGCTCACACTTGAACCAGGACCGCCGTGACATTGTCGTCGCTGCCGTACTCGGCAGCACGGTCGACGATGTGATTGCAGGCGGCCTGGGCTGTCGGCGCCGTGCCAATGATGGACAGCATCTCCTCTTCGCTGACTGCACCCCACAGGCCATCTGTACAGAGGAGCACTGCGCTGTGAGCGGGCAGCGACTGCAGGTACGTATCTACTTCCACGTTGCCCGCACGGCCCAGTGCGCGATACAGGACGTTGCGCTGCGGGTGCTGTCTGGCCTCTTCCGCTGTGATCTGCCCCAACTCGATCAGGCGGCTAACGAGCGAATGGTCGGTCGTGATCTGGCGGATCGTGTCCCGGCTGACCAGGTAGGCGCGGCTGTCGCCGACGTGGGCCAAGAAAGCATTGCTGCCCAGGACCAGCGCGCACGTCAGCGTCGTGCCCCCTTCCGGGCAGGCTTTGTGCACCTTGCCGTTGGCAGCCACGATCGCTTCCATGAGCACTTGGCTCACCGGTTGCCGTCCAGCGGGATCGTCCGGCTGGCTCAGAAAGGGCCGGTAGATACGGTTCACGATCCACTCGCCAACCAGGCGTACAGCCAGGTCGCTGGCAATCTGCCCTCCCGCGTGTCCCCCCATGCCATCGGCAACCATGCACGCACACAGGGGCAAGAGTTCTTCGCCGCGCGAGATAACGCCTTGCAGCGTCAGCAGTGCGTCTTCGTTTGGGTCTGGACCACCGCTGAGCGCGGTGATCGCGCCAACCTCGATACCCGGGCTGTGCCGTGCCTCGTCACCGGGGGATAAAGTCGGCCTCTCCCTATTGAGCAGTCGCCCTAGTATCTTCATCACGTTTGACGTCCTAGACCCTACAAAGGAAGTGCATACAGGTGCTTGTTTCTCGACCCAACGAATAGAGCTGCTGCCGACACCGTCGGGCTAGAGACCACAGATCCTCCTGTGTCGAACTTCCACCGCAGGTCGCCACGCCTGGCGTCCAGGCTGTAGACACGTCCATCAGTAGAACCGACATAAACTGCGTCGTTCGCAACCGCGGGGGAGGAGGTAACGGGTCCTCCGGTCTCGTAGCTCCAGGCCTTGCGCCCGGTGTCACGCTCGATCGCATAGATGTTCCCGTCGGCCGATCCGACATAAACCAGGCCGAACGTCTCCGAGATGGCTGGATTGGAGACCACCCAGCCCTGGGTACGATAGCTCCATAGAGACCAGCCGGCGTGAGCATCCAGCGCATAGAGGTTCCAGTCCATCGACCCGACATAGATTACGTCGTCGTGCAGCAGGGGGCTCGAGATCACGGTACGGTTCGTGGCGAACCGCCACCGCTGCTTCCCGGTGAGGAGGTCGAGGGCATAGACGCTCCCGTCGCTGGTGCCAAAATAGACACGCTCTTGCGAGACGGCAGGCGAGGAACGGACGTAACTCCCCGTATCGAGGGTCCACATCTCCCGCCCATCCCGCGCAGAGACGCAGTAGAAATGGTGATCGTCCGAACCAAAGAAGACGTGATCCAGTGCTACGCGGGGCGAGGAGCGGACACGATCTTTGGTCGGCGTCGACCAGGCGATGCGGCCCGAATCCTTGAACAGCGCATAGAGCGCGTGATCCTCGGACCCAAACAAGACGAGCTCTTCCCACACGTACGGGGAAGACGAGATCACGTCCTCTGTGGGGTATTTCCAGATGAACTTGCCGCTCTCTGCGTCTACCGCGTACACATTATAGTCGTACGAACCGACATAGACGATCCCGTCGGACACGGTCGGCGAGGAACGGATCTCGTCCTCGCAGCCAAAGGCCCAGTAAGGCGCAATCTCCTCCGCAGAGCTTACAAGGGCCTCGTCCGGTGAGAGCGCAACCGTGGAGGCGGGCGGCGCCTGTTTGACGGCTGGACGGCTGGCTGCCTCGAGTGCAGCCTTCATCTCTTGCGCAGAGGCAAAGCGCTTCTCGATGTCGTATTCCAGCGCCTTCATCACGATCGCCTCCAGGGCCGTCGAAACCTTGGGGTTGGCCTCGCGGATCGGATGCTCGTGGAAGGAAAAGGGCGGCTCCTGCCGCGGGTCTCGCTTGGTGAGCAGGTGGTGCATCGTTGCACCCAAGGCATAGAGATCGCCCCGTGGTTCGGCGAGGCCGCGATACTGTTCGGGGGGTGGATATCCCGCCGTGCCGATCATCGTGCCTCGCTGTCCGCGCTCGAATACCTTGGCGATGCCAAAGTCGATCAAGCGTATCTGGCCGTAGGGGTTCACCATGATGTTGGAGGGCTTGAGATCGCGAAAGATAAAGGGCGGGTCGTGGTTGTGCAAGTAGTCGAGCACGTCGCAGATCTGCATCGCCCAACTGGTCACCAAGTCGGGATCGAGTGGCTCGGGGCTGTCGTCGATCAGACTCTCCAGATCGTCCCCTTCCACGAACTCCATGACCAGGTAGACATGATCCTGATCGCCAAAGTAATCGACGATGTGTGGGATAGCAGGGTGGCTCAGCAAGGCGAGTGTGTTGGCCTCGCGCTCAAAGCTCTGCCTGACCAACTGGCGCAGTCGTGCCTCGGGCGCCGTGTTGTACATCTCCTTGACTGCGCAGATACGAGAGACCTTGTCAAAGCGCAGGTCGCGCGCCCGGTAGACGACAGCCATGCCGCCGCTGCCCCGAACTCCCAGGATCTGGTAGCGCTGCTGCAAGACGGTACCTGCTTTCAGCGCACCTTCCTTGGTCCGGTTGTCCTCACTGGTCACTAAGCTCTTTGGCCGACGCTCCATCGATATCCTCTATGTCGTCCCTGGATTACACATCATATACAAGCATCCGCTGTCGCGGGCTGGGGCGAGGCAGGAGAGCATATGTACATAATCCCTCCATGCGACATTATAGCATAGGGTAACACATCTTAGCAAGGCAACTGGTTGCCGCAGTGCACGTGCGGCGCGCGCGGTCGGGCTGCAACCTTTCGCCGTTGAGTTGCGTATAAAGAACGCGAGGACCTACTGATGGAGGGAAGAGCATGACGCGCAAAGACCCGTTCTTGGCCTTGGTGCTCGAAGTTGCCGGCGGTTTCTTTGGGTTCCCGGGCATCGGCTGGATCTATGCGGGGCAGGTCGGCTGGGGGCTGGCCTTCATGATCGGCTACTGGCTGCTTGACTGGGCCCTGGGCGTGTTCTTGGCTATTCTGACCGTGGGCCTATGGTGTGCCGTCTGGCCTGCACAGAACCTGATCGTCGGCGCTATCTCTGGATACCTGGCCTATCGCTGGCTGGAACGTCGGCACTAAACTACCCACGAGCAGCGTGCTGTACCCAATGTCCCAGGAGCCCAGGCCCTGGGACATTGGCTTGTCTGCCAACGGTCAGTTCCCTGTCAGTCAACGAGCACTGGCACGTGATAAGATCCGTACAAGGTGCCTGGCAGTAGCAGAAACGCTTTGCTTTTGGCACCGAGATCCACTATAATATCGGAGGGGCGCAGCTCGAGAGTGCCACACGATGAACGGGTATGTGGTGTAGGGCTGGCTGTGTCCTTCACCACGAGGAGGAATCTAGCATGGATATGCGCGAGGTCGTATCTGGCGGGATGAGCGATCTGGAAAAGCTCGCTGCCAAGATCCCCGGGTACCGTGGCTACAAGGAAAAAGAGGTACGTCGCGAGGCGGACAAGCTGTTGCGCGACCATGTGTACCGTGTCCTCGCCGAGCAGCGGCGGCGGATCGAGGACATTCAGGCCAGCTTGGGCCTGGGCCAGATCGAAGAGGTGGAAAAGCTCGGCCGGGCGCGGCGCCGTCTACAGACGCTCGCCGATACGGTCCACACGGCGGCGTATGGCTATGCCGGGCTGTTCGATGCCGCAAAGGTAAAAGAAGAACAACTGGATGCGCTCTATGATTTTGACAACAACTTGCTTGTCCAGTCCGACTCGATCGTCGAAGCGGTGGATTCCTTGCAGGCCGCTGCGGACCAGGGCGAGGGTGTGTCGAGCGCGACCCGCGATCTGACCGAGACCGTCACGCGTTTGCAGGATACCTACAATCGCCGCCGAGACGTCATCACCGGTATGGCATAGCAAGTCTGAAGGAGGGTACAGATGGCGCGCATATTTGATGTAATCGATATGCCCAATATGGGGGCGGATGAGCTGGTTCGCCGCCTGCCGGAGCAAGAGTTGGGCGACTTTCGGATTGGCTCGCAGTTGATCGTGGGACCCGGCCAGGAAGCGGTCTTTGTCCGGGACGGCAAGGCGCTGGACACGTTTGGATCGGGACGGCACACGATCACCACGGCCAACATCCCCTTGCTGGTGAACCTGATCGGCAAGGCTTTTGGCAACCGCACGCCCTTTACGGCGGTGGTTTATTTCGTCAACACCCGCGTCTTTCCTGACATGGGATGGGGCACGCCAAACCCGATCCCTGTCATGCACCTCGGCGTCGGCTTGGGCGCATCCCTGCTCAAGGCGTACGGCACGTTCAAGATGAAGGTCTCGAACGCGCAGATGTTCGTCGAAGAGATCGTGGGCTCGCGTGGCAGCTACTCGCGCGAGGACATCCAGGACTGGCTGCGCAGCGCGGTGTTGACCCAGTTTCGCGACGTGGTGGGGACCCTGGGCAAATCGGCGTTCGAGATCCAGGGCCTGACCGCCGACATCAGCGAGCTGATGGTCAGCAAGACCCAGGACGACTTTGCCGCGATGGGCCTGGTCCTGGTCGATTTCAAGGTCGCCGAGATCACCCCTTCTGCCAAGAGCGCTCAAGAGCTGCGTGACATGGGACTGATCGACATGCAGACCTATATGCAGCTCCAGGCTGCTGACGCGATGCGCGACGCGGCCAACGCCCCAGGCGGGAGCCTGGCTGGCGCCGGCGTGGGCGTAGGGGCTGGCATGACCTTGGGCCAGATGATGACCCAGACCATGCAGGGCAGCGGTCAGGCCGCTCAGGCGCCGGCCGAAGACCCAATGGCCAAGCTGCAGCAGCTCAAAAAGATGCTCGATGCGGGCCTGATTACGCAAGACGAGTACGACCAGAAAAAGGCGGATATCCTGGCTCAGATGTAAGTCCGTGCGTTCGAAACATCGTGTCTGCCTGGGAATGCTAGGTCCATTTGGGCCTGGCTTCCCTTGCTTTATTGCAGCCTTTGCTCCGTCTGCCGGCACTGTGGGGTTGCTGCCAGTGCCGACGCAGAAACCTGCCCGGTGCGGAAGCCGAGGCAACGGAACCTGTAAGGTGCGAAAAGCGAGGAAAGATGAAGGCAAGACGTGTTCTGGTTCTATTGTGGGTGGTGCTCGCCGCAGTGGGTTGTGCGTCACCCGTCGCTACGCCGACGCCCGCACCAACTCCCACGCCGACACCGGCAGCGCCTGAGCCGTTTACGCTGACCATCGTTTACACCAACGACGGGTGGGGGTACACCGAGCCATGTGCTTGCGATCCGTCCGTCGGCGGGCTGGCCCGGCGCGCAGCCTATATCAAGTCGGTCCGTTCGGAAGCACAGAACGTGCTGGTCGTGGACGCGGGCGACAGCCTGCTCTCACTGCAACATATCGGGGATCTTGAGCAGGGCCGGTTGCTGGCAGAAGCTTTCAACCACATGGGCTACGATGCCGTTGCTCTGGGTGGCCTTGACTTTCGTATGGGGCTCGACGTGCTGCGCGAGCAGATGCAGGTAGCCGACTATGCCGTGCTCTCGGCCAATACGCTCGACCCGGAGACCAAGGAGCCTTTGGCCGATCCTTACGTCATCGTCGAGCGCGCGGGCCGGCGCATCGCCCTGATCGGTCTGACCGACGCCCAGATAACCTCGGAAGTGACGCAAGGCACCGTGCCGGTGCTGGAGCCGGTGGCAGAGCTGGTGGACATCGTGGACGCGATCCGGGATCAGGTCGATGTGATCGTCGTTCTCTCGCACCTGGGTCTCGTCTTTGATATGAACCTGCAAAAGTTGGCGCCCGAGATCGACGTGATCGTGTCGGGGCGCGACGGCGAAGTGTACGATCCGCCGCTCACCGCCGCGGGTCCGATCATCGTCTCTGCCGGCAACCGCGGCGAGTACGTGGGACGTCTCGACCTCAGCTTTGACGCGAACGCCGAGCTCCAGTCCTTTGACGGGCACGTGCAGATCTTGACCGATGAAGTGCCGGATGACCCGCAGATGCGGCAGTGGATGGCGCAGAGCGGGCTCGTCCCGGCGACGGCGCTCAAGTCGGGCAGCACAGGGGAGTTGAGCAAGTAGCAGGCTGGGGTCCTGGGCTCTTTCGCTCAGGACTTTCGTATAGCCTGTACTGCGCTGTGCCTCGCCGCTCTCGCTCCTGCGCCGATCGAGGTCGCGTTCAGGGCGGGCGCAACGCTGCACGGGCCATCGAACTTTGCTGCTGCCAGCTCTGCGCACAACGCGTGGAGCTGGCTTTCGTTGTCTTCGATCCGCCCTGTGGTCCCCAACCGAACCGCCCATATCCTCCCGGCAGCCGGTGCAGGGATACGAGTCGGGATCACCCCTTCGCTCACGTCGAGGCCCAACCCGAGGTTTGGGCGCTTGACCCGCTCGACCAGCGCCATGACGTCCTCGATGCCGCCTCTGGTGTTCTCGTCGGGCAGCGGTGTAACTGCAAGGCGAGCCTCAAAAGGGCCTGCCAGGTCGGCCAGGACGCGCAGCGCGCGCTCGGTAGGCGAAGGAAAGGGGCTTTCGGCAAGAGCCTGTACCACCGGCACGAGTATCGTCCCCCCGCCTAGTGCGTCCAGGTCTATGCACAGGGAGAGCAAGCGGGCTTGGTAGAGCAGGAACGGCTCGTGTCCGGCCTGAAGCGCCGGCTTCCCGCCTACGGGCAGCGGCGGCAGGCCGCTGACCATCCCTACGTAGAGCCCGCGTTCCTGCAGGAGGGAGGCGAGCAGCACGCTCGGATAGCTCGCCAGGTACGCGTCGAGGGCGGGAAGCCACAGGTCGAGCCACCGGAAACCGGCACTCACGGCAGCATCGGCCTGCTCCTGGAGCGATGCGCTGCTCTCGGCGCCGATGCCCAGGCACAGTCGCACCTTAGCAGCCCGCCTCCAGCGTGGCGAGCAGCGCGCAGTGATCGGAGGGCGAGACCGTATCCCGGTTCGGCACGCTGCCCAGCACTTCGATCTCTGCCACGCGCACCCCGGCCGGGATGAGGACGTAATCGATCCGCTTGCTCGGTCCCCAGGCAGGGAATGTATGGCCAGGTTCCCCGACGTGAAGTGCTGTCCAGGCGTCGATCAGGTCGCCCGCCTGCCCGTCGATCTGGTCTGCTCCGGTGAGGTAGCGGATCGGCAGATCCTGCGGCTCTGCGTTCATGTCGCCGGTGAGCGCAAAGGGGATCGTGCCTGCCCTGTTCCGGACAAAGTGGAACGCTTCGGCCGCGACGCGCGTGCGTGCTGTGGCGCTGAGTGGAAAGTGCGTGTCGAAAACCCAGAACGGCCCGCCCGGTGTCTGCACCTGTGCACCGAGGACGAGCCGCTGAAAGCCGTCCCGCTCGTCCTGCGGATCCTGTGACAGGCGAGCCACCGCCCGGTCGACCAGCGGGTGCGCACTCAGGATCGCCAGCCCCTCCCACTCCAGCCGTCCTTCGTTGTGGCCCTCCCCGGGCCGCCAATAGTGGGCCGGCTCCCACACAGCCGAATACCCGGGCAGTCGCGCCAGGATCTGGTCCCCCTGGTGCCGCACGTCGGCTCCCCAGTCTCGCCCACGGATCTCCTGCAGGGCGACGACGTCGGGCAGCGTGCTGCGGATCAGGTCGACGATCCGTTCGCGGCGCGCTTCCCAGGGGTCATTATAGTTCCAGATGTTCAGATCGAGGAGCCGCACGCGGTTCACAGCACGAACTCCGTCTCTGGTACCGGCTCTGCGCAGGCCCACTTTGCGCCAAAGTTGAGCAGTCGTGGTCCGGCCTGTTCGTTGAGATGCGCGGCAACGATCTCGCCGATGAACAGGGTGTGGTCTCCGGCCACTACCTGGCTGTGCAGCCGGCACTCGAGATTGTACACGGCGTCCTTCAGGAGCGGCGTCTCGATCTCTTCTGCCGGGATCAGCTCCAGCTCGGCCAGGGCGACCTTGTCGCGATCTCGCCCCGAGTACGCCCCGCAGAAATAGACCGCGTGTGCCATCGCTGCACCGGGCGCGGCCACGACGAATTCGCCCGAGTCCTGGATCAGCTCGGTCGTATAGTGCCCGGTATTGATCGCCACCATGTAGAGATGCGGTGAGCCAGAGACGATCGTCGACCAGCCGACCGGCATCACGTTGACCCGCCCGTCACTGGAGCGGCTTACGACTAGGTCAATCCATTCCGGATACTTGCGCTTGAGCGCGTCAACCACGCGGGCTTGTGCCATATATTGTCTCCTTGTGATGTGGGTGAGAGGGGATTGAGCCGTCCTATGCGTCGCGCACCCGCTCGGGGTGCGTGTACACGTTCATGCGCCTGCCGCGCAGGTAGCCGATCAGGGTCAAGCCGCCGTCCTCGGCCAACTGGACGGCTAGGGCGGTGGGCGCCGACACGCTGGCGATGACCGGGATGCCGGCTCGCAGGGCCTTGGAAGCCATCTCGTAGCTGGTGCGCCCAGACGTGACCATGATCTTGTCGGACAGGTCGATCCCTCGCAGTAGGCAGTAGCCGATCGCCTTGTCCACCGCATTGTGCCGCCCGATGTCTTCGGCAATAGTGATCGCCTGCCCGTCGCACTGAAAAAGTGCGGCGGCGTGCGTGCCGCCCACTTGGCGGTGGGTCGTCTGCCCCTCGTGCATGGTGCGACCGAGGTCCAGCAGGATCGAGGGCTGGACGGTCGGCCCCCCGCCGATCACGGGCAGCGTATCAGAGAGGGCCGCAACTTCCGCTGCGCCGCAGCCCGAGCGGATCAGGCGGACCACCTCGTCGCCACGAGGCCGCAGCATGCCTTCTGGCGCGACGCGGATCGTCACGCGATTCCGCGAGTCGAACGACGTATCCTCCTCCACCTCCGGGGCCGGGTGCCCGCGCCCACAGTGATGGATCAGCAGGATATCACGCGCATCGCGCACATACCCCTCGCTCACGCAAAAGCCGGCTGCAAGCTCTTTTTCCTGGCCGGGCATGCGCATCAACACGGCGATCGGCTGGTCGTTCAGCACGACCTCCAGCGGTTCCTCGAGGACCACGAAGTCGTCCACCGTGGCGCGCTCTCCATCTTGCACTTGCACGATGCGCCACGACATGGCTGGGCCCTCGAATGCGTGCTCGGGTCCCACGGTTCCTTTGCCTCGCACCTGGATCTCTGCTATACTGGCCTCCTAGCCTGCAGGCGATTGGGCTGTCCCCAGCGCTGCAGGCGACTGGTTTACTGCTGCACGTGCGCGGTGTCTTTCGCGATCTGCGAAAAGCCATCGCTTTGCCCTGGCACGGAGCCTGATTTTGACATCGAGCGAACCACCCGCCGTCAGCGGCGTCATCCTGGCGGGCGGAAGCAGCGTGCGCCTGGGTCAGGCCAAGGCACTCATCGACGCCGGCGGAGAGACGTTGATCGAGCGCGTCGTACGCCACCTGGCCCTGGTCGTCGAGCAAATCGTGTTGGTCACCAACGATCCAGAGCGCTATGCGTTTCTGGGTCTGCCCATGGTGGGCGACGTCTATCCTGACGTTGGCACCCTCGGCGGCTTGCACGCCGGCCTGGCTGCGATCGAGACGGCCTACGGGCTAGTCATCGGCTGTGATATGCCTTTCCTCAATCCGGCGCTACTTCACCACATGATCTCGCTGCGCACAGGCTGCGATGTCGTCATGCCGCGCGTCGGCCGCTACCGTGAACCGCTACACGCCATCTATGCGCGCGCGCTGGCGGTCCAGCTTGCGCGCGCGATCGAGGCGGGCCAACGACGGATCATGCATGCTCTCGGGGATACGCAGGTCTGTTACGTCGAACGCCAGGAGATCGTGCGCTACGACCCCGACTTGCTCTCGTTCTTTAACGTCAACGAGCCACGCGACGTCGAGCGCATGCGTACCTTGCTGGATCGAGAGAACCTGGCCTGATCTGCACCGCTTCGATGCGGTCGCACTCTCCCTACCCAACCGCCGCTGGGAACGATTATATCATCATCCGCTGTCTCCACACAAGTGATCCCTCTCTGGCCTTCACTGGACCAAATCGGCGAGACATTGTAGAATGAAATTATGACAACATCGTCTCGCTCGATCCTCGGGACATCTCGTGGCCCGGGGCATCGATCCTGTCTCGCTGGAGTAGGGAACGATGGCCAATCTGGCTGATGCGCGCAACAGAGCGTTCGCTGTACTGATCGGACCGTATCCTGAGGTCACCGATTCACCGAAGCGGAAGGCAGCGCGCTCCTTGGCCGGGCTGTCTCTGGCGCTCCTGGTGCTGAACACGATCGCGATAGTCTTTTTCGCCGTCATCACCCGCTCTATCATCCTCGCGGGGATCGTCAGCGAGGGCGCTTATATCGTCGCCTACTTGCTCGGCCGTGCCGCAAAGCCCCGCCTGAGCTTTGCGATGCTGATCATATCCGCTTCGGGAGTCGTATTTGCCGCCTTGCTCAGCGGATCGGATCTTGTACCGGCGTTGGGCTGGCTCGTGTTTCCCATTCTGTTGGGCGCGATCTTGCTCGATGGGTGGACGTCTGGCATGTTCAGCGTCCTGAACCTGGCTGCTGCCCTTGCGTTCGTTGTGCTATCGGAGCGTGTACAACTATCGGAAGTCATACTCCCTCTCTTGCTCTCTGCTTTCGTGAGCTTGCTCGCCTTGGGGGTCAGGACCGTGCGCGACAGGAACGTGAGGTGGCTGGAGCAGCAGGCGCGCGATCTCGCCACCAGCCGCCAGCGCTACCGCGACCTGTTCGCCGATATCCCGATCGGTCTCTTTGAGATGACGCCAGACGGCCACTTCCTCGACGTGAACCCGGCGTGTGTACAGTTGCTCGGCTATGCCGGCCGCAAAGACTTGATGGCCACCGATCCCGCCGACCTGTGGGTAGAGGTCGACCGCCGCAGCGAGTGGCACAAACAGCTCGCGCAGACTAGCCGCGAGCGCCACTTTGAGGCACGCTGCCAGCGCCCCGACG
>Ga0315534_1002466_pt1 | contig 12405 bp, 7 predicted proteins | sample SalMarSW160240MG_FD_203094 | JGI IMG/M metagenome (GOLD analysis project Ga0315534, IMG submission 203094) | Salt marsh sediment microbial communities from the Plum Island Ecosystem LTER, Massachusetts, United States - Salt Marsh Sediment SW1602-40 ... | reverse complement strand
TTGAACTTTTTAGGGTTGGATATCATTCCTATCCGATATCTTAATTTCTACCATAACCTTATCTCCTGTCTTTATCCTGAGTTCTTTAAATTCTCTAGCATTCATTTTCAATATGGTCGATTCTGTTGATATGTTATTTTTACTTCCACCAAATGCACTGTCTATAGCATCTGATATCTTTTTGGGTAAATTTTTCAAATCTTCTAAAGAAGTGATAGGTATTGCTGCCACTCCAAATGGGTTTTCGGGAAACCCTTGCTGCCTTCTACTCGGATAAAAATTACCCTTAGAATAAATTGATACGTAAACATAATGACTGTTATCTTCAGGAATCTCAATTTTTGAAACTATAAACTCTTTCTTAAAACTCATATGCTAACTTACTCTATTACACAAATAAATGCATCTATTTGATCTACTTCTAATCATTATGTTATAGAGTATCAATAATAACCAATACAATGAGAATAAGGATGGCCACTTGAGTATTTGTAAGACCATTCATTATACACACCTATCTTAGAGCCTGTTCTTACAATTCCGTTAGATTACAATGTTTTCATTTATTTTATTAACTCCTAGTGGTTCTTGGTTCCTTTCCAAATCTTATTTTCTAGTTTTCCATAGCATTAAATTAAAAACCGAGAAGTTTAACATCATATTATATTGCATAAAAAAGCAAGTATTAGTACGTCACTTTTTCTTATTCAACTTAGCTAGTAATCAAAACTTTGAATTAATTTGTTTGCAAGATAATAATTAAAAGAATACACAGTGGTACAATAGATGTATACAATACTTAAGATTTGTAAAAGATAAATTTCGAAGAAAAAAGAAATATTATGTTTTTTAATTTAGTTTATATATATTATGTTTTTATGGTTTTCAAAAGGATCTTTTGTCTTTTGTTTTTAAAAGCTTGAAAAAAAATATTGTGTTGGATTGTCAGAGTTGATTATAATAAAATAAAGAGTTTAAGGACAGAGCGTATATGCTAGATTCCTTACTATCTCCTTAAACTCTTCTATCTTTTTGAGTTGATATTTGTAATCATATTCTCCGTAGTTATATTCGCCACCATATTCACCACGTTCGTAGTTATCGTATCCGCTCTGGTCGTAGTAGTTGTGATTGTTGTTGTATTTGTAATCATTTTCACCATATGCGTATGCAGTGGTTCCGTAATTAACGTTACCAATTTGTTGGTAGTAATTATCTTTGTAGTTGTGACTTTGATAAGATTCCTTGTTGTATTGTTTATAGTATTTTTCCAATTCATCTAGGTGATTTAGAAGCTCCGGTATGATATATCCACAAAAGTCTCTGTCATTTCCTTTGATTTCATCAGTTAATAAATTGTATCCGTGTTGTAGGTTTGCTATTAACTTGGCTTTGCTAGTCTCTGATATTTGGTTGGAGTATGATATATCCTTTATCAGATATTTTATTGCTTTCATGGGTTCAAAATCAGCTGGCATAACTCGAAGTATTCCCCAAGCTCCACCTTCTACATATTTTGCCAATTTCATATCTTGGTATACGTAATCTCCTGGTTTGTCCTGTAAACCTCCTGCTCCACCAACCGCTTCTAATGTAATTGATCTTCCTGTTGACATTGCTTGTGCTGTTCCTCTTTCTATGAAAGGTTGGAATGTTGCATCTTCTGGAATATCGGATTCTGCTATAGTTAGAGGACCAGGTCTTTCAAATAAGTGTCCAGCAATATGGAATGAAAATGTTCTTGGAGAGTCTCCGACATTAGCAACTCGTAATACCAATGGTGTTCCTTCCGTAACCTTCAGGATAGGTGTATCTGGATCACCATGTGCTCTAGAGCTCATCACCTGTGAGAGTAATTGAGATGCTACTATAGGACCATCTTCTGGGTTAGCCGGTGGTTCTGTTTGATTTCCTGCTTCTATTAGTCTATGTACGAAGGGTTCGGATCTATAGTTTATTGTTGGAAATCCTTGATCTTCGGGATCGTCGACAGGATCTTGGTTACATCCTACTGAAGTTACTGGTTCTGGTGGTCCTGGTGGTTCTGGGATTACTGGTTCTGGATGAGGTTCTTCCTCTTTAAGTATACACGTATCTGGATCATCTTTAGTTACTATGTAATGTGTATCACCTAAAACTAAGGCAAATTCACGATAATCTGGCCTTTCTGAATGCGGAAATACGATATCTGCAGCTGCACCACTTTTTATGGGTTCTCCAGTATTGATATCTAGATATTTAGCACCTTCTGGTTCTATTATTGCCATTCCATAGGCACCATGATGTCTATGTCCTCTAATATCTGCAAAATCTGTGAGTACATTAGGACCGGTTTTAGCTGCTTGCCATGTATATGTTATTTTCTCTCCAGGTGCTATAGTTTGCTCAATCAGATTGAATCCAATATTTGCTCCATCGAATGCACTCATATCGTAGATTAGGTTGTCAGAATGAAGTGATGTTCTGTTGGAAGTTGGCCAAGCATTTGGATCTAGACATGCTACTACAACATGTTCATTACATTCTCCTGGCTGTAAGGGATGATCATGAGATGGCATTGACTCTGAATGCAAATTATTTTCAAGATTGATAACAACACAATCCCCTACGTTAGCACGTATTACAAAAGGCTCTAATGGTTTTTCACCTGACATGATTGGATTGAGGTCTTCTTTCAATACAAAGATAATTCCATGTGGTATCTTATCTTGATCATCATTTAATATTATATCCTTTTGAATAGCAACCACATCGAAAATCCTCTGCTTTGCAAATGGGTCACACGAGCTGAAGTCGCCTATAATATCTTTTAATGGTATAGGTTGTATGGCAGTTGGCGGTGCTGGTGGTTCCAATGTGGTTATACGTCCAAATTGTTGGTCTAATTGTTGAATTTGTCGTTGTGGTACTTCAGGTTGAAATTGTGGGTCAGCTCCGAGTAACTCTTGTAACCTATCCATAGGAATAAGGACTTCTCTATCCACAGGATTATCATCTGCTAGAGGTTCGCCGAGGACCTGGTATTGCACTATTGAATTACGTTTGTTATTATCTTGCTCTTGTAGTAAAGATTGTTGCTTGAACGCTGGTTGTTCTTTTTGTTGTAGTAATTGTTTATCTTGTTTTTGTTGTTGTTGTTGACTAACTTGCTGTATATTTGCATGGTCGTCAATAACAGCTGCTACTGGTGTTGTTCCTATTGCTGCTGAATCCGCATCATTATTTATGGCACTGGTCCCAATGTCAATAGCATTGCTTCCAATCTGAAGATGATCCCATTGATTATCATTGTTGTTGTTATCTACTACATCATTGACAATCATATTGCTATTGATATTGTTGTTATCAATATTTCCATCATCAACAAATGCATTAACAGGATCACTAGCACATTTCACTTGCTCTATGCCTGGTAGTGGTGCTAGTTTCACCTGTTTGACTGAACCGAACTCACCAAACTGAGGATCTTGTTCTAAGCTATTTGGATTACACCAGATTCTTATCAGACCCCACATTCCATTGAAAATATCATTAGTGGGGTTAGAACCATACATGTAGTCATTTCTTTCCATTACCGCTGTGGGTGCAATAAAGTCAAAATTGAACTGTTCAGCTGCGCTTATCGTCTGTGCCTGTAAACCTAGCCATGGTGGTGCAAACTTTTCGTCCATTCCTTCAGAATGCAGACCATTTAGTCCAAAACTGTGCATTTCTTCATGTGACTGGGCAAGTAATCTTATCTTTATAGGCTCATTTGAGTATGCTTTGAAGATGTGAGTTGATGGATCACCATGCGCATTAGAGCTTAAGAGATAGGCCGGATCTTTTGCAAATGGTATGGGATTATGATTGGGATCTGTTTCAGGTAAGAGGGTAGCATTGATTCTTTCCCATAAAGGTTCATTTCTATAATTGATGGACATCACCCCATGATCATGAAGACTAGCTGGTTCATGAGCATTAAGATTCAACCTATCTAGTGCATTGGGATCATCTGCAAGATTGTTTTCGTTAATATCAGCCAAGTTAGGAGCCTGCATCATTATAGGATTTCCATATCTGTCAAATAGTTCTTGAAAGTCCGCATAGAACATCATAAATTCTCTGAATGGTTCAAATGCTCCTTCTTCTTCTGGAACTACCATTATTTCTGTTTTAGTTGGACAATTATCTGGACAAAGCAATTCTTGGCCGGTCTCAGGGTCTAACCATCTTGAATTTGCTGGTTCTATAATTGTAATACCTCCTGTACCATGCATTCCTTTCTCTATTCCACTTATGTGATCATGCCAGAATATGTTTCCTTGTTCATCAGCATAATGTCTGTAGCTAATAGTTTCACCAATTTTGTTGGCCTGATGATAGTCATATCCAACAGTAACTCCGTCTGAGCCTAGCACATCAAACCCTACGAAATGAGGATGCATAGATAGTGTTGTTGATAGATTATTAGTTTGGTCAACAAATCCTGCTGGAGGTGTTAGCCTGTTCGTCATTGTTATCTCTATACAGTCTCCAAGTTCTGCTCTTAATACAAGAGGTTCAGGCCTTATGTCACCATTCTTAATTGCCTCCCACTGATCTTTTAGAACATAGATTCTTCCATCTGGATCATGATGGCCATACTTGTTGTATTCTATATCTTTTGATATCGCAACTACCTCATATGGTCGTGGCGGAGCATCTGGAGGACATGGGTCATCGTATGGTGCTCCAGGTTTTGCATAGTCTAGCGGAGTTGGATTGGGATCTCCATTAGCAATTGCTCGTTGGTAGTAGTTTGTAGATTTCCACTCGAGTTCTGTATATTCTCGTCCCCACGTTGCATTTTCGGCATTTTGTTGATTTGGCGGTCTCTTTGGACTTCCATCATCATTTGATTCTATAAAGTATGGAAATCCTGGAAGGTCGTAAGTGGATTCTAAAGTATAATCATTGGAATCAGGTAATGGTAAAAGCACTTTTTCTGTTGGTTGTAATGCGTTACCACCACTGCTGTCTCTTGCCGCATCTTTCACGATTTCTGGATATGGACTTGTTATCTTATCCATCACACGCATAAGTGACCACATTCCAAGGCCATAATGAGGGAACAAATGACAATGAAATATCACATCACCTGTAAAGTGTTCATCATCCTCAGCACCTGTCTGATATCCTGCAGAACCTGCAATAGTTGCAAAAGCAAATGTTGTATCAGGATGAACTGTTCCATCACCAAATCCCAAATTTACCGGTTCAAGATACTCATTTCCTGGAGCTGTTGTCTGAACATCAATTGTTGGTGACCCACCACCAGCAAAAGCTGGGTCAGCATGCCATCTATGTTCATGAAGATGATGAACGTGGTTTTCTTCTGTTTGTGCTCCTACTACTATGAATCTAACTGGATCACCTGAATATACGGGAAATACTAGATCTCCACCACCTGGATCTCCATTAACCCAAGAATTGTAAAAGAAGTCAGGATCAGAACATACTTCGGGGTCAACTCCGGGTTGACAGTTATATGGATGAAACTCTGGATTAGTTCTAGAATCAATGGTATCTCCTCTATAATTCATTGTATACATGCCAGTTTCTTCTCCATTAGGTCCTAATGTTGCATTTCCAAATCGATCTACTATACCGGCTTCATCGTGATAAAATGCAACCCATTCTCTGGTGTCATGTTTCCAGTCACCTGGAGGATAATGGATGTCAGCTTGTCTACCACTTCTTGAAGGCTCTCCAGTAAACGGATCAGTCCAGGTAGCGCCTCGTGGTTCAACTACTAGTGTACCAAAAAGACCATGTTGACGTAAAGATGTTTGATTAGTACCTACCCAGTCTCCTAAAATCATTGGATCTTGAAGGACTATTTGTCTTGAAGCATCTGTGAAAAAGTGAGCTCCTTGTACATCTGGAAACCATCTGTAAGTAGTTGTCTCACCTGGTGGTACTGTAGAATCATCATTAAAACCAACAAATGTACCATCTGATTTATTGGGATCTAATCCAATTCCTGTTGGATGTATCGAAGCAGACTCTTGTTTAAGATCATTTTTGAAGTTTATTTCTACACATTTTCCTACATTGGTACGAATGGTAAGAGGCTGTACCTCAGTAACAGTCTTATTAGGATTTGCTGCAACTTTATCTAAAATCATATTTTTATCTTCAGATAAAACATAGATTCTACCGTCGGGATCATGAAATCCTGCAGAATTATATACAATATCTACCTCTATTGCCTCAATATCAAATTTCGTTAAATATCTGTCTGGAATTTTTTTACCATCCAAACATAAATCACGTAATGGAAAATCTGCAGGAACATATTGCTCAGTCCACGGTTGATTTTCTGTTGGTCGGTCCCAATCTTTAGGTAATTCAAATTTCTCAATTAACTCATTTTTATAACCCGCATAATCGTCTTTTGGATAGTCATTATCATAGGAATCCTCAGCGTAATATTCATCAGTGATTTCATTAGAATAGGCATTGGCTATGGAAATCAATGGCAAAGCAGATGACAGCAATATGAAAGCGAATACTGCGGATACGAACAGTTTAAAAGTTTTATCCAGGCGGAGTCTCCTCCGTTTTTATACTGGATACCGTACAGTGTTCCATGGTCTCCTATCGAGGGATATATTTAAGTGGGTTAGGATGAATCACTCGATAAGTATTTATAATTTTATTATTAAATAATGTTGTTTCATTTATTTCCACGTTAATACCATTATTGGGATTCACTTCTGTAATATTTTTTAGTACAATATTCTAAAACAAAAGGAATTTGGCTGGAATTTCTATTTTATCTATAATATTGTATTTTAATATATTTGTTGTTACGGTTATGCTAACAAGTAGTATCTCTTGTTTATACAAGAAAAAATTGATATTGCTATTATTATATATAACCTTAAAACTCAACATAATACATGGAATCCTGATCTAAAAACTGTTGGCTAGTGGTATTACCTTACACATTCATCTCCATGTCAGTTATATTGTTATGCTATCTTTCAAACTGTACCCATAATATTAAATTCTATGTCTTGTAGTTCAATCAAAATTATCCTAGAGGCATGATTATGCAATGACGCTATCATTCATTAATAATGAATTGTCTTTTTTCAAACCCTATTAGATATTTTTGAATTATATTAATAGCCACATAGTTCTTCCTTGTTATCTATTTTTTTTGATTCTTTGACTATGTTTGTTCATCAATAAATCTCTATTGAATATAAATATAATTTGACATTTTAAAAAATAAATTAAGTTTATGTTACAATTTTTAAGTAATTTTTATTTTGTATTGATTTTCTATCTATTGAAAAGACTCCTAACGTCATACCCAAAATGTAGGTCATTGATAGGTTAACCATATTTTTTTACATTAATTTTTTTACTTTAAACCTTCTTTAATTTCCCCACTAAAATTGGATAGTACATCTGCTCCTCCTAAGGCTGTTTTCCTAGCTGCTTCTCCTAGCTGATTAAGAATATTTTTTGCTTCACTAGGGCTTATTATGCCAGTAGTATTATCTGCAACTTCTGTTGCCATATTTTTTATTTTTTCTGCAGTAGTTTTTATTAAATCTGTTATACCACTTGTTGTTGTTTCTTGCCCATAAACTGGAAGCACAGATATCACAGGAAATAGAACTACTACTGCAACTACAAAAACTGATTTAAATGCTTGTTTGTTTGTATTCATTGATGATATAATACTTTAGTAATATTTAGGATGATCTCTTTTCAGTCGATTATTTAAAGAAAAGAAGAAGGTGTTATTAACAACACTTTTTAGTTCCCTTGTTAGTTGATGATCTTTTTAATAATTTACAAATATTATTCAAAAGCTGTAATAAAATTATTTTAAGTTGTAAAAAGTTAATTATTTATAATTTGGAATGTTGTTTATATTGTGACTAATAATAGATATTCAAATGGAAAGGTTGCTGTTGTTACAGGTAGCTCTTCAGGTATAGGTTTTGAAACTTCATTATTACTATCAAGAATGGGATTTTATACGTATGCAACAATGAGAAATTTAAACAAATCACAAAAAATAAACGATGTTGCGGAAAAGGAAAATCTCTCTTTAAAAGTCTTAAAATTAGATGTAACAGATGATAATTCAGTTAAAAATGCCTTTAGACAAATCAAAGAGGAAAGCTCAAGAATTGATATTTTAGTTAATAATGCTGGATATGGAGTAGTAGGAGCAGTAGAGGATTTGTCACTGGAAGAATTTAAGTCACAGTTTGAGACAAATTTCTTTGGAGTTATTAGAGTAACAAAAGAAGTAATACCACTAATGAGAAATCAAGGGTATGGTAGCATAATAAATGTAAGTTCTGTGGGTGGGAAAATAGGTATACCTCTTAATTCTACGTATATTAGTAGTAAATTTGCTATGGAAGGATTATCTGAATCAATGAGATATGAATTAAAGCAATTTGGAGTAGATGTCATCTTAATTGAGCCTGGTGTAGTAAAAACTAGTTTTTTTGAAAATGTAAAAGTTGTACTAAATACTAACAATACTACAAATACTGACAAGAAAACTCCAGTATATTCAGAATTATCTCAAAAACTCTTTGAAAGTTTTGAAACTATGATTAAAAGTAATTCTGCCTCTTTGCCATCAGATGTTGCAAAGGTAATTTATCAAGCGATCGAATCTCCAACTAGACAGGTACGATATCCTGTAGGAAAAGATGCATTTTCAATTTTTAATATGCAACAAAAATTATCAGATGAAGAATTCGAAAATTGGATAACGGAAAGTATTTTTCATAAAAAAAGCTTCATAAATTGATCAAGTATTTTTATTCTGCTTTCTGCTTTCTTTCTTTCTATTTTCATATAATAAAATGAATATTCTGCTAATCTTAATCTCTATATATCTTTTAGTTTGAAGATTTGGAAGCATAATAAGAAACATTATTCAATTTCATTTCTTTAAAAAAATAGCCATTACAAAAAATTCTCTTATATACGATCAAACACAGTTTAAAGCAAATTTTTTAAAGCCATTATTTATTTATCTCATAATTCTATCAAAAATAATTACTGACTAGTTCATTTTACTATGTTTATACTATCTAATAGATTTAGTGGTTCTGGTATTAATCAAAGTAATCAACATCCTTTGTTACCGATAGTAATGATATATGGTATACACAGAATTTTGATATATTTGAAATGCCTATGATTTTCCTTCTATATATCGTAAACATAAAGTTCTAGAATCGGTACCATAACCTAACTTTGACGCAGGCAGATCATTAATAATCCATGTATCTAAAAAGAGAACAACGTTTTTGTTTCGAAATTTCTAAAATACTTTATTATTTTAACTGCCACATCGCAAAGCTACCTTGTTTGTCTATTAATGCCTCATAAACTCCTACAATACTCTTGAGATATTCCAGATTTCCAGTTGCATTTGCATCGAAGAATGCTGCACCCAGATGTTTTGTCACATTATCTTCAGTGTTTATTATCGCTTGAAAAGAATAACTTGCAACTCCACCGTCATCAGAAGTGAAAAGTGCTCGACCATCACTAATGGAACGAGTACCATCTTCTCTTGGTACCATAAGACCTTTTCCAGTTGCTGTTACTTGCAAACCATTTAAAGTCCCATTCCCAGAAAATGAATATGTAGGCTCTGTTAAATTATCTTCAGTATTATTTTGAGATTTCGGTACAGTAAATATTTCTGTATATATCGGATTTCCCAAAGATAGATGTATTTCTTGATCGATTTGCTTTTCAATTAAGTCTGTTTGATTTTGTTCTTGTACTTGTGCATATAATAATTCATCATTTGTAGAGAAAACTATTAACGAATATACAGACATTGTTCCGACTAGTATTAATAAAAAACAATATCTATCTTTCATAAATCCTCTGTATCATAAAGATTAATAAATATATTGAAAAATCAAGTTAAAAACTTCTAATTGGCCTATATCAATTTTTTACCTAAATTACTAAAATTTCTATACCTTGATTTTGTTTGAGCAAAATTAAAAACTTTAAATTCTCTTGGCTCAATCAAGGTTCATGATATAATCCTGTTACCTAATATTGAAGGACCATACTACAGAGATATTTATAAAAATTGAAAATAGAGATTTGGTTCTTAGATTTATAACCCACAATTTCCATCGAATTGTTAGTTGATATAAGAGAACTTTAATTTTGTCAATGAATAAATAATATTATTTAAATTAACAATTTACATTTTAATCAGGTAGAGAAGATTTTTACTTTTCAAATACATCGAGATTTTCACATAGATCTACCCAATCCTCGTGGCTTATATCTTTCAACTCTGTATCTTGACATATTGTATCTTCTAAACTTGCTATATCATCATAATACTTTTGTTCATCTACCGCTTCTTGAATATCGCAATCTTTGCCATCCCAATCACCTTCATACGTATGTATGCATATATCTTCAGCATACTTTTCTACTTTTTCTATTGCTGGATAAATAGATGGGGTCATAATAATTCCAAGAGAAAATAAAAATATAACACCAATAGCTAGTTTTTGTTTAATCATGTTATGTTATCGATATAGTTTCATTTATCCTTTTTTAACATAAAATAAATATTTAATATTATTAGAAAATTGTATTTCTGATAAATGGTTATTGTAACCTTTAAAATCTAGTATTTATAGAAATCATGAATCGATTTCATAATTATCTATTTGCCAATAACTACCCGCTGTTTGATAATTATATCAAGTTTTTACTGTATCTTTAGATCTCATTTTCCATTTTTTAGCATTCTTAGATAAAGATGGATATAAACTCCTGAGTATTATGTGCTATCAGAAGTATCAACTGATTTTGTCACAATCTTGTAGTTGAGAAATACTATACGACAAATTAATTAATTAAATTCTAATTCGATAATATGATTCACACTTCCCAAACTTCAACACTTGAAATAACCTCAAGATTTATTGGACGGTTTTCACTTCAATTTTTTTACTTGATTTTATTTAGAATTCACTTTGTCAAAACTTTCTTGGTTAATGTCGTGAAGTCAAAAACTTTTCTTGTTGTCTGCTTTAGCAAAGGCATATAATGTATCATACACAGGAAATTGTTTTTCCATATTGTCATAGTCGTCTTTTGATGTAGCATTAAAACCAGCAGCAATTGTTGCGAGTCCTTCTGATTGAGGGGTTAATTGTCTTTTCTCTGTATCTGCACCTCTTACAATGTCTGCTAAAATTCGCAATTCTGGATTTTTTTTGCCAAGTTCATATTTTTTTATAATAGCATCAAACGAGCATTCATCACCATGATGACCTAATTCAACATTTGGTATATCAAATGGAATTGCATTTTCATTTCTCATTATTTCAAGGACTTTATGAGCAGGTACAAACAGAAATTTAGCCTCATTATCTACAAAATTCTTTATGAGCCAAGGACATGCAATTCTGTCTACCTTAGCATGTTCTCGAGTTATCCATTTCATCTAGACTCTATTGAAATTTCTAGTATTTTAAATTCTAATATTTTAAATGGCTTTTCTATTTTAAATATAAAAAAATGATGAAAACGATGTTTTTTACAATTTAAAATCACAATGATATATCGGAAAATAGAAATTAAAATTGAATACTTTAAATCCGAATCCTCGATATAATATAGTTAAAGTAAGAATTATTGATCTATTTTTTTTTGAATAAAGAACTTATAATAATTCTCTGCACAGATTCATAGAGGATGGATAAAAATTATAGCTAATTAAATACATAATTAGTATTACAAAAACTATTGTAATTAGACAAAAAGAATAACTACTAGATATATAGTAAAACATGCTATAAATTGAACTCTACAAAATTAAATTTTAAGATCGATTATGGAATTATTATATTAATATCATCTATAGGAATCATATCTTGGTCAGATTATGGATATGGACAATCTCTGTCAAACAATGATACTTCTGTTGTTTCAGACCTATTAGACAATTTCAAAATTGTTTCTGAATCAGATTCACCATCTTCTGAATTCATGTCTGATCAAAGTTTTGCAAATTTTTCTAATTTTGACTCGTCTGATTTTGCCATACCTCAATTTTCTTTTCCTGATGTAAATGGTACATATATTAATTCTGATATCGGTTATGAGATCGAACTCCCACAAGGTTGGAAAGGAAAAGAATTTAAATTTATGATGGATATGGTATTCGCCACTCCTCATGAAATCAATCTTGACCAGATTGAAGAGCAAGGAACTATCATGACTATTTCTGGAATCGATAAGGATTATTTTGATATGTTAACAGGTTTAACAAACTTACAAAGCTTCGATGGTGGTTCAAATGAGCAATTAGCAGGATTGGAAGATGATAAAGAGGTTTTCCAA
>Ga0315534_1002464_pt1 | contig 12407 bp, 6 predicted proteins | sample SalMarSW160240MG_FD_203094 | JGI IMG/M metagenome (GOLD analysis project Ga0315534, IMG submission 203094) | Salt marsh sediment microbial communities from the Plum Island Ecosystem LTER, Massachusetts, United States - Salt Marsh Sediment SW1602-40 ... | reverse complement strand
AATGTAGCCATGGAGATACAGGAATGGAGAAACGGCAAAAAGATCGGGGTAGTGGTACGGGATATGCAGATAGAGGTTTACGTCACTGATAATAAACCTCCGGTGAACGATACCATAGCAAATATATGCGTGGAGGTGGGCGATACTGTTGATTTTGTCTTTTCAGCCACAGATCCCGATAATGATTCCATAACACTCAGGGCAACATCAGGTATTTTTGGTTTTACATCATGTCCGGCTGATTTTACTACTATTGAGTCAATTCCCGGCTCCTCTTCTTCAAGGTTCTGGTGGGTGCCATGCCATGAGGTTGTAAGAGGGCAGCCCTATGATATTATTTTTAAGGCAGATGATAATAATGAAGAACTGATGCTCTCAGATATTGACAACATGACCATAAAGGTTCTGGGACCATCTCCGGTACTTGTTAATGCCATACCAGAGGGTAAATTTATAAGGCTGATGTGGTTACATTATGGTACTGATGCCATTGCCGGATTTGCTATATACAGAAGAGAGGGTGCCTCAACATTCAGTCCCGATTCATGTACCGCCGGAATACCATCATGGACGGGATTCGTTAAAGTGGGGTATGTTGATAGCAGTGATACCCTTTCATGTATCGATACAAATGGCGGTGAGGGACTTATGTTCGGGACGGAATATACATACAGAATTGTTGCTGTCTATAAAAACGGAACCGAAAGCAAAGCCTCTAACGAGATTACATCAACCCTGGTATCAGGTGTTCCGTTAATAACAAATGTCAGCATAAGAAATACAGACCCGGTTAACGGGTCTATCTATGTTGCCTGGAAAAAACCTGATGGGCTTGATACAATTCCTGCCCCCGGACCATATGAATACCTTATTTACAGGGCGCAGGGGATAACCTCAAGCGACTATTCGCTGGTCAGTACCATCCCGACAACCGACCTGAATGATACAGTATTCATTGATACTCTCTTAAATACACAGTCATACGGTTATATTTATAAAATAGAACTCTGGAACAGGCCCCCGGGCCCGGAATTCATGATAGGTGATCCGGGTATAGCATCGTCTCTCTTCCTCGAAGCAAACCCTGGTGATCGTAAGACAAGATTCATAATTTACAGGAACGTACCATGGATAAATACACAATATGATTTCTTCAAGCTTAATGATATCACTATGGAATTTGATTCTGTAGGCACAACCAACCAGCTAACATACATTGATTATGGTCTTGAAAACGAGAAAGAATATTGTTATTATGTCAGATCAACAGGTGGTTATCTGGCAGATGAGATGCCTAAAAATCTAATTAACCTTTCGGAAATAACCTGTGTTATACCTGTCGATAATGAAGCTCCATGTGCACCTGTAATAAATGTCACAAGCCAGTGTGACTCTCTTTATAATATAGTAACATGGAAGATCACCGATCCTGAATGTTTTGAAGATGTAGCCGGCTACATGATTTATTATAAGATGAAATATGATGAGGATCTGGCCCTTATCGAAACTATCAATGATAAGAACACATTCCTTTACAGACACTATCCAGGTGAGATATTATCAGGTTGTTATGCTGTTTCAGCATTTGATCTGTTAGGTAATGAAGGTGATAAATCCGTAATGGTATGTATAGACTCCTGTAAATTCTACGAGATACCGAATGTTTTTACACCCAATGGAGACGGAATTAACGAAATATTACTGGCCAAGACTTCTGCCCTTGTTGAAAAGGTTGATTTTAAACTTTTTAACCGTAATGGCTTGCTGATATTCTCTACTGAGGAGCCGCGACTTAACTGGGATGGAACCTATAAAGGCAAGATAGTATCACCCGGTGTCTATTTTTATCAGTGCGATGTTTTTGAGTGGAGGATCACAGGTCTTGAACAATTTCACCTTTCCGGATTTATTCATGTTTTCACGGAATTGGGTGCGGAACTCAAACCGGTGGAGACAAAATGACGATGTGGCATAAGATTATGAAGAAGATTTTAATTCTTATTACAGCCTGCTTTTTGACAGGTATCATTAATGGTCAGTCCGTTTATGAAACTCTCCTTCGCTCAGGAGCATTGATCAAAACCGGCAAATCTACAGAGGCAATTGAGATGCTCTCGTTAGCTATCCAGGAGAAAAAAGATAACAGGTTATATCTTGAACGGGCAAAGGCATACATTGAAAAGGGAGACTTTCAAAGTGCCATAAGTGATTATAACACTGCCAATTCACTGACACAATATTCAGGAGATTATGGTTTGTCAAGGATATATGCAATGAAAGGCGATGCCAGTACTTCCTTGTATCACCTTGAAAGGAATATTAGATCACCATTCAGGAAAAGGGAAAAGGATGTGTTACTTGATCCTGCCTATGGACTAATTGAAAACAGTCCGGAATGGCGACAGTTTTGGAAAAAAGAATGGTATTCCAGTCTTGAAACAGGTGTTTCAGAAATTGAATATTATGTTTCTGCAAACATGAATTATGATGCGATTAACAGATTGTCGGAGCTTGAAAGTGAATACAAAGATAATGAAGAGGTTCTTTATGCCCGGGCATTGTATAATCTGTCTGCCAAAGAACCTGCCGAGGCAATAAAAATTCTGACCGGGATTGTAAATTCACATCCTGATAATGAGAAATATCTGAGGTTGCTGGCAAAAGCTCAAATTACAGCATCAAATTATGCAGGAGCATCTGTTACATATTCAAAACTTATTACACTGGAGATTCCGGATGCTGATTTGCTTATTTTAAGGGCTGAATGTTTCCGCAAAACAGGAGAAAGAAACAAAGCAATGGCTGATATAGAGAAATTCCTGGGCATGTATCCTCAGAACAAAAAGGCCTTGAGTCTGGCTGGTAAAGTCGAATCTGCTTCGGGGGATTACCTGAAGGCTCTTGAATATTTTTCGGAAAACCTCCGGTACCATCAGAACGATGCGGAATGTTATATCGACAGGGCTGATACATACCTCTTGTCGCGTTCCTGGGACTGGGCTATGAAGGACTATAGCATGTCGCTCGACCTTAATCCTTCAAATTCAGAGGCATGGCTTAATAAAGGCATTGCGCTGCTTAACTCGGGCAAAAAGGAGGACGCATGTCATGATTTCAGGGAATCTTTTAACCTGGGGAATAAAAAAGCCAGCGATTATATAAGCAAATATTGTATTAAGTAGGCACACGGTACATGGTATTTATACCTTGAACCTTGAATCCTTATCTTATATGTTTCATAATTCGTTCGAAAAGATCGTGAGGTTTGAACGGTTTCAGCACGTAATCGTTGATCTTGAGTTCACCGATCTTATCATGATTCTCCGACATTATTGCTGCTGTCAGAGCAACTATAGGTATATTACTTATTCTTGGATCCTGTGATTTCCTTATTATTCTGGTAGCTTCGATTCCATCCATCACAGGCATTTGAAGGTCCATCAAGATCAGGTCAAAATCCTCTTTTTCCAGAAGTTCAATTGCCAGCTGTCCATTTTCGGCAGGTGTCACTATAGCTCCCCATCCTGTCAGGAATTTATTTGCTACAAAGAAGTTAATTTTGTTATCTTCAGCTACAAGAATACGTTTGCCTTCGAGACCTATGAATGTTTCTTTTGTTTCGACTCCCTCATCCCTTTCACCTTTAACTGATAGGCCGAAGATAACGTTAAATGTAAAAGTTGATCCTTCATCAGGTTTACTCTCCAGTTTTATTGTACCACCCTTTAATTCAACAAGTTTTTTGGCTATGGTAAGGCCGAGTCCTGTCCCTCCAAAATATCTTGTAGTGTCAGATGATGCCTGTGTGTAGCTCTCAAAGATGCTGGCATGTTTTTCCTTTGGTATACCTATTCCCGTATCCTTTACGGCAAATTCCAGATTTACCTGGTTGTTTTTGCTTTCCAGTTCCCTGATAGTGATGGTTATACTTCCCTGGTTCGTAAATTTGAGTGCATTTGAAAGAAGGTTTGACAGTATCTGGTTGAGCCTGATCTGGTCGCCGACAACCTCATTCGGAAGAGTTCCCTCTTTTTTGATATCAAATTCAAGGTTCTTGGTCTTCGCCCTGAATGAATACGATCTCCTAATTTCCTCCATGAAGTCGTTCAGGTTGAAAACTGTTTCTTCAAAGATTATCTTGCCCGATTCCATCTTATTATAATCGAGCACATCATTTACAAGTGTCAGGAGATGATTACCCGAAAACCTCAGCGTTTTGATATAATCCATCTGATCTTCACGGGGTTCCCCCTGTAGTAAAAGGTTAGTAATTCCAATTACCTCATTTAGAGGTGTTCTTATCTCATGGCTCATTGTTGACATGAAAAGCTGCTTGGATTGTGCTGCCTCTTCAGCTTTCTCACGGGCTGTTACAAGGTTATCAAGCATTATCTTCCGCTGGATTGCAATAGCTATCTGGTTTGCAATAAAATCAAGAACGTACAGGTCGTCCTGGGAAAATTTATCTTCATTGTTATAATCCTGAAGACACATTACACCAATAACACTGTTTTCCACTTTCAGGGGGACACCCATCCATACTTTACAATCTGTGCCAACAAGTTCAATATCTCCTGATTCTTCGAGTAATTTGAGATCGTTTTCTTTCAAAAGTACAGGCTTTTCGTTCTTCATCACCCAGCCTGTAATTGTCTTTTTAATAGGGATCTCCTGAAAACTATCTTTTTCATCAGCGAAGAAAGGAAGGGACAGTGTTTCAGATTTCCTGTCATAAAGTGCAATAAAGAAATTATTGGTATCCCATATCTTACTCAACTCCTGTACTATAACAGGGTATATCTCCTTGATGTCCATTTGCTTGAGGGCAGCGGAAGAGATATTATATAGTATCTCCTGCAGCAGAAGGTTTTTTCTTTCTATGGTGATGTCATGGTAAATACCAATTATTGCCACTGGTTCATCATTCACCTTGATGACGGTCCCGATAAGCGAGACGTCAATCCTGTTGCCATATTTATCTTTTCTTATTGTCTGACTTACCACCTTATGAGGCTGAGTGGCGAGGACTTCAATTCCTATAGCTTCATTTTTGAGGTCATCGGGAACGACCAGATCATCAATATTCTTGTTTATGGCTTCTTTGCTGGTGTATCCGAAAAGATCCGTAAACTCCTTATTAATTATTGATATTTTACCGTCAAGATCAGTAAGAACAATTGCCTCCGGAGCCGAATCAATAAGGTGTTCAAGGAATGCTTTTTCCCTTATTATCTGATCCTCATATGTTTTGTGCTTGCTCAGGTCCATGAGAGTACCCCTGTAACCTATTTTTCTGCCTTCATGAAATACGCCGAAAGAGTGCGTTATAATAGGTATAGCAGAACCGTCTTTTTTCCTGACACTATATTCATGGCTCTCAACATCCCCTGATGAGCTTATTGATTCAAGATTTGCCACCATTTGTTGATAATTGTCAGGAAACAGATCTGAGATATGTATTTTCTTTTTAATATCCTCCCTGGTTATACCAAACAGGTCCAACCCAAGCTGGTTTCCATAGGTTACTCTGCCGGTCAGGTCAACTTCGTAAATTATAACCGGGATCATTTCCGCAAAAGTCCGGAACAAGTTAGCCTGTCTTGCTATATCATCCCTTCTCTTCTGATGATGGCCCGGTTCCCATGTTATTACAATATTACCTGAGGTTAGAACAAATGCCATATAGTAGCCTTCAGCGTCATCGCCTGATGTAGATACAGCCAGCTTATGGGCTTCTCCTGTTATGTGAACATGATGCAGTAATTCCATAAGCTTTTTCCGCTCACCCAGAGGTGTTTCATCGACTTTTTTTCCGCATACCTCATTTTTATCAACAAATTCAACCTCTTCCGCCTTCCTGTTAATGTCGATAATGAAGAATTTGTTATCCTTACTTACACTGAAAAGGGCGAGATAACTGCTGACAGTATTGAAGATCTCTTCCAGGACAGCTCCCTGACTCTCTCGGATTGTAATATTATTTTTTGTGCTGATCGGTGAGTAGATGGTCATGAGATATTTTTCATTATCCAGCAAGATTGTGTCGGCTGAGAAGAGAAAAGGTTTTTCTTCCCCTTTTTTTGTTCTCAGGGTGATTACAAAATCCTTTATTTTATTAAGCTTCGACAGAAGTTTTATGTATTTATTGCTCTCCTCAATATCAGCAAAGAGTCCTATATCTTCAGCGGTATGTCCGATGATCTCATCCTTTTGAAAGCCCAGAACATCCAGGAAGTTGGAATTAATATCAATAAATTTACCGGTTTCCAGTAATGTAAGAGCCATCGGATTGTGAGCGGAATGAAAGGCATTGAATATCATATCATTAGGAGCTGTTTTTTGCTTTTGTATTTTTAAACGAAGACTCTTCAGCTCCTTCTCAAGGCTTTTATTTACTTCAGCTAATTCTTTGTATTTCTCTTTATAATCCATCAGGCTATTTTAAAATTCCGGTTTAAAAATAACAAAAAATGACCTGTATTACTTATCCTTTATAGCAAATCAATATTAACATTAAATATTTTGTACCTTTTTTGTCTTAGTAGTATAATATTTACAAAAACCGGATATTCCACACTGATCGCACAGAGGATTCCTGGCCTTACAAATATACCTGCCATGCAACAAAAGCCAGTGATGGGCCTTATGAATGAGATCAGCCGGTATATGCTTTGTCAGTTGCTCCTCCGCATGCCGTGGTGTTCTGGCATTCCTGGTAAGTCCTGTTCTGGCGGATACTCTGAATACATGTGTGTCTACAGCCAATACAGGTTTATGATAAACAACTGATGCTATTACATTGGCAGTTTTTCTTCCCACGCCAGGGAGCTTTTGCAGCAGGAGCGTATCGGAAGGTACTTTGCCTTCAAATTCGCCAGAAAGCATTTTAGCCATGCCGGAAAGATGTTTTGCCTTGTTATTGGGGTATGAGCATGATTTTATATATTCAAATATCTCTTCCTGCTTTGCTTCAGCCATCGATTTTGCATTGGGGAATCTTTTCAAAAGAACAGGGGTTATCATATTGACCCTCTTGTCGGTACATTGTGCCGAGAGGATAACCGCTACAATCAGTTCAAAGGGATCCTGGTAAATAAGTTCCGTCTCAGCAACCGGCATATTCAAAGTGAAATATTCAATTATCCGCTTATATCTCTCCTTTATTGTCATTCCTGTAAAAGCCCTTTAATAGGGCAGGAAAGTTAAGGATTTTTATCTTTGCATAATTAACTCGGTGTGAGATGAGAATTGTTATTATCTTCCTGCCGGTTGATTGTTTGAGGAGATTTCATAGCTTTAACCTGAATTAAATTTTCACTTTGGAAAAGATAGTTATAGATACTGCAGGTGTAATATCAGAAATTGTTATCGGTGCAGAGTGGGAAAAAACCCTGCCTGTATTACCCTCTGATGGTACAGTTATAGTTACCGACAATAATATTCATCGTATTTATGGTAAGAATTTTCCAGGTTACCCTGTCCTCATGATCAAACCCGGGGAGGAGAGTAAAAGTCTGGGGGAAATAGAGAAGCTGTCAGAAAATATATTAAAAACAGGAACCGGACGTTCCGGGTTTATCCTGGCAATAGGAGGGGGAGTAGTATGTGATATTGCCGGGTTTCTTGCTTCTGTATTCATGCGTGGGATAAGATGCGGATATGTTTCGACAAGCCTGTTGTCGCAGGTTGATGCAAGCACTGGCGGAAAAAACGGGGTCAATCTGGGAAAGATCAAAAATGTGATAGGCAGTTTCAGACAACCTGAATTTGTAATATGCGACACTTCAATGCTGCAGACACTCCCTGAACAGGAATATTTTTCAGGTTTGGCCGAACTGATAAAAACAGGACTGATAGGAGACCAGGTAATAATCGATATGCTGGAAAACAATTATTCCAGAATTATTGCAAGAGATAAGGAGATTCTTTCCATTCTTGTTACCCGGGCAGTAAAGTTCAAAGCATCAATAGTATCACAGGACGAAAAAGAGAAAGGTCTGCGCCGGGTACTTAATTTTGGCCATACATTCGGACATGCCCTTGAGCTGCATGAGTCGATAAAACACGGTTTTGCAGTGGCATCAGGGATGGAGCTGGCAGTTGTTTTTTCAAACTTAAAAGGATTTATCAGTAATGATGAAACCGGGAGAATAATCCAGCTCCTTAATAGATATAAACTTCTGAAAGAGTACAAAATACCGGTCAGAAAAATGGAAGAACTCACACATTATGATAAAAAAAGAACAGGCACTGATATATACTTTGTTTTCCTTGAATGTATCGGCAAAGGAGTTGCCAGAAAGGTGCCACTTAAGGAAGTGATTGAATTTTACAAGCAGCATAAACATTAAAAAAACAGTTATGAATTCATTTGGGATAGTTTTCAGGGTATCCGTTTTTGGAGAATCACACGGTTGCGTAACGGGAGTGACTATTGATGGTTGTCCTCCAGGAATTGCAATTATACCTGAAGATTTCATTCCGGATCTGGGCAGGAGAAAGAGCGGATCTATAGGTACTTCAAAGAGGAATGAAGAGGACCTTCCGGAAATTCTCAGTGGAGTCTACAATGGTTACTCAACAGGGAGTCCCATGACAATCGTTACCCGTAACAAGGATACTGATTCTACTGCCTATATTGAGTTTGCTGATATTCCGCGTCCCGGCCATATCGACTATACGGCAAACATTAAATACCATGGATTTAGTGATATGCGTGGCAGCGGACATTTTTCAGGGCGAATAACCTGGGGACTTGTTATTGCGGGTGTCATAGCCAAGAAATTATCCAGCCACATGGAGATTTCTGCAAAACTCATTTCAGCTGGAGGGTCTGATAATATTGAAGATGCTGTAAAAGAGGCAATTGCAAAGGATGATACAATAGGCGGAATTATTGAATGTGTAGTAAAAAACCCGCCCCAGGGACTCGGAGAACCATTTTTTTATTCCATCGAATCTGCTCTCAGTCATATAATATTTTCCATTCCGGCAATAAAAGGTATTGAATTCGGTTCAGGCTTTGCGTCAGCCTCAATGAGAGGATCGGAGCACAATGATCCGTTTATTGACGAAAGTGGAAAAACAGCTACAAATAATGCGGGCGGCATAAACGGCGGAATAAGCAACGGAAATGATATTGTCTTCAGAGTGGCGATTAAACCGACATCTTCAACAGGTGTTGAGCAGAAAACATTCAATTTTAAAAAGAAAATGATGCAAATCCTTAAGATAAAGGGAAGACATGATACATGTATCGCCCTTCGTATGCCTGTTATTTTAGAGGCAGCTGCTGCAATTACAATTACCGACCTTATGATGATTGACCGGGGTATTTTCGGAGTGAGGAAATAACGTCCTAACACCCTACCGCCTTACATGCACCTTAATTACCAGAGCATTTTTTGTTAATGTGGTGATCCTGAACCTGTTATCTATTCTGTCTCCAATAATCCACACAATTTCTCCTGAGGATTCCATAATGAGTCTCTTTTCTTTGTCAATAATGGAATATTTAACGTCAATAAAATAATCGCTCAACTTCTTTTTCTGTTTCATTCCCAGAGGATAAAAATAATCACCCGGCTGCCATTTTCTTATTATAAGTGGAAAGGTGAGCTTTGATGAATCGAGGCATGCAGTTTCCCGGTCATCAGGGATGGGATCAATATCTGATATTCTGGCAAATACGGCTGATAGAACGAAAGACACTTTTCTTAATTCGGCAATGTTCTTTATTTCATAATACTCATTTTGCTTGTCTTTAAGTCGGGATATTATTAACTCATCCCTGTTCTTGAGAATCATGTGTGATATGGTATAAATCCGGCTGCCGGTTTCTCCGTCAATAATATTGAAAAGATCATTCAGCGTAGTGTTTGTTATTCCAAAGGGTTTTATTAGCTCATAGATTAGAGTCCTGTTATTAAGATAGGGTCGTAACTGTTTGATATTAAGAATTATGCCATTATCTTTCTTCCTTGTTACCTTTTGTCTTATTTCATTTAAAAAGAGGGAAACAATATCATTTATACCACTCAGCCTTAGTGCCGTTTCATTGAGGGTGGTCTCAACAGAAGGATTTATGTCTTTAAGAACAGGTATGACCTTGTGTCTTATCTTATTGCGGGTATACTTTGTTTCCGTATTCGATTTATCCTCACGGTATTTTATTTTGTTTGTGTTACAATATGTTTCAATTTCATTTCTTGTCGCAAAAAGTAACGGCCTGATCATCTTGTCAGTCGATGGTTTCATGCCTGTAAGTCCTGCAATACCTGTTCCTCTGGTCAGATTAATAAGCATCGTTTCAATATTATCGTTCAGGTTATGTGCAAGAGCTGTAACATTAAAACCTTTCTCGTTCATAAGATCTTCAAACCAGGTGTATCTTAATTCCCTGGCAGCCATCTGGATTGAAATTCCTTTTTTGGCAGCATATTCCTTTGTGAAAAAGCGTTTTGAATAGAATACTATACTATTATCTTTTGCAAATTTTCTTACAAGTATTTCATCCCTGTCAGCTTCCTTACCTCTCAGGCTGAAATTACAATGGGCGACACCTGTTTCAAAACCGGCCTTCAGGAACAAATCAGCCATTACCATTGAGTCAATACCTCCACTCAAAGCCATGAGTACTCTGTCTTCCTCTTTAACCAACTGATTTTCTTTAATATATGTCAAAAAATCTTTCAGCATATAGTTTTATTCTGATGATTACTGGTATGTTAACAGTGAAGGCGGTCCTGATTCGAAGTTATCGGGCTTCAGCAACTGCTCTCCTGATACCAGGATATAATTAACCCGGGAATGATCAGGGAGGTTTGGGAAATAACCAAGCCTGATCTGTAAAGTGTTAAAAACAAGGTTATCATTTCGTATCCTGATTCCCAGGCCGATACTTGATAATACTTCTCCTTGCTGGACAAATTCGTTGGTTCCGAACAGGAAACCAAGGTCGGCAAATCCAAAGAATGCAAATCTGAACCCATAGAAATTAACCGGACTGAAGAGAACTGATTCAAGATTAATTGCCAGTCTTTGTCTTCCTCCTACAGAATCATTTTTAAAACCTGAAAAACCATCTTCACGAACAAAAACAAGAGATTCGTCGGAGTACCTGTCAAATCCTCTTGTGTAATCGACTTTGATAAAGTTCCTTATCCTGTAATTGCCCACATATAACAAATTAGAAATAAAATCTGTCTTTAATGTAAAAACACCCTGTTCAGTCTGGCCCTCATTAAAAAAGGTTGCTATTCCTGCTGAGGCATGGAAGTATCCGATGCTTTTTATCGATTCTCCAAGTGATATTTGTGCTCCGGCATATATCCTGCGCTTGAATTCATTTATCTCTCTTCCCGCTGTCAGGTTTATTATTCCTCCGTAAGGTATATCTTCAGTTCTTCCATATCCGTATATCAGATTCGCTTTGTAATACTTCTGAACTGATAAGGATGCAGAACCCATGTATATCCTGTACTTCTGCAGGTAATGATAGGAATCAGGCATTATGTAGGGATGGTCAAATACATTATTATTAGTATACCTGACACCAAGAATCAACCTTGTTACAGATTCTTTATTCAGGAGAAAAGACCGGGCAAGCCAGTAGTCCTGAAAATTGTATTTCAGGGGTTCGGGGACAGGCAGAGTGTCAAGGTCTTCAGTGGTGAACATTTCCCTTATCGATATACCTCCGGCATATTTTGTCGTTGAGCTTACAAGTTTGCGCTGAAGGTCAAAGCCGAATGTTTTTTCGCCGAGCCCGTTGAAATAAAAAAGCCCCAGGTTTATGAATGATTTCGCAACGTTATTAATGTTGTATACTATTCCAAAGCCCGGGGAATCAGGCAGATCGGAGTTATAAGGCATATTAAACCTGAATTCGTGTCCCATTCCGAATATATTCTTTTCAAAAAGGGAAGCGGAACCTTTTTTAATGCTACTGTAATTGAATGAGGCGGCGAGAGAATAAATATCCTTTGTAACAATCACAATATCAACCTCCTCCTCAGAAACCGGGATTACGATTATCCTCGAATCATCAATATAGGGTAACTGCCTGATGATCCTTTCATTATCACTGATTACCAAAGGGGAAAGAGTGTCTCCCTCAGTAAACAGGAGATTTTTCCGGATTATATTTTCATTAGTGTTAATGTGAGTTGCATTTAAGAGTTTTTCTAATTTATTAGGATCAAAAACTAAAGGATTGTTAATGCTGGAGCCGAAGACACTGAGCCTCCTGATCTCAATATTTCTGATTTTCCTGCCGGAAAAAGTCTGGTAGTTAATATCACTTGATTCAGTAATCTCTTTTTTTGAGGATGGGTCATGAGATACAATCAGGAAATCATACAGTTTCCTGGTTATCAGTGTTCTTGATGCTTTAGCTTCCAGAGAGT
>Ga0315534_1002463_pt1 | contig 12409 bp, 11 predicted proteins | sample SalMarSW160240MG_FD_203094 | JGI IMG/M metagenome (GOLD analysis project Ga0315534, IMG submission 203094) | Salt marsh sediment microbial communities from the Plum Island Ecosystem LTER, Massachusetts, United States - Salt Marsh Sediment SW1602-40 ... | reverse complement strand
CGCTCGCGGTTCGACTGGATCCTGTGCGACAGTCCGGCCGGCATCGAACGCGGCGCGACGCTTGCCATGCGCCACGCCGACGTTGCCGTGATCGTCACCAATCCGGAAGTCTCTTCGGTGCGCGATTCCGACCGCATCATTGGCATCCTCGACGCCAAGACCGAAAAGGCGGAGAAGGGAGAAAAAATCGATAAGCACATCCTGATTGCGCGCTTCGATCCGGCCCGCGCCGCGCGCGGGGAGATGCTCAATATCAGCGATGTGTTGGAAATTCTCTCCCTGCCGCTGTTGGGCATCATTCCGGAGAGCGAAGAGGTGCTGCGCTCCTCCAATCTCGGCACGCCGGTCGTCCTCAACAATCCGGGGAGCGCCGCCGCCCGTGCCTATCTCGAAGCGGCTCGGCGGCTCATGGGCGAGGAATTGAACGTCACCGTCCCGAGCGGAAAGCGCGGGCTGTTCAACAAGCTGTTCGGACGGAGAGCTGCATGATCAACTGGTCCGCGTTTTTCAAGCGAAGCAATTCCACCGCGCCGGTTGCGCGCGAGCGCTTGCAGATCCTGCTCGCGCACGAGCGGTCCCCGCTCGGCCGCTCCGACCTGATTGCCGCCCTCAAGGAAGAAATCCTTGCCGCGATCTCGCGCCATGTCGAGCTCGATGCGGACAAGGTGCAGGTCAAGATGGACCGCGGCGCCGCCGTCTCCACGCTCGAAATCGAGGTCGAGATTCCCAACGGCGTGACCGCGCTGGCGGCCAACTCCTGAGCGGTCTCGTTCGGCGGTGCTGCGTACGTGCTGCCCGGGCCGAAGTTTCGCAGGAGGCGGCAGCGCTCATCGCAGGCGCCGCGTCATCTCCCGCGCGTCGGAGCAAGGGTGGATGATGAAGCTTTATGATCATTCGTCCGGCAAATTCTGAGGACGCAGAGCCGATCTGGCGCATTCTCGAACCGGTGATCCGCGCCGGCGAGACTTATCCATTGCCGCGCGACGTGGGCCGGAGCGAAGCGCTTGCCTATTGGCTTGCGCCGCATCACGAAGCGTTCGTGGCGATCGAGACCGACGCCATCGTCGGCACGTATTATTTGTGCGCCAACAATGTGGGCGGCGGCGCGCATGTCGCCAATTGCGGCTATATGGTCGCGGGCGGCGCGACCGGCCGTGGCGTGGCGCGGGCGATGTGCGCGCACTCGCTTGCGCGCGCCAAGGACCGCGGCTTCCGCGCCATGCAGTTCAATTTCGTGATCGCGACCAATGAACGCGCGGTGCGGCTGTGGCAGGCGATGGGCTTTTCCATCGTCGGCCGCCTGCCGAGCGCGTTCCTCCACCCGACGCAGGGCTATGTCGACGCGCTGGTGATGTATCGCGAGCTTTAGAGCATTTTCCGGCGAAGTGGGAACCGGTTCGCCGCAGAAAATGCGACTACCCAAGGAAAACCAGAGCGAATTCTGAATCAACCGGAACGGAATTCGCTCTAGCAGAGACGGACGCCGGCCCGGTTTCATCTCTTTCCGGTGGCGAGAGATACGGCTCCAAAAATTGGCGACACGCATTAAATGTAGGGCCGGATGACACCGCCCCACGGTGGTCCGCTAAGGAGCCTACGATTTCATGGATCGAACGAGGCAGCTTTTCAGCAAGATGCGCGGGCCAGTCTCCGGCAGGATCGTGACCGGAATCATTATTGCCGCCACCGGCTTTACGCCGCAGGAATGGGCGGCCCGGCTGTTCCGCCTTTTTCCGGCGCTTGAGACCAAATTGTCGTCGGGCATCGACCTGCGGCTCGTTCTCGTTGCCCTTGGGACTGCAATCGTCGTGTGCAGCGTGCTGCTGCAACAGCGTGCCGTGCGGCGGCTCGCAACCGCCGGCGGCGGGGGCTCGGCAACCACGACGGATCAGCAATCCGCTGCGCTTGTGGATGGAGAAGCGCCGGAAAGCGTTGTTCACGCCGGGCCTGCATCGCGGTTGTTCGACCGTCCGTCGATCGCGGTGCTGCCGTTTAAAAACATGAGCGAAGACTCGGAGCAGGACTATTTCAGCGACGGGATCACCGAAGATATCATCACGGATCTGAGCAAAGTATCCGGTCTCTTCGTTATCGCGCGTACTTCTACCTTCGTCTACAAGGGCAAAGCGTTCAGTGTGTCCAACATTTGCCGAGAGCTCGGCGTCAAGTTCGCTGTCGAGGGCAGCGTTCGCAAGGCCGGCAACCGAGTCCGCATCACCGCGCAGCTGATCGACGGAACCCACGGCGGACATCTCTGGGCTGAGCGCTACGATCGCGACCTCACTGATATTTTCGAGGTCCAGGATGAGGTCACTCGTCGCATCGTCGATGCGCTCAAGGTCAAGCTCACTCCTGGTGAGGAAGCCTACCTCGCCGAAACCCCGACCAGCAGCTTTGAGGCTCACGACCTCTTCATGCGTGCGCGGGAGTTACTGCGTGGGACGAAATTGAATCGCGAGACATTCGATCAGGCCGTCGCGCTTCTGACGCGGGCGATCGAGCTTGATCCGAATTACGCCGAGCCGTACGCGGGCCTTGCCCTGGCGCACATCCTCGATTTTCAAAATCAATGGACCGGCGCTCCTGATGCGCTCGACCTCGCAGCACATTTCGCGACGCTCGCGATTGAGAAAGGACCCTCACTTCCGTATGCCCGCTTCATAGCCGCCGTCGCGGCGACCTGGACAAGGAACCTCGAACGGGCGAAGCAAGAGGCAGAGACTGCGCTGGCGCTCAGCCCGAATTACGCCCCTGCCTACGGCACGCGTGGCCTTGTCGAGCTCTATTCCGGCAATCCGCTGGCAGGGATTCCGTTTATTGAGCGGGCGATGCGCCTCGATCCGGCTTTTACCCACCAATACATCCACTTTCTCGGCTCGGCCTACCTCGTTGCAGGCAAATACGAGGAGGCGGCGGCTTCTTTCCGCGAGCGCATCCGGCTCGTGCCGGATACCGACCTGTCGCGGGCCTTGTTGGCGTCCGCGCTTGGCCACCTCGGCGACATCGACGAGGCCCAACGCATCTGGACCGAGTTGAAGCAGGTGAATCCGCGTTACAGCTTCGCCGAGCATTTATCGCGGCTGCCGTTTAGCAATCCCGCTGACGCCGACAGGATCAAAGATGGGCTGGCCAAGGCCGGATTACCGACTTAATACGACGCTCGGGAAAGCGCCGAGGAAACCGACCCCCGGCGCCAACGCAAGCGCGTCGTGGCTTCGCGGGCTCGCCAAAATCATCCTCCCCCGTGAAACGGGGGAGGGGAACCATGCGCAGCATGGTGGAGGGGGTGTGGCGGTCGCGGTAAATGAACCCCCTCCCCCGCCGACGCAGCCAAGCCTGCGCAGGCTGCGCAAGCTTGCCTGCGATGGGCGGTCCCCCTCTCCCGCTGCGCTTACGCTTGCGGGGGAGGATGGAGGTCGTTACGGCGCGCGCGCCCTCGCGCTGTGCTTCGCGTCAGCTTCGCGCGCGCCCTCGCGAGCATCGTCTTGCGTTTGGTTCCGACGTGACCGCCCGCCTTAGGTTTGCTTAGGGCGCAAGCGTCGTTCGCGTTTGGTTACGGCCCGACCATCGCCTCGGGCTTGGTGCGCGCCCGCTTGATGATCAGCTTGTTGAGCGCGCCGAGATAGGCTTTCGCCGAGGCCACGAGCGTATCGGGATCGGCGCCCTTCGCCGTCACCGTCTTGTCGTTCTCCGACAATCGCACCGACACTTCCGCCTGCGCGTCGGTGCCTTCGGTGACTGCCTGCACCTGATAGAGCTCAAGCACGGCCTCGTGCGGCACCAGCTTCTTGATCGCGTTGAAGGTCGCGTCCACCGGCCCGTTGCCGGTCGCCTGCGTGGTCTCGTGGCGGCCGTCGATGTCGAGCGTCAGCGTCGCCGATTGCGGGCCCATGGTGCCGGCGATCACGGTGAGCGACAGCACCTTGATGCGATCATGCGCGGTCGCGATCTCCTCGTCGACCAGGGCTTCGAGGTCCTCGTCATAGACATGCTTCTTGCGATCGGCGAGCGCCTTGAAGCGCACGAAGGCGTCCTCGATCTGATTGTCGCCGAGACGGTAGCCCAATTCCTCCAGCTTGTGCACGAAGGCGTGGCGGCCGGAATGCTTGCCCATGACCAGCGCCGTCTGCTTCACGCCGACGCTTTCCGGCGTCATGATCTCGTAGGTCTGGCAATGCTTGAGCATGCCGTCCTGGTGGATGCCGGACTCGTGCGCGAAGGCGTTGCGGCCGACGATCGCCTTGTTGTACTGGACCGGAAACGAAGTCACCGCCGAAACCAGTTTCGAAGCGCGCGTGAGCAGGGTCGCGTCGACGCCGGTCCAGAACGGCAGCACGTCGTTGCGCACCTTCATCGCCATCACGACTTCTTCCAGCGCGGTATTGCCGGCGCGCTCGCCGATGCCGTTGACGGTGCACTCGATCTGGCGCGCGCCGGCGCGCAGGCCGGCGAGCGAGTTGGCGACCGACAGGCCGAGATCGTCGTGGCAGTGCACGGAGAAGCGCGCTTTGTCGGAGTTCGGCACGCGCTCGCGCACCATCTGGAACAGGGCGAAATATTCTTCCGGAACGGTGTAGCCGACCGTGTCGGGGATGTTGATCGTCGTCGCGCCGGCGTTGATCGCGGCCTCGACGCAGCGGCAAAGGAAATCGTGCTCGGTGCGGGTGCCGTCCTCGCATGACCACTCGACGTCGTCGGTGTAGCTGCGCGCACGCGTCACCGACGAGATCACCATCTCGTAGACCTGCGCCGGCTCCATCTGCAGCTTCCACTTCATGTGGACCGGCGACGTCGAGATGAAGGTATGGATGCGCCCGCGCTGCGCGGGGCGGATCGCTTCCCCGGCGCGGTCGATGTCCTTGTGCCCGGCGCGCGCGAGCCCGCACACGACCGAGCGCTTGGTGCGCTTGGCGACCTCGTTGACGGCAAGGAAATCGCCCTCCGAGGCGATGGGGAATCCCGCCTCGATGACGTCAACGCCCAGATCGTCCAGCACCTCGGCGACCTTAAGCTTCTCCTCATGGGTCATGGTCGCGCCGGGCGATTGCTCGCCGTCGCGCAAAGTGGTGTCAAAGATGACGACGCGGTCCTTTTCGGACTGAGCGGGCGTGGTCATGGGGAAATCCTTCTCTTGATCCTGCGCCCTTGTGCGGGCGCTCCTGGGTTCCATCGCTTCGATCCCCTGAGCGCCCTGGCGCAAAACGCCCGGCCGGCCCTCAGGGGCTGGTAAGCAGAAGGAGTCCAGGAATGAGGGCGGCCGCGGTCAGGGCCGGAAAAGCCCGCCGCAGGATCGCGCAACGTCCGCGCGTTACCATGCCAAAACCCTCGTCATCATTGCACGCGTCGCCGCTAGGATCGCGGGACGACGAGCGCAGCCGCGATCCTTGTACCGGTTCGGCCGCCCGCGGGCAAGAGCGGCGGATACAGAGATGAACCTACACCTCTCCCCGTTGGGGAGAGGTCGGATTTCCGAGCACAGCGAGGACCGGGTGAGGGGTCTTGCGAAAGCCCCTCACCCGGCTCGCATCTCGTTGCACGCGATGCTCGCCGACCTCTCACCACAGGGGAGAGGTCGGGAGTGCTCGGCAATTGGACCCCGATCAATTCTTGCTCTTGTTCACCGGCGCGCGTTGCTTGATCCCATAGGGCTCGCGCCAGCGAGCCCGTCGCGCATCGACGAAAGCGCGCGCAAGCGCGCCCGTCATCGCAAAGCACCCGTGGATCAATTCTTGCTCTTGTCAACCGGCGCGCGCTGCTTGATCCTATAGGGCTCGCGCCAGCGAGCCCGTCGCGCATCGACGAAAGCGCGCGCAAGCGCGCCCGTTCTCGCAAAGCACCCGTGGATCAATTCCGGCTCTTGTCCACGAGCGCGCGTTGCTTGATCCACGGCATCATGGCGCGGAGCTTGGCGCCGATCTCCTCGATCGGGTGCGCGGCCATCTTGGCGCGCATCGCCTTGAACGAGGTCTGGTTGACCCGGTTCTCCAGCATCCAGTCCTTGACGAAGCGGCCCGCCTGGATGTCGTCGAGGATGCGCTTCATCTCCGCCTTGGTCTCCGGCGTGACCACGCGCGGGCCCGACTTGTACTCGCCGTATTCGGCGGTGTTGGAGATCGAGTAGTTCATGGTGGCGATGCCGCCCTCATAGATGAGGTCGACGATCAGCTTCACCTCGTGCACGCACTCGAAATAGGCCATTTCCGGCGCGTAGCCCGCGTCCACCAGCGTCTCGTAGCCGGCCTTCATCAGCTCGACCAGGCCGCCGCATAGCACCGATTGCTCGCCGAACAAATCGGTCTCGCATTCCTCGCGGAACGTCGTCTCGATGATGCCGGCGCGCCCGCCGCCGATCGCCGAACCGTAGGAGAGGCAGAGATCGTGGGCATTGCCGGAGGCGTCCTGATGGATCGCCATCAGCACGGGGACGCCTGCCCCGCGCTGATATTCCGCCCGCACCGTGTGGCCCGGCCCCTTCGGGGCGATCATCATCACGTCGAGGTCGGGGCGCGGCTCGATCAGGTTGAAATGGATGTTGAGCCCGTGCGCGAACATCAGCGCGGCGCCCTGCTTCATGTTGGCGGCGAGGTGCTCGCGATAGATGTCGCCCTGCAGTTCGTCGGGCGTGAGCATCATCATGACGTCCGCCCACTTGGCGGCTTCGGGCACCTCCATGACGGCGAGCTTTTCGGCCTCCGCCTTTTTCGCGCTGCCGGAGCCCTTGCGCAGCGCGACCGCCACGTCCTTGACGCCGGAATCGCGCAGGTTCAGCGCATGCGCGTGCCCCTGGCTGCCATAGCCGACGATGACCACCTTCTTGCCCTTGATCAGGTTCACGTCGGCGTCGCGGTCGTAATAAACGCGCATGGTTGTTTTCTCCTTGTCGAGCGCCGTACGTGCGGCGTGTAAACGCTCAGTGGGAAACCGGAATTCCGAGCAGGGCGGCGAGCCTACCCTTGACCTCGCCCAAAACGTCGCTTGGCAAACGACCGGCATAGCTTATCGGCCGCGCCTCCGGATCGATGACTTTGATCTGATCGACGAGTATTGCGCCCCTCAACCGTCCGGCCTCAGGCAAGCGGACTTCGAACGGCCAATCGCGCAGCTTGCGGGTGATCGGACACACGATGAGAAGGGATGATCTGGCGTTGTAGTGTTTCGACGTGAGCACAACGGCTGGCCGGCGACCGCCCTGCTCATGCCCGACGGGTCGCCCGAAGTCGACCCAAAGAACATCGCCGGCGTCAAGCGCCGCCGCTTCGTCGCTTGGCACGCTTCTCCTCCCACTCGCGTTTTCCCGCCTCCCATTCCTCATCGTTGGGAGCCACGTCGCTCCAGTCGTCGTCTGGCCACGGCGGCTCGACGGCGGACCAATCCTCGAGCGGCGGCGGCTCTTGGCCCGGCTTGATCTGCGCCAGTAGGTCTTCCAGTCGGTAGCGTGGAATCATCGGCGCGGGCGCCGTTTCGATCGTCAGCCGGGTCCCCTCCTTCGCGAGCTCAACGTCCTTTCCGGGCGCAAGACTGAGGTCATCCGCCAAGTGCTTCGGCAGGCGTAAGGCTAGGCTGTTGCCCCATTTGCTGATCTTGACCTTCATCGCCGCGTCCCTTCGGATATACAATGTATATCCGAACCCCGCACGGGTCAAACCGGCAATCACGCCGACGGCGCGCGCGCTCCCATCCCTTCCGAGCCGCGCTGAATGGCGGCGACGCCGGTGCGCGAGACCTCGACGAGGCCGAGCGGAATCATCAGGCTCACGAATTTGTCGATCTTGTCGGTCGCGCCGGTGATCTCAAAGATAAAGCTCTCCAGACTCGCGTCGATCACGCGCGCGCGGAACGCGTCCGCAAGGCGCAGCGCCTCGATGCGATCATCGCCCCTGCCCCGCACCTTGACCATGGCGAGCTCGCGCTGGATCGAACTGCCCACCTCAGTCATGTCCACCACGCGATGGATCGGCACCAGGCGGTCGAGCTGGTTCTTGATCTGCTCGATCACCATCCGCGTGCCGGTGGTGACAATGGTGATGCGCGAGAGGTGTTTCTCGTGCTCGGTCTCGGACACGGTGAGGCTTTCGATGTTGTAGCCGCGCCCGGAAAACAAGCCGATCACGCGCGCGAGCACGCCCGGTTCGTTGTCGACGAGGACGCACAACGTGCGGGTTTCGATCGGTTCGACGAGATGCGCGGCGGGATAATGGGTGGCGGTGGCGGTGTTCATCTTTTCTTCTCACTTACCCGGCATTCCGGAAGCCTGAGCGAAGGGAGGTTGTCCGGAATCAACAATTCTTAGCCAGTGAATACGGATTCCGGGCTCGCCGCTGCGCGGCGCCCCGGAATGACCATGCCTCATACCAGCATCTTGCCTTCCTCGGTGATCGCCTCCTCGATGCTCTCGGCGGAATCGCCAAGCAGCATTTCGTTGTGCGCGCGGCCGGACGGAATCATCGGGAAACAGTTCTCCGCCTGATCGACGACGCAGTCGAAGATCACCGGGTGCGGGGTGGCGATCATCTCGCGAATGGCGTCGTCGAGCTCGCCCGGCTTCGAGCACCGGATGCCGACCGCATGATAGGCCTCGGCGAGCTTGACGAAGTCGGGCAACGCCTCGGTGTAGCTCGACGAGTAGCGGCCGCCATGCAGCAGCTCCTGCCACTGGCGCACCATGCCCATGTACTGGTTGTTGAGGATGAAGATCTTGATCGGCAGCCGGTGCTGCACCGCGGTCGACATTTCCTGCATGGTCATCAGCACCGAGGCTTCGCCGGCGATGTCGATGACGAGCGACTCCGGGTGCGCGAGCTGCACGCCGACCGCGGCCGGCAGTCCGTAGCCCATGGTGCCGAGCCCGCCCGAGGTCATCCACCGGTTCGGCTCCTGGAAACCGTAGAACTGCGCGGCCCACATCTGGTGCTGGCCGACTTCGGTCGTGATGTAGACGTCGCGGTCCTTGGTCAGCTCGTAGAGCCGCTGGATCGCGTATTGCGGCTTTATCACCTCATCGGACTGCCGGTAGCTCAGACACTTGCGCCTGCGCCATTGATCGATCTGCTTCCACCACGTCTTGAGCGCGGCGCGGTCCGGTTCCCCGCCGCTCGCACGCCACTCCGCGAGCATGTCGGCGAGCACATTGCCGCAATCGCCAACGATGCCGAGGTCGACGTTGACGTTCTTGTTGATCGAGGAAGGGTCGATATCGACGTGAATTTTGCGCGATCCCGGCGAGAAGGCGTCCAGCCTGCCGGTGATGCGATCGTCGAAACGCGCCCCGATGCAGATCATCAGGTCGCAACCGTGCATCGCGAGATTGGCCTCGTAGGTGCCGTGCATGCCGAGCATGCCCAGCCACTGCGGATCGGCCGCCGGAAACGCGCCGAGCCCCATCAGCGTCGAGGTGATCGGAAAGCCGGTGAGGCCGACCAGTTCGCGCAGCAGCATGCAGGCCTGCCGGCCGGAATTGACCACCCCGCCGCCGATATAGAACACCGGCCGCTTCGCCATCCGCATCAGTTCGACCGCCGCCTTGATCCTGTCGGGGTCGCCTTTGAGCTTGGGCTGGTAGCCCTTGTGGTGGAACTCGTTGGGTCTGGCGTAGAGGCCGGACGCGAACTGCACGTCTTTGGGGACATCGACCACCACCGGCCCGGGCCGCCCGCTTGCGGCGACGTAAAAAGCCTCATGCAACACGCGCGGCAGGTCGGCGATGTCTTTGACGAGGTAATTGTACTTGGTGCACGGCCGCGTGATCCCCACGGTGTCGCATTCCTGGAACGCATCGTTGCCGATCAGATGGGTCGGCACCTGCCCGGTGATGCAGACGACGGGGATTGAATCGCACAGCGCATCGGTGAGGCCGGTGACCGCATTGGTCGCGCCCGGCCCCGATGTCACCAGCACGCAGCCAACCTTGCCGGTCGAGCGCGCATAGCCTTCGGCGGCGTGGACCGCGCCCTGCTCGTGGCGCACCAGAACGTGGCGAACCGCATCCTGGTGGAAGAGCGCGTCGTAGATCGGCAGCACGGCTCCGCCGGGATAGCCGAATATGTGCTTGATGCCCTGGTCTTTCAGGGTCTCGATCACCATTTCGGCGCCGGTCATTTCTCTCGTCATTGCCTCGCTCCGTCTATTGCCGTGCCGTGCCCTCGAATAAAAAAGGGGCCTAAGAGCCCCTTGCGCCGCGCACCATCAAAACGAGTCGTCAGGGCGACCCGCCGACGGCGCGCCTTCGTACAACCACGTTAGCAATAAAATTACGCATCTCGCCTGCTTCCATAGCAAAAGTTGCGCTTTTATAAAGAACCGCCGGAGTGCGGTCAACTCGTAACAACACCAACTTTCGGCCGAGCTCTAAGCACCGGCCTATTCAAATGCGACCTTAAGACCCGAGGGACGCTCTCCTATAACAGGTCCACGAACTGCCGTACCATAGATTAATGACCGACAGACTTATGACCGGGCGCACGAGCGCGCCACCTGCGCCGACGCTGCGGCTGACGGCGCGTGCGCTGCTGCTGGGCGAGCGCATCGATACGTCTGGGCTCGAGCGCAGCGACGTCATTTCGACCATTCCACTCGCTTTCCGGGTTGGCGCGAAAGGCCATGCCGTGCTGTTCCGCTACGGGGTCGCGGTGCTGGTCGGGCTGTCGCCGGTCGAAGAAGATGAGGTCGTGCGCGGACTCGCCGCCCACATCAACGCGCCGTTCGGGCGCATCGAGGACGAAGCGGCTGTGATCGAGATCGCGCCGGAGCGCGACGAACAGATCGCGCCGGGCGGCCCGATCATCGTGCGCGATCTTTCCCCACCGCGCTTGCTCGTCATCGCCGATGCGCTTGCGAAAAACGTAGCACTCTCCCGCGACGAGCGCGAGGTGAGCAAGGTCATCGAGGTGGCGGAGCCCTTCGCAGCGGCCTTGGCGCGCACCGGCCGCTCGCCTTCCAACCGACGCCAGCTCCTGCGCACGATCGGACAGGCGCTGCTCGTGCATCACCGCATGTCGGGCCGCGTTCAGGTCGAAGAGAAGCCGGACATTCTGTGGGATCAGCCGGAGTTCGAGCGGCTCTATGCGCGGCTCGAAGACGAATACGAATTAAAGGAGCGCGCGGCTGCGCTTGCACGCAAGCTGCGGGTGATCGACGAGACCGCCCGCGCGCTGACCGACATCATGGACACGACTCGCAGCGTGCGGCTCGAGGCGGCCATCGTCGCCTTGATCGTCGTGGGGGTGCTGGTCACGTTCTACCAGCTGTTCAAGGGCGTATTCTGGTAGGCGACGTGCATATCGACGCAGCGCTCCGGTTGATTTCGATCCGGCCCGCAGCGCGGTAATCGCCGCGGCTTACGGCGCGGGCCCGTCCGCAACCACGCGAGCAAGCGCCACCTGATCCGGCTCCGTGCCGGACGCCTCGCACGCCGCCAGATAATCTCGTGTAAGCGCCTGTTGCAGTCCGCCAAAAGCCTGAGGGTATCTCTCGACGAACGGCGCCAGCATCGTCAGTCCTTCGTTTGTTGCCACCGCTGCGTCGGCATAGCGTTCCGCGACCATCAAAGCGCGGGCCAGCGCGCCGAGACTCATCGCGAGATCGGGGAGGAAGGCGTCGGGTCGGGTTTGGGCGAGGCGTCTTCTGATGTCGACGGCCTCTTGGGATGCGGCGAGCGCCTCCTCGCGGCGGCCAAGGTTGGAAAGGCGAATGCCGAGATTGTTCAGGCTACTCGCGAGATCGGGGAGGAAGGCGTCGGGTCGGGTTTGGGCGAGGCGTCGATAGATGTCGACGGCCTCTTGGGATGCGGCGAGCGCCTCCTCGCGGCGGCCAAGGTTGGAAAGCATGGCCCCCGTATTGTTCAGGCTACTCGCGAGATCGGGGAGGAAGGCGTCGGGTCGGGTTTGGGCGAGGCGTCGATGGATGTCGACGGCCTCTTGGGATGCGGCGAGCGCCTCCTCGGGGCGGCCAAGGTTGGAAAGGCGAATACCAAGGGTACCGACGCGCGCAGCGAGGTTGTTGAGAATTGCTTCCTGCGCCTCCGGTGCAGCTTCTTTCGTCGCCGCGTCAGCGGCAGCGTCCAATTTTCGTGCCAACTCGACCCGCCGATCGGCGACATGCTGCGCCAGTTCCATCAGCGCAAGCGATTGCAACGGCAACGCCGCGTCGATCGCTGCCAGCGCGTCGTCGTCAAGCTTGGGAATGATTTTGATGAGATACCGCGCCAGATGATCAAGCAGTGCCGCGGCACGACGCGCCAGATCGCCGTGGTCGCCGCCGGTCGCGCGGAGCAGCGCCGCTAGCAAGTGATAGCGATTGGCGATCGCATCAGCTGGCTCGCTGTCGATCCAGCCTAGTCGGTTGATTCAGCTAGATTGAAGGGTATAGGTGTTTAAGTTTGACACGGGCAGTTTTGGTTGTGAATTGCCAGTCT
>Ga0315534_1002462_pt1 | contig 12411 bp, 10 predicted proteins | sample SalMarSW160240MG_FD_203094 | JGI IMG/M metagenome (GOLD analysis project Ga0315534, IMG submission 203094) | Salt marsh sediment microbial communities from the Plum Island Ecosystem LTER, Massachusetts, United States - Salt Marsh Sediment SW1602-40 ... | reverse complement strand
ATGAACAGGCCGTAAAGGAGTAGAGCCGATGGCCGGAATGGAAACAAAGGATCGAACGTGGGATTTCAGACATTGTGTTGTTATCGTTGCCCATCCTGACGACGAGACCTTGTGGGTGGGTGGAACTATACTGATGCACCCGGAAAGTGAATGGACGGTTATTACGCTTTGCCGTAAGAGTGATCCGGATAGGGCCCCCAGGTTTTTCAAGGCCCTCGAAGGGCTACATGCCGCCGGCATAATGGGCGATCTCGACGATGGCCCGGAACAAACGCCACTGGACACTCGTAAAGTACAGGCGACGATACTTGAATTGTTGCCGTCCGACAGATTTGATATGATCATTACCCACAGTCCATGTGGAGAGTATACGAGGCACCGAAGGCATGAGGAGACGGCAAAGGCCGTCAGGGCTTTGTGGAAAAGTAAGGGGCTTTTTGCAAAAGAACTGTGGATGTTTGCTTATGAAGACGGCGATGGAAAATATCTGCCTCGTGCTATTGATGATGCGGATGTTAAGGGAAAATTGCCTGATGAAATCTGGCGTAAAAAATATGATATTATAACGAATGTTTATGGTTTTAGTCCTGATAGTTTCGAGGCGAAGACTACTCCGAAGGAAGAAGCCTTTTGTTGTTTTAAATCTGATTAAAAAGTACATTGTGTTTGAATAAAGGAGTCTATTAAGATGAAAGTGCTTGTTTCGTATGACTATCCCCCGTCACCGGGAGGATTGGCCACTCAGGGAGACCTGCTATTCAGAGGGCTTCGAGAGATGGGAATTGAAGCGCATGCGGTTAATTTTGAAGCTGCGCAGGAAAAAGAGTGGTACTACCGATGGTTTGAGCCGGACATCGTTGTGGGAGTCGGATATTGGGGACATACTCCACATTTGGTTCTGCATCCCCAAAGATACGGAATCTCGGCGGTCCCCTGGCTTGTGGCAGATGGCTATATGGCTAATTATCAGGAAATCCTGGAGGCTCTACCTTTGATACTTGTCACATCCAAGTGGGTCAAGAAGATATATATGCGAGACGGGCTCAGCGGCAAAAATATCGAGGTCCTTCCTGTCGGATGTGATACGGATTCTTTTATGCCCCGAGATAAAAATGATCCGAAGGTTGTGGCGGTACGTGACGCATTGGGTATAGCACCGGATCAAATAACGGTTCTTACCGTCGGCGGAGATGCCGCTTCAAAAGGTGCTCAGGAGGTCATGCAGGCTCTGGCAATAAATGACACGAAAGCGCCGGATTGGAAATATGTTTGCAAGGTTTGGCCTCAACCCAGGACCGAACAGCAGAATCTTGCAGACCTTCAGTTAGCCACCCACCTTGGAATTGAAAAAAACGTGGTGTATACGACCAGCCGGGTTTCACGTAACTTTATGCCTTATCTATTAGCCGCGTGTGATATTTATGCAGCCCCTTCACGCCTTGAGGGCTTTGGAATGATTCAGGTGGAAGCCAATGCCTGTGGCAAGCCGGTTGTAGGTATAAAAGCCATGGGTATGCTGGACACCTTAGTTCACGGCAAAACGGCATTTTTAGCTTCTGTGGCTCAGGAAATCCGATTAAGGGAGGCGGTTGTGGGTGATGAATCAGGTTATGAATCCGGGCATAAGGTAGTTTTCAAAAGACCCCGAATTGTTGATTATCGTGCCAGCATACACGATATCGCCAACTATCTTATGGATTTGATGCAGAATCCTGACCTTAGGCAAAAAATGGGTGAGGAGGGGCGCAAACGCGCTGTCGAAAACTATGATTATCGTGTCATCGCAAGAAGATTTGTCAAGATTGTCTCAGAGAAGTTTGGGATTTCATAAATGGATAAACACAGCAGGAATTTAGTTGAGAATGCCAGGCAGGCGGCTATTAAGGTCTTGCTTCATAACGCTCACGGCCCTTTCCGAGGTCTGCCGCGGACCGCCGGATGGGGGTATCCGGAACCATATACCCGCGACCTGATGATTTCCTCTCTCGGGATTCTGCTTTCCGGAAATAAAAAACTACACAAGAGCTTGAGGAAAACTCTGGAAACTGTTGCACGAAACCAGAGCAGGTTAGGCCATATCCCGTCTTTAGTTCACAATTCGGACGACCGCGGCTCAAGTGATTGCACGCCATTGTTTCTTATGGCTGTTGCGCTCTTTCGAAAAGTAACGGGCGAGGCTGATTTCCTGGAGCAGGCGGTGAATAAGTCCATGCTGTGGATGGAATATCAAAGCACGTCTGACCGTGTTATGGTGGACCAGTTACCGACAAGCGATTGGCGGGATGAGCAGTGGGTTTGTGGATACGGTCTTTTTGTAAACACAATAGTTTATATCTATCTGCGACTTTTTGGTCAGCACGGTCGCGCCTCCCAGATTAAGGACCAAATGGGCAGATTCACTATAAAAGGTGACAGGCAAAATCGCCATGTGCATGAAGGTTTGGTACTAAGGCGTAAGCCTTACTATGCACTGTGGTCTTACAAAGTCTATAAAAGCGAGCGTTTCGATCTCTTAGGGAATAGTCTGGCAATTCTTTCGGGAATTGCGTCTGATTCAAGGGCGAACTCGCTCATCAAATGGGTCGAAACTGAGTGCGCAGCACTGAGGGAAAATGAGCTACTTGCGGCTGATATGCCGCCTAATCTTTTTCCTTACATAAGACCGGATGATCCTGATTGGATGCCCAGGTACGAAAAGTACAATCAACCGGGAGAATATCATAATGGGGGTATCTGGCCGTTTATTTGTGGATTTTATGTGGCTGCTCTGGTTGCAGCCGGAAAGTATCGGCTTGCTGAAAAGAAACTTTTGGTTCTTACAGAGCTAAACCGGCCTGCACGCGTGGCGGATGTAGAATTTGGCTTTAATGAATGGATACGGGCGCAGGATGGAACGCCTCAGGGCCAGGACTGGCAGAGCTGGTCGGCGGCAATGTATTTGTATGCAGCATATTGCGTCCAAACGCGGAGCACGCCCTTTTTTGGCGAAGTTCGGTGCCAATCCTGGGCGTAAAATCCCTGAGAGCGCTGCCGAGGCAACCTGTATAATATTGGTTTATACCAACGACATTAGACCAATCCGACCGGCTTTTGCTCTTTGGCGGATTTATATATTGCCAGTATCACTTCGACGGCTTTGCGCGCCTCGGGCCCGCTTATCCAGAAATTTTCCCCTGTTTCGAGGGCTTCGAGGAATGCCTTGAAATTGCGGGTATGGTTGTCGTGGGTGATAGCGGCTGGGTCAGATACGCCTCCGCCGCCTTCGATTTGGCCATGTTCTTTTCGGATTTTTTCGTCTTCCGGCTTCTCATCGGCAAACTGCCAGACTTTGAAACTGTTTTCAACCTGTATCACAGTGCCTTTGGTGCCGGTTATTTCAAACCGTCTGAACTGGCCTGGATATGAAGCGGTTGTGCCATAGATGACTCCCAACGCCCCGTTGGTATAGCGCAGCACGGCGGCAGCGGTATCTTCGGCTTCTATTCTGTGCCCCAGCGTCCCCGTGTAGGCCTGTAAAGATTCAATCGGAGGCATTACATCACAGAGCATATCTACCATATGAATAGACTGGTTCATTAGCGCGCCGCCGCCGTCTAATTTCCACGTGCCGTGCCACGAGTCCTTGTAATACTCGTCGGTACGCCACCAGGGAACGTATATCCCCGCATAGGTAATTACGCCGAAGCGCCCTGAGTTTATCGCTTCTCGAAGGATTGTCTGCGAATCATTAAATCGGTAGGGGAAAATGCCGCCCAGGCGAGTGCCGCTTTTGTTGTGGGCCTCGATCATGGCATCGATACGCTCTAAGGTTACCTCCAGCGGTTTTTCACATAATACATGTTTGCCCGCTTCGGCTGCGGCAATGGTCGGTTCGCAGTGAGAACCGCTTGGTGTGGCGATGGTGACGATATCCACGTCGTCGCTTTTTAGCATCTCTTCATAGCTTTCAAAAGCCTTCACGTCATATTTGTCCGCTAATTTATTCGCTCTGTCTTGTATCTTGTCGCAGCAGCCAATAAGCTTTGCGTTGGGAATATCTGCGATGGCTTTTGCGTGAAAATCTGCGATTAGCCCGGCACCCACTATTCCAAAATTCCAGGTTTTCATAATATTTTTCCTTTCCGGGAAAAGTTATTCACACTTCAAACCAACCTCCGCTGCGAGTTCTCTTACCGCGGCAATCGCCTTTGAAAATAGCTCAGGCCCTGTATCGCCGCCGAACTGGCCGCCGGCCCGCAGGTGCGGCTCCATCGTAAGACAGCCCTCATAGTTCATTGCCGCAAGCTCAGCGAGCAGCTCTTTTATTTGGCCGTCACCTTCACCAGGTATGCTGCCTAAAGTATCACCGAGCTTCCAGTCTTTGATATGGATATGGACAACGTAAGGCTTCATAAGCGGCCAACATTTTTCGACATTATCTGTTATCTTCTGTCCCCATACGAAGTTTGCCGGGTCATATACAAGCCGAAGCTTCGGTGAATTGACGGTCTTTACAATATCGGCGCAGTTCTCGGCGGTATGCCCATAAATATCTGTTTCATTTTCATGAACCATAATAACGTCAACGTCGTTGAGTATTTCTACCTTGGCCGACATACGCTCCATAACTTCATTGCGATAGTCTGAGATTTCCTTACCTTCCGGTGGATAGTAGCTAAACACACGTATGTACGGGGTTTCAAAAAACAGGGCCAAATCGACGGCGTGTTTGAACTTGTCCAGGTGTGGCTCAAAAGGCTCATCGAGCTTTACCTTTCCTATGGGCGAGCCGATAGCACATACTTTAAGACCGTGGTCCGCAATCATTTTTTTCGCTTCGTTTAGTTCATTCCGGGTAAGGTCCATGACATTCTTCTGATTGACAAAACGAATCTCTATGTAACCCACATTTTCGCCGGCGAGGTATTTGACCTGCTCCAGAAAATCATCTGTTACTTCATCTGCAAATGCACTTAATTTCGCCATTTTCAATTACTCCCTTAATAGAGATTGAATCTTTTAAAAAACCATCTCAAACATAAAATGTCATTGCCGTTTTTCTTTGATGTCCGTCCCCGGGCCGGCGAACCACACCGGCAGAAGTTCATTGAACACATCCAGCGGCCAAAACCGCAGGCGTTCAAACCCTTCCGGCACCGGCTGGCGATACTGCACATACGCTCTATTGCTTCCTTTCAAACTGTATGAGAACATATCGCCGTTCCTCGACCCAAAAACTGTATATCCCATCAGCGTACAGTCTTCCAAATCGACGTGAAGAAACTTGCCCGCGAGGTCACTGTAGATAACACCTGTGGACGGCGTTCCGTGCGGCTGAGAAAAATTAAGAACAATCAGTCGGCAGCGATTGAACCTCACCCGTGTGTATCCCTGAAAACCGGGGTAGCCAACCTGCAGCGCATTGTCCGGCCCAACGATCGTGCAATCCTCAAAAACAGCATCGGGCGTTTCCGGCATATTGCTGTTATGCGCCCGCACATAGACTGCACCGGCATCTCCCCACACGTCCAGACACATAAAATACGAACGCCGAAATACAACCGGCTCCTCGGGGCGATTTCTGTGAGCAATAACCGCCGCCCCGGCAAAGCGGCCAATCCCAACGCAGTCCTCCACAATCGCCGAGAATTCCGCGCCGGCCTGATTGGTCATATCCCACCCGATACCACCTTCGGACCCGCAGGCATAAATCCGTTTGAAAACCCACCGGTCCCACGCAACACCTGAAAAATTCGGGTCGCAGCGCCACGGACCCCACCAGTCCACACTCTTTAATCCCATCTCCTTATTCGGGTCGCCCGAATCCAGAATCATAAAAGTCGGGTTGCCTGTGGGAGCATTGGGGTTTGTGCGAACAATTACCGCCGGTGCTCCTGAATCTACGACAACCCAGCCGGTGATACCTGAACCTAAACTTCCGTCCCAGTCCCCCACTAAAAGATTGTAAGCCCCCGCCGCACCTTTATGGGCCGGATAAAGGTTGGCCTCGGCATAAGTGTCCGGCCGGATGACAAGGCGATGGCCACCCTTATCGTCAGGCACAGCCAGAAGGGCCGCCTGAATCGTGTGGAACGCCTTCCCCCAACTGCTTCCGTCCGAATTATCGCCCAGCCTGGAGACGTAAAGCGTTACACCCTTTCTTGCCGTACCCGCCGAAGGACTGCCGGCTGAGGTGTTATCCGCCCTGGTGCTGCAGCTCAACAGCACCGCCGCCAGCGCACAAACAAGCGAAATACTCGCCTTGTCTCTCATCATTTCACCGTACCTGATTACTTTATTTATCATAATGTGCCGCTAAATCGGGCAAATCCCTTTTAATTTCGTTTATCCTGTAACCAAAACCCGGCCCACTCAATGTCGACAGGTCAACCTGGCCGTTGCGCCGTTGGTAAAGCCCCGGGTGTACCGCCTCTTCCGGGGCCGAAGCGGCGGGGTAAAACTGCATCGCGTTGGTCTCGACTCCCATAATTGTTCCCGCGTGCGCGGCCAAAAGAACGTGGGGAATCTGTGCTAACATTGGATTAGTCAAATCCTGCACCATTAGGGTCATTCCGTGTGCCTTGGCCCAACAGAGGCTTAATAGCGCGCCGGTTTGAGTTTTGCAGGTTTTTAGCGCGACACCGGTCCAGCCCAAGCTTCGGCCGAGTCTGACTAACTTCCAGTCGTGAGCACTTTCGTCCATAAAGAGAGGCTTACGGGCAGAGACGCTGTGGACGTCAATCTGATTATTTTCCAGGTCGTACGGGAATGGCTGCTCTACGTAGAGAATCATTTGGTAAACGCGAGGATGCTCTATCATCAGCCGATCCAGAATGTTGTTCACGTAGGCGGGGTCGGTGACAGTGCAGTTAAAATCACTGGTTAACCACAGAACGTTGTTTTCGAGTGCAATTTTGCCAACATTCACTAATCTATCTACGTCCCACGAAGAGTCATTGCCGCGCAGCTTCACCTTCAGGCATTTGAGGCCGTCCCGTTTAATCCAATCCGGCAATAATACAGGGTAGCCGTCATCCGGTTCTGTGCCGGTAAGCTCGGATGTGTCGAGCAAATCCTTGCCGCCTACTAAGTGCCAGGCAGGCAGAGTTTTGGCCGGCGGAAAGTTTAGAAAATCAGCAGGGTATTTGCCGTCAAATGAGAAGTCAGTATCATCGGCTGGCTTGAGAAAGTGTGACAAATCAACATTCATAAATTCCGCGTTGTATGTAGAGTACACGTCCCGGCCCAAAAGCTGGCCATACGCATCGTGCAGTGCAATGTCAAATGCCGAACAGCAAACCAATGCTGCAAGATGCGGCATCGGTTCTGTTTGCTCGCCGCGCTGACTGTTGAGCTTGTCCAATAAGGTGGGTAACTGCGTTTCAATAAAGTCACTGCCTAATTCAATGGGATGTCCTTCCTGGTCGAATTTAGCCCAGGTCTCAGCAAGCATACTGCAGAAAAGCTGCATCGTTTCGCATCGCTCTTGATATCCCAGTTTGCTCGGCCAGGCCCATTGGACGCTCAAGGGGGTTTCGCCCCAGCCCTGTGCCGTTTGTCCTTGTTCGTTGCCCACCGTCATGCAGGTGCGTGCGCATATAACCGAGGTCAATGTTTCAGGCCCAAACTTGAGCGGAACCCTTGTCTGGACGGCAATATTGTACAAATCAACGGATAAGGGCTTAATATCAGTGCGTTTTTTAGAAGCGTGCTTGTTGATATTCATGCTTTTGCTGTTGGTAGTTCACAGTTTTTTCAAACATTTTACGCGATTATGTTCAGAATTTAGCAGTGATTGACAATAGCAGCTTTATAACTTATATTAGATTACTGTCAACCCAAACTTTGTTATTTTGGGTTGCTTTACTGGGATTGGGTTTTATAATTTTGAGGTATATCTTTTGCAGGATGCGGCGTTATGTGAACGAAACGGATTTCTTAATTGATAAGCACAATAAAATTATGCGCGCGTGAATATTATTGAAAGGAGCACGTATGAAACTCGACCGAAAATTGAATATGGGAATGGTTGGTGGAGGACCGGGGGCGTTCATCGGTGAGGTACACCGAAGGGCGTCACGTCTGGACGGCGGTATCGAGCTGGTGGCCGGGGCGTTCGATATCAATCCAAGCAAATCAAAGCAGATGGGACGGGAGCTGGGTCTCAATTCCAGACGAGTATATCGTAACTACGAGGAAATGATCGGGAAAGAGCTTAAGTTACCGGAGGGGGAACGGATAGATTTCGTCTCAATAACAACGCCGAATAACTGGCATTTCCCGATTGCAAGGGATTTTCTCAATGCCGGTTTCCACGTGATGTGCGAAAAGCCGATGACGATTAGCGTCAAAGAAGCGAAGGACTTGCGAACACTTGTTAAGAAGTCGCGCAGAGTGTTCGGACTGATGCACAACTATACGGGTTACCCGATGGTCAAGCTGGCCCGGGATTTGGCTCGTCAGGGTGAGCTGGGTAAGATTCGCAAGATTGTTGTACAGTATCCACAGGGCTGGTTGGCTACAGCGCTGGAGAAAACGGGCCAGATGCAGGCTGCCTGGCGGACCGACCCGAAGCAAAGCGGCGGCGCCGGCTGTATGGGTGACATCGGCACGCACGCCGAGAATCTCTCGGAGTATATAACGGGACTGAAGATTACCCATATCTGTGCTGACCTGACGATTTTTGTTAAGGGTCGGCGTTTGGACGACGACGGCAACTGCCTGCTGCGCTTCAATAATGGAGCCAGGGGTGTCCTACATGCCAGCCAGGTCTCCATCGGTGAGGAGAACAATTTGGCTATCTGGGTCTATGGCGAGCAAAAGAGTCTGGAATGGCATCAGGAACATCCCAATTACCTGTATGTGAAGGTTCCCGACGGGCCGGTACAGGTTTGGCGCCGCGGTAACGATTATGTCGGTGCCAGAAGCCCTGCCGCCGGCCGTGCTACGCGCCTGCCGTCCGGTCATCCTGAAGCTTTCTTTGAGGCCTTCGCTAACAATTACCGTAACTTCGCCGATACCGTGCGTGCGAGAATGACCCGGACAAAGCCTGACCCACTGATGCTGGACTTTCCGAGCGTGAATGATGGCGTCCGTGGTATGTGTTTCATAGAGACCGTTTTGGCCAGCACCAAGAGTAAGCAGAAGTGGACGGCGTTCAAAAAGGCTTGAGTTTGGGCTTGTATTTCCGAATGGAGTAGTTATAATAGTTCGTCTCCAAGTACCTGCAGATAGAAGGGCTTGCGAGGGTGGACAGCACAGCAAATAAAGGTCGTAAGCTGTTGTTTTCCAAAGGCTTATGCGCCTTGTAGAGTTTTTTGGACTGTGTATGAAGGAGGCGGCACAGATGAAAAACCGGAAAGGCAATTTCCACCGGCAGGATGGAAAGTTGTCTCGGTGTGATTTTATGTATACCACCGCAGCAGTGGTAATCGAGGCATATCGCATTTGTGGTGACTTTTTAGCTTTGTGCTTCTGTAAATATTTTTAGATATTTGAGTTAGTTAAAAGTGGTTCTAATCGAAAGGAATTATTTATGAAAAAGAAAGCAAAAGAAAAGACAGGTGAGGTCTCTCGTAGGGATTTCATCAAGGCATCGGCGGCGGTATCGCTGGCGGCTATGGGAGTGAGTACCAACCGCATCTTTGCAGCCGGCTCCGGCAAAATTCGTGTCGCTCTGATTGGATGTGGTGGCCGTGGCAATGGGGCCTTGAGTAACTGTTTGTCTGCGGGCGAACACATTGGTCGCGAGATGGAAGTTGTCGCTACAGCCGACTGGTTCAAAGACAGGGCTGTGGGAACAGGCAAAAAGCACGGTGTTCCGGAGGAACGGTGCTTTTACGGCGCAGACGCTTATAAGAAGCTCCTGGCGACCAACGTCGATGTTGTCTGTATAGCTACATCGCCGAACTTCCGACCGGTGCATTTCGAAGCTGCCGTCAAAGCGGGCAAAAATGTCTTTATGGAAAAGCCCGTTGCAGTCGACCCGCCGGGCGGCCGTAGGATTATCGAGGCCGGCGAGCTGGCCAAGCAGAAGGGCCTCGCTGTTGTCGCCGGTACCCAGCGCCGACACCAGAGAGGTTACCGCCAGAATGCTTATGCCATCGAGCGCGGCGCGATTGGCAAAATCCTCGGCGGCTGTGTCTGGTGGTGTGGCGGCGCCCTATGGTTCCAGAGGAAAAACAAGAACGAGAGCGATGCCGACTACCTGGTACGCAATTGGGTGAGCTTTACAGAGATGTCAGGCGACCACATTGTCGAACAGCACGTCCACAACCTTGACGTTGCCAACTGGTTCATCGGTCATCCACCGGACAATGCCCTTGGCTTCGGCGGACGCGCACGCCGACAGACAGGCGACCAGTTCGACTTCTTCAGCATTGACCTCGATTATGGCGACGGCTGCCGCATTCACAGCATGTGCCGTCAGATTAACGGCACCGATGGCGGAGTCAGAGAGTATTTCGCCGGTACTGAAGGCAAGACCTGGGGTGGTGGCGGTCTCGAGTCAACCAAAAATATCAAGGCACCGGACTTCCCGGAGCACGGCGGACCATACGTTCAGGAGCACGTCGACCTGCTCAACAGCATTATTGAGGGCAAGCCGCTCAATGAAGCCCGCAATGTTGCCGAATCCACTCTCACTGCAATCATGAGCCGCATCGCCACCTACACTGGTAAATTGGTCAGGTGGAAAGACATGATGGAGAAGAAAGACTCGCCCTGGTATAACCTCACTTGTAAACCGACGGCGGAAGATTTTGAGAAAGGCGATGTTAAAGCTCCGCCGGATGATGTTGCCGCAATCCCGGGGAGGGCTTGATAGAGATTTGCCCTTATTGGGGCGGTCGATGTCCCTCTTCGATGAGATGAGACTTTGAGGGGCCCTGTTTTGTGTTTTGGTTACACCGGACAAGACAGGGTCCCTTTGGTTTATAAGCCGATTACTTTATCACTACTATTTCCGTAAATCGCACGAGGGCGCCGGCGATCTGCGGATATGGCTCAACTGTGCCGATTAGGCCGACCTTTGAGCCTGCGAGTTTGCTCAAATCCTTCTTCGATGCCGACCCTATCGGTAACGCGTAACAGACGGTTTTGTTGTTATCGTCAGTAATCCGGTATTGGGTTTGTTCTGCCGGGGCGCTGAAAATATTCGACGTTTGAATCGTTCCGATGACTGCGAATTTGCCGAGAGCTTGAACCTGGGCTAACTTTGTGGTGCGGGCCTTATCTATTTTCCCATAAGTCTTCTGCAGCTCTTCATTCTGAAGCTCAACCTCTTTGGTTATAACCAAGGCCAATTCAAAGCCTTTTATCTGCCTGATCGAAAGGTCAGCAAAGCGTGCTGCTTTGCCAGCCTCTTTGTTGCCGGCAATCACAGCAAGTGCTGTTTTGATATTTTCGTAATTCTGCTGGTCTGTCGGCTTGGCCCGCTCAGCCTCTATTTGCGTTTTTAAGGCATAATATAGTTTGAGATTTTCGCTCTCACCGGGAACCGTGGTGGGGACGAACGGTTTGATCTCTGCTGGCTTGGGTTTAGGTTTAGTATCGACAGCAGGGGGGGTAACGATGGTTGGGGTCACTTTTGGAGCCGGAGCCGGGGCCGGAGCAGCGATTGGTTTTGTATATTTGGTACTTACCCAAAGATAGGCGCCCTCCGGCGGAGTGATTTTATAATAATCGCCTTTCTGTGTACCCACAAATCTGACTTCATCTCCTCTATTGAGCTTCAACTGCAGAGTTTCCGAATGTATCGGCTCCTTGTACTCGGAGCCGGCGTAGACACGAATGCCGGCGGCTGTAACGATGCCGATGGATGGATTATCCGGGTCGATACTAATATAGCGTGTTGATATCCAGGAAAAGCTGCCGGTCGGCGGGACAATACGAGACCAGCTAAATTGGCTGCCGACTACGTTTACTTTATCGCTTTTTTTAAGCTTGCCGCAGATGTAATAATTCGTACCCGGCCCGGAACGAATCGGTGCATCATCGTCGGTTATCTCAGCAGCATAAGGAAAAGAGGGAACGCTGGCTGTGGTATCAGGTTTTGTATCGGGTGGAGCGGCAGCTCCCCTGGCAAGGCCGACGGATGCGAATCCTACTAAAATAACGAGAATGAGTAATTTTTTATGAGCCTGCATTTTTGTTACCTCCCAAAAAGAGTCCTTTCTATAAACAGCCAAAACACCATACTTTTTTTGAAATTAGCATCCATAATAGTAATTGTCAACATTTTTGGGGCATCCAGACACATTTTTTTGCCTTTGAAATAGGTTCGATCCCTTCGACAGCGCTCAGGGCAGGCAGGGCAGGCAGGGCAGGCAAGCTCACTACAGGTTGGGTTTGATTGGGTTTGTTTTGGCATTTTATTGGCTTTAATTGGCTTTAATTGGCTTCGTTTTGGGTTCGTATTGGGTTCGTTTTTCC
>Ga0315534_1002460_pt1 | contig 12417 bp, 15 predicted proteins | sample SalMarSW160240MG_FD_203094 | JGI IMG/M metagenome (GOLD analysis project Ga0315534, IMG submission 203094) | Salt marsh sediment microbial communities from the Plum Island Ecosystem LTER, Massachusetts, United States - Salt Marsh Sediment SW1602-40 ... | reverse complement strand
TCCGTTTCAGGGTCTCGGTAAACCGGAGCCTTTGAAATTTCTCGGCCCAGGTGTTTGGTCTCGCCGAATTACTCAAGAACATCGGTTGGTTTATGTCGTGGGGCATGACAGAATCGATTTTGTGCAAGGGCGTTATCATTACTGATGGTCGACTTTGCCTTCCAGGCTGCCAACCCTGCACTCCACCTGACCGTTATTTCGCTAGCGCCCTTCGACAATCTCAGGACTTTCAGCTCCATAGAGGGAGGTGATCTCAACGTTGGGCATCAAAAAAATTGAAATATTACTTTAAACCTTGATTTTAATGACAAAAGTAATTACAATGTAATTACCTAATGATCAAGGGGGTATATATTATGAGAGCACGTGTCGTAAAAATAGGTAATTCTCAAGGAATCCGCATTCCAAAAACACTACTTGAACAAACTGGAATTATGGATGACGTTGAGCTTGATATAGAGAAAGATAAAATCGTTATTCGTCCTATCTCGAATCCGAGGCTAGGCTGGGAAAGCGCTTTCAAAGCAATGTCTGATAATCTTGACGACGCTTTGCTAAATGGGGATGAAAACATTACACATTCTTGGGATGAAGAAGAATGGCAATGGTAATAAACCGATTTGATGTGTACTTAATAAATCTCGATCCCACAATTGGTTCTGAAATTCAAAAAACCAGACCCTGTTTGATAATTTCACCTGATGAAATGAATCGACATATTCGCACAGTCATCGTTTCCCCAATGACAACGGCCGGAAAGGACTACCCCACTCGAATAAAATGCAAATTCAAAAAGAAAAAAGGACAAATCGTTTTAGATCAAATACGAACAATAGATAAAACACGCTTGATAAAAAAACTCGGCAAGATTGATCCAGAGACTCAGATAGAAGTTATTTCCGTTTTACAAAGACTATTTGCATTTTAATCCCTCCCAACCTGACACTTCACCGGAACCTTTCCGCCTGCCCATGATCGGGCCGATGAGTTTATCGTTAAATCTAAAAATATTACTTCATATGTTGACATATAGCACACATTGTGCTTAGATCTTTCTAATGGCATATTATAGATGGAATCATGAAAAAAATGAAAAACTTAAGATTGAACGCGGCGTCAGTTTTGAACAAATAGTCTTACACATTGAGCGCGGTGACCTTATCGATGTTGTTGAACATCCTAATCAATCTAAATATCCAAATCAACAGATGCTGGTCATTAAAATCAAAGAATATGTTTATTTGGTCCCATTTGTTGAGGATGAAGAAGGTAAATTTTTAAAAACGATAATTCCGAGTCGTAAAGCGACTCGTGAGTATTTGGGAGAATGAAATGGCTAAATTAAAACTCGATAAAGAAGAAAAGGATTTTCTTGACAGCTATGAACGAGGAGAATGGAAATCCGTTAAACATCTTAGGGAAGAGATTGAAAAACATAGAGGTTACGCTCGTCAAACTTTAAAAAAAGACAAACGGGTGAACATCCGAATTTCATCTATGGTACTCGATGAGCTTCAAACAAGGGCTGTTGAAGATGGCATGCCTTATCAAACTCTGATATCCAGCATTCTCCATCGGTTTGTAACAGGAAGACTTATTGAAAAACCAAGGTCGAACAAGTCATTTGAGAATGACGTGTAAACGCTGACGCATTTCCAAGCATCTAAATTTCACATTAGCTCCAGATGAATAAATCGAAAGTCGGAGTATGGAATTAGTGAGGAGTTGAACTATTTCGTCCTGAGTGGAGGGATAACTTTCTCCGCTGTGATGCTGTACACATACTTTATCCAGTCATAACCGTAATAACCTTCAGCTACTACACGCAAGGGAAATCCATGTTTTTCCGGCAGTATCTCACCATTTACCAGGTAGGCGAGAAAAACTCTGTCAGAGTTAATATCAGCAAGGGGAAATCTTTGTACGCTTTCCACCTTTTCATAAGGGGCTTTCGGTCCCCGAATGGTTACATGAGTTGCCCCTTTTTTTACTTCAGCCATGGTAAGCAATTGTTTTATTGATATTCCTCTCCATTGGCCATGATTGGCAAAAAATCCTGGGCATATTAAAAGAACGTTTCTCTGGGTATACGGCAGGGAAATTATCTGCTGATAGGTGAGAAACACCATGGTGTCAACATGGCCCTTTACCTCGAGGTGCCAGTCCTTCAGGGTAACGCTGTGGTCAATGAGACCCATTGTTTCAAAATCATTAAGAGGAGTTATCTCAAGATTTCGCGTATCCAGATCAGCGGGATTCTTCTCAATCAGTGCCTCCCTTTTCGTTCCTTTTAGCAGAATAATTTTCTGAGTCTTACCCCATGCCCATCTCATGCCTGAAACAAAAGGCATATAGAGAATTCCGAGAAAGGTCACTGCTTTACTGACCTTTTTTAAAAATTGTCTTCGTGTATCCATTGTTATTTATACTTCTTTTATTGAACGACTTGGCTACAGAAATTATCTTCTTGAGATCAAAAAAGATACTTTATTCAGCAAATTCGGGGAAATTGCTCACCACTTAAAGGTTCAAGAAGCCTGTGACCTCCTATGTTGGTCCTTAAAAGGACCTTTCCTGGATTCTCGTCTGTAACTTTACCGATTATCACTGATTCCTCACCCAGTGGGTCTGTCTTCATAGCCTCAAGGACACTTTCAGTCTTTTCCTGTGGTATAAAGGCAACGAGCTTTCCCTCATTGGCCAGATAGAAAGGATCAAATCCGAGCAGATCACATGCTCCCTGCACCTCTTCTCTCACAATTATCTTTTCCTCCTCAATAATCACTCCCACCTTTGAGGAATTCGCTATTTCCCAGAGAACAGTGGCAAGCCCTCCCCTCGTCGGATCCCGCAACACATGGATCTCTCTGCATGCATCTATCATCTTTTGAACAAGCCCGTTAAGGGGGGCACAGTCGCTTTTTATCTCCCCCTTTAATGAAAACTCTCCTCGCGCGAGAAGCACGCCTATCTCATGGTCACCAATGGAACCATTGATGATAATGGTATCACCTGGCATTGCATGGGAGCCACTTATGGAAACTCCCTCAGGAACGATCCCTACTCCAGAAGTGGTAATAAAAAGCCCCTCTGCAGCACCATGCTCCACAACCTTTGTATCCCCTGCAACTACATTGACCCCTGCCTCGAGAGCAGCTTTCTTTATGGATGAAAGGATCCGTTCGAGCTCGGCTGTCGAAAAACCTTCTTCCACAATAAAAGAGGTTGAAATCCCTAATGGCTTTGAGCCTACCATTGCGAGATCATTGACAGTTCCACAGATCGAAAGTCTTCCGATGTCACCTCCGGGAAAGAAGAGAGGCTTCACTACATAGGAATCAGTAGTAAAGGCAAGTTGTGCGCTTCCAGTAGGGATGACAGCGCTATCATCCAGAAAGGAAAGAATGTTATTTTCGAGAAAGGGAAGAAATAGTTCATTGATGAGATCATGGCTTAATTTTCCCCCTGCCCCATGAGCAAGCAGAATTTTTCTCTCTTTCATTCGAAAACCTCATATTTGTGAAAAGCAGCACAACTTCCCTCTGATGATACCATACATGGCCCAACAGGGTCTTCTGGAGTACACCGTTTATTAAATAAGGGGCAATCCGGGGGTTTCTTAATCCCCTGCAGAATCTCACCACATAGACAACCCGGAGGATCAGCTTTTTCCTCATAAGGAATGTCAAATACGAAAGCTGCATCCATTTCTCTCAATTCTTCTTTTAACATAAGACCGCTTTCCGGTATCACACCAAGCCCCCTCCAGTGAGCATCGAAAGGCTCAAAGATCTCTTCCATAACCTCCTGGGCCATACGATTACCTTCATCTTTTACAACCCTTGTGTACTGATTCTCTATCTCTGATCTTCCCTCAGCCTTCTGTCGCATGAGCATATGTATTCCCTCCAGGATATCGCCTGCTTCGAAGCCAGTGATTACGCCCATAAGCGAAAATTCATGAGCAATAAAGATATAGGGAGTTTTTCCAATTATCACGCTTACATGGCCAGGCAGAATAAAGCCGTCTATCTTTACATTTTTTGAGGAAAGCAAGGCCTTTATAGCCGGCGGTATGAGCCTTTGAGATGATAGTATATATAAATTTTTGATACCCCTTCTTTTTCCCTCTTTTACAGCGGCAGCAATAGCGCCTGCGGTGGTTTCAAAGCCTACTGCAAAAAAAACCACCTTCTTGTGTGGCTCTCTCAATGCAATTTCAAGGGGATCCAAGGGAGAGGTGATTATTCGAACATCTCTGCCCATCGCCCGTTCCTGATTTAGGGATGAGAAGGTTCCTGGAACCCTCATCAGGTCACCAAATGTCACCAAGGTCACGTTGGGTAATCGTGACAGGGAAACGGCCCTATCGATCTCTCCTACCGGCGTGACACATACAGGACAACCCGGACCAGATATAAGCTCTATTTCTTTGGGCAGGACTGATCGAATACCTGATCGGGAGATAGAAACGGTGTGGGTACCACACACCTCCATAAAACGGAGGTGTCCATTTGCAAGACTGGCTATATCTTTAAGGATGATGGATACATCCTTTTTTTCATCTATCTTCTTCAGCTGATTCACGGTAACTTCTCTCTATTTCTTCAAAAAGCCGTAATGTCTCCAAAGCATCCTCCCTTTCCAGTCTCTGGATGGCAAAACCAACATGCACAAGTACATAGTCTCCTTCCATAACATCAGGGCATATTAAAAGACTGACATCTCTACTCACACCGCCAAAGTCAACCTCGGCAATATCCTCTTTTATGGATACAACCTTACCAGGTACACCTAAGCACATTGGTAATCTCCTTTTGTATGCTCACTAACTTATGAGGAGCAATTCTAAACCTAAAATGTTTTGAGGCATTACACCTCCCTAACGGTGAAGGGCATAAAAGGCCTGTCCAAGTGATATACATCCATCGTTAGGAGGGATCTTTTTATGAATATAAACCCTGAAACCATTATCATTAAGAATATCCCATGCCTTTTCCAGAAGGAATGTATTTTGAAAGACCCCACCACTCAGAAATACATCTGATAAGCCAGTTCTCTCCCGAACTTTAATAGCCATTTGGGATATAATCCGTGTTATTGAATTGTGGAAACGAGTAGAAATAACAGAGGGGTTTTCTTTCAGCTTTATATCATTTACAATACCCTCAATAATGGAGTCTGGATCGATGATAAGGCATTCCTCATGCTCAAATATTTTAAAAGGATACTCACCTAACTCTCCTTCTTTCACTAACTGTTCAAGTTCCACTGCTGCCTGACCTTCGTAGTTTACTACCCCCCTCACATTCAAAAGAGCGCTCACTGCATCAAAGAGTCGTCCCATACTAGAGCACAAGGGTGCGTTTATTCGAGCCTTCACAGCCAACTGTATTTGTGACCATCGCTCAAGGTCTAACTTCTTTACGAAAGGTATGTGAAGTCCTTGAAAATCCCCATATATCCTTTCAAGGTAGGCTGCTGCCATCCTCCATGGTTCCCATACCGCTTTATCGCCCCCGGGCAGCGGGATTTGTTTTAAATGTCCAAGGCGTTTGTATCCTTGAACTGTGACTTCCAAAAATTCTCCACCCCATACAGTACCTTCTTCACCGTATCCTGTTCCGTCCATGACTATTGCGAGCCCTGGGCCAACACTTCCATGTTCTGCCATACAGCTTAGTGCATGAGCAAAATGATGTTGAATCCCTATTTTTGGTATGTCAAGGCTCATCGCATATCTGGTAGATAAATAGTCAGGATGGAGGTCATGCACAACGAGCTCGGGTGTTATCTGAAACAGTTGTTTAAAGAGCTCTATACCTTGTTCAAAGGAGCTCATTGTCTCAAAATTTTCCATATCCCCTATATGCTGGCTCATAAAAGCATAATCACCTTTTGTGAGACAAAATGTATTCTTTAGATCTGCTCCACAGGCAAGAATATGCTTTCCCTCTTTATTCAGTTTGATAGGAAATGGAGCAAAACCTCGAGCTCTTCTCAAAAAGGTTGTAGTTCCTTTTAATGCTTTGACCACCGAGTCATCGCATCGTGTATGGATTTCTCTATCATGCATCAAATAGAAATCTGCAATAGTGCCAAGCCGGGAAAAGGCTTCTTTATTTTTAAAAACGATGGGTTCATCACTCACATTTCCACTTGTCATAACAAGAACACGAATTCCTTGCTCAAACAGAAGATGGTGAAGTGGTGTATAAGGAAGCATCGCCCCAAGAGTTTTTTGAAAGGGAGCAACGGATGAGGCTATTTTTGCGTCCCTTTTCCTCGGAAGAATAACTATCGGTCTCTCATTGCTGCTTAATAGATCCTTTTCTTGATTATTGACAGTACAGAGACTTTCAATTACCTCAATGTCCCTGCACATAAGTGCAAACGGCTTGTCCTCTCTATATTTTCTTGCCCTCAGCCTTGCGACGACTTCCTCCTTAGTCGCATCACAGGCAAGGTGAAAACCTCCAAGGCCTTTTATTGCTATAATTGCACCGCTCTTGAGTAACGTAATCGTCTCTCCTAGTGGATCATGGGTGTGAATCATTTTACCTGAGCTAGTAAAGAGCTGCAGTGTCGGCCCGCACTCAGGACAGGCATTTGGTTGCGCATGAAAACGCCTGTTTGATGGATTGTGATATTCGCTCCTGCAAGCCGGACACATTATGAAGGGGGACATGGTAGTATTATCTCTATCGTATGGAACGGTCATAATAATGGTAAACCGAGGTCCGCAGTTTGTGCAGTTGATAAAGGGATAGTGAAAGCGGCGATCGTGAGGATCAAAAAGTTCCTTTTGACAATCCTTGCATGTGGCGATATCAGGAGAAATCAAGGCACGTTTTTCTTTGCCCTTTTCGCTTTCTTTTATCTCAAAGTCATTATAGCCTAAAGGTGAACGATAGAGGATGGCAGTCTTTTCTATTCTGGCAATAGGCGGAGGTGAAGAGAGGCCTGAAAGGAATTTATCCACTCTCTCCTTTTTCCCCTCTATCTCTATTGTGACTCCCTTTTCATCGTTAAGTACCCAGCCCTTAAGATCATTCACCAGGGCAAGGTCATACACAAAAGGCCGAAATCCCACACCTTGAACAACACCTTTTATTTGCACACAGGCCCTGATAGCTTCCATCATCTATACTCTGGTGGCCCTTCCCCCAATCCATTCAAACCAGGCGTCAATGCCCTCACCTGTTGTGCAGGATATGGGCATGATTTTGAGCTTAGGGTTGACCTTAAGGGCATCACCGTGGAATCGCTCAATGTCAAAGTCCAGATAGGGAAGAAGGTCAATCTTGTTGAGCAGCAATACAGTTGAAACCTGGAACATAAGGGGATATTTCTTTGGTTTATCATCACCCTCTGTGACAGAGATGATCATCGCCTTATCATTCTCGCCGATGTTAAACTCTGCGGGGCACACAAGGTTTCCGACGTTTTCTACAATCAGAAGATCTATCTGGTCTAAATTAAACTCTTTGAGTGCTCCCCTCACCATGTTTCCATCGAGATGGCAGGCACCCCCCGTGTTTATCTGCACAGCAGGAATGGAATGATGAGCAATCCTTTCTGCATCACGTGAGGTAGCGATGTCTCCCTCGATCACTGCAATATGATTCTTTTCTTTGAGGTGATCTATTGTTTTTTCAAGGAGCATTGTCTTGCCTGCCCCAGGACTTCCCATAAGGTTGAGCACATAAATCCCTTTCTCTGCAAAAAGCGTTTTGCTTTGAGAGGCTATCACCTCGTTTGCCTCAAGGATGTTCTTGACTACCTTAATTTCCATCTTCTATCTCCATGTTTTGTATTTGTAGCTCTCTTCCTGTTATTATCTCTACATTTATGCTTTCGCAATAAGGGCATATCAAGAAGGGCTCGTCTAAGGTAACTGTTTTCTTACACTGATGACATTTTATGCGTAACGGTATCTCCTCAATCTCAAGGGAGCTCTCTTCAGCTACCCCTCCTGCCCTGAGAGCCTCAAAGGCAAATCTTAGGGCATCTGGCATTACTCCACTCAACCTCCCAATCAGCAATGTAACTCGCGTAACTTTTGCCCCCTCATAAGGAAGGGCTTCCTGTTCAACGATCTCGAGAAGACTCTGAGCTATTCCGAATTCATGCATATCCCATTTCCTCGAGTTCTTTAAACACCGCTTGTATCACCTTTGGTACTGCAGCCTTTACCTTCGGGGTGAGCTCCATGCCATATGATATTTCCTTGGGTTCAACTCCTATAATAACAACATGGGCATTCCCTCCGAGCTGCCGTGCCATTAACAAAACATCCAAAAGATCAACCTGATGAAGCGAAAGAGGCCTCTCATCAGCATCCATAAGATCCTCGGGAAAACAACGATAGATGGTACCCGGCTCCCCTCCTGAACTCAGGGCATCAATAACAATGATTTTTTCACTCTCATGAATAACCGATAAAAGATCCATCGTGGCAGTGCCACCATCGATAGCCTCAACCCCTTCTGGCAGCTTTTTGTTTTCTATTTCTTTCACTGCGTGGACACCAACCCCTTCGTCCTTAAGGATCAGGTTCCCAATGCCAAGTATAATTACCTTTTTTTGTGCCAAAGTGTCAAAATCTCCCTGCAGTAACCTCCGAGCGGGATAAGGTGTTTAAAAAAATGCAAATAAAATATCCCTTAAGGATACGTTTCCTTAAGGGATATGATCAAGTTCTTTTTTTTATTCTCACTCAGGCAAGGTTAGCAAGCTTTATTATATCAGGAACCTTTTTCTCCCAGCCAATGGCCATTATGTGGACCCCCTGACTGAGATCCTTGAGATCCCTGATAAGCTGTGCAGCAATCTCTAAACCAGTTTCTGTCTTATCTTTTGCCTTGGCCATATCATCGATCATGTGCTCAGGTACAAATACGCCTGACACATTCTTATTCATATATCGTGCCATACCAGCGGACTTCAGGGGAATAACTCCTGCCAGTACAGGTACCTTGAATTGCGCTGCCTGTTTCATGAATTTTTCAAAGGCCTCAACATCATACACCGCTTGCGTCTGGAAAAAGCATGCCCCCACACTGATCTTTTTCTCCATCATTACAAGCTGGAGTTCAAATGATTCGTTTGTATCAGATACCGGTTTCACCACTGCTCCAACAAAGAAATTGGTCTTCCCTTTAAGTTCATTGCCGGCCAAATCATACCCTTCATTCATTCGATTAATTGTCCAGATCAATTGCTCTGAGTCCAGGTCATAGACGTCCTTGGCATCGATGTGATCTCCCAGAGTGGGAAAATCACCTGAAATAACCAAAACGTTTTTAATGCCAAACACAGAGGCACTGAGCAGATCAGACTGAAGCGCTATCCTGTTTCTGTCACGGCAGGTCATCTGGAAAACAGGATCTAAGCCCTTTTCTACCAGTATCGAGCAGGCTGCAAGTGAGCCAAGTCTCATCACTGCACTCTGCTGATCAGTTACATTTATCCCATCCACATTTCCATTAAGGATCTCTGCCAGCTCCGCAATTTCCGATATGTCTGTCCCCTTTAAAGGACCAACTTCTGTGGTAATTGCAAATTTTCCACTTTTCAATGCTTCTTTTAATGCCATTATCCTGTGCCCTCCTCTCTTGATTCATCCTTTTGTTCAAGAGCCCAAATGGGTGTGGAAAGCAATTCTGATTTGGGTCTCATCTTATTCCATGACTTAGGAGGAATAAATTTTTTCATCATGTCGAGCCTTCCGGTTTCCTTCAGGCGTGCGTAAATCATCTCCCACCCGCAGGGCTTTTCAGGACTTACCTCGCATTTACTATTGGAGGCACCTCCGCATGCTCCATTTCTCAGGCCTTTTGAGCAGACTGTGAGGGGACAAATTCCACCAGTATATTCCAGCAAGCAGTCCCCGCACTCCATGCACCGTTCCTCTCCCTGCCATTCGCCTCGGGAGCCACCAAGGTTTATCGTATTACAACCAGGATGTACTGGCTTCTTTACCATGGCTGCCGCAGTTTGGACACCAACACCACAGCATAGGACCAAGAGAGAGTCTGACTCCATTATCGTGTCTTCCTGAGGCCTTAGTCTTGAAGCCACGAGGGCCTTCTGACAGAGGAAATCAACAGCATTGTAACCAGTCACTGTTTTTCCTTCTCTCTCTAACCGTTCTTTCATCTCCAGCACCTGAGGTAATCCTCCTGTCTGGCTTGCCTGTGCACATCCATCACATCCTAAAATAAATATTTTATCTTCACCCTCCAGATATCCTAATATTTCCTCAAAAGGCTTCTGTTCTGAGCGTAACATCTTTATCCTCCTATTAACCCTGTTACGTAATTCACCTACTTATACATCATCTATTTTGTTGCACCTAAAAAATAATAGTCCATATCTGGACAAAAAATCATAAATGACGTTATAGGGTTAAGCTATGATGTATCTCCTCAACTCTCGTCTCTTATGATTCAATAGATGAACAGCGCATGCAATACATGGATCAAATGATCTTACTATCCGAACTATTTCAAATGGATTTTCTTCATCCTTCACCTTTGTTCCTAATAAGGCCTGCTCAATCGGACCATGATTACCCATATCATCCATAGGGGATGCATTCCATGTCGTAGGGACGACACATTGATATTTTTCAATCTTTCGATCTTTAATGACAATCCAGTGCCCTAACGCCCCTCGAGCTGCATCGACTATTCCCACACCAGTTCCCTCTTCAGGTATTGTGTAATCAATATAAGCGGGTTCCCCCAGTTTCAACGAAAGAACCCAATTTTCCAGATTCTTCGCTATATGTAACGCACAGAGAGCCCGGGCTGCATGCCTTCCAAGAACACTGAAAAGAACGCCTGGTGAAGCGCTGAAATGCTTGAGCACGGAGTCCACCATATCCTTTGTTGCTGGATCGCCCGCTGCATACCCAACGGCGATTCTCGCCAATGGGCCCACCTCATATGCCTCCCCCTTGTACCTCGGGGCCTTTATCCATGAATAGCCCCCCTCTTTATGAGGCATAGGTTTGGTCTCTCCATTAAAAGGATGAAGGCCTGAGGTGTCATGCTCGTACCATGAATATTTAATCCACTCGTTGATTTGATCCAGGTCGAGGGGTTGATGTTGTAAGTCTACCGATGTACTTCCCTGTTTGAAGAGGCGTGCTCTCTTTGTATAATCTGGATCGCTCCCATCGAGGTCAAAAATCCCATAAGATAAAAACTTCCCGCATCCTTTTCCAATTTCAAAATAATCGCCGTAGGTCTCTGCAACCTTTATCACATCGGGAACATAGAAATCCTCAACAAACTCCCTGATTTCCCTTGCGCGCGCAAGGAGTGTGGCAATTTTATCAATAGTAGGAACCTCTGTCATACCCCCAGGTGTCACAGCACATGCATGGGGAAGCTTTCCAGCAAGGACCGCAGTTGCCTCATGACCTTTACGCCTCATCTCCAATGCCTGGACATAATGGGAAACCAACTCTTGGTCAAGGGCTGGTGAAAACCGGTAATCTCCCTCATAACGCGGCACAAAGGGAGCGAGTTCACCTCGTGATATAAAGGCCTTTATGCTCCTTAAAGTTCGATCATTTCCATCATAGGTCGCCACCTTGGTAACATCTACATAATCAAGGGCAGCCAGGTGGTAAAAGTGGAGGATATGATCCTGAACTTGATGAAATCCCATAGTCAAGTTTCTCATATGGCGGGCATTATCAGGTATTTTGTCTGCAATTCCAAAAGCGCTATCCAGGCTCAATGCCGATGCTGTGGTGTGGCAGTGGTTGCAAACCCCACAGATCCTCTCGGTGATCAGTTGGGCATCTCGAGGGTCTCTGCCCTCCAGTATCTTCTCGAATCCTCGAAAAAGCATACCTGAGCACTTGGCCTCCTTGACCTCTCCACCATCGACAATTGTCTCTACCTTTAAATGTCCTTCAATTCGTGTAATAGGATCTATTACTATTGTGCCCATATTTCTCAATCCTCCCGTTTTTTCCAATATTCACCGATCTTGGGTATATCCACATCAGTGAGTTTCTCATAAAAAGATCCGAGAAAATCCGGAAACTCCGGCTGTGTGCATCCCTGGCACCCCATGCCCGACCTAATACACCAGTTCACCCCGTTGTTCCATTGGCGTATCGGACAATCTGCATAGGTGATTGGACCCTTGCACCCAAGTTCGTATAGACAGCCTGGATCACCGAACTTCTTGGCGAATTTCCCCTCGTCAAAGTAAGGCCTTCTCTGGCAGTTCTCATGGATGAGCATTCCATAAAATTCCTTAGGTCGAAGAAGGTTATCGAGATCACCTTCTTTAGGAAGACCAACCAGAAGAAGTTTTGCAACGGTGCCCACGAACCAGTCGGGATGAGGGGGGCATCCAGGTACATTGATAAGGGGAGTAGAAATTCCCTCT
>Ga0315534_1002459_pt1 | contig 12419 bp, 20 predicted proteins | sample SalMarSW160240MG_FD_203094 | JGI IMG/M metagenome (GOLD analysis project Ga0315534, IMG submission 203094) | Salt marsh sediment microbial communities from the Plum Island Ecosystem LTER, Massachusetts, United States - Salt Marsh Sediment SW1602-40 ... | reverse complement strand
CGAGGCGCGAGTGAGCAACATTGTTTCGCGATAGGAGTCTGGCGCGCAACATCGATTCAAAGAACGCGCGCCCCGGATTCAATTATTGCTCGTATGCTGACCGTCGCAGACTTTATCGACAGTATCGGTCAGAAGCAGACGTGAGACGTCGCGCGGCCATAGCGGGGGCAAGTCACAGGGATCTAGCCCACATTGGCTCGAGGTGCCTGTGTAAACTGTGGATAAACACGATTGCCACACCCCTTCCCGAGGCTCTCAGCACGACCATAAGTCCTTGACCGGCAATTAAGAGTGGGCGTTTGCCGGATGCGGGGGACTTACCAATGACGCACCACTCAGACATTAAGGTCGATGTGCTTGGCGACACCATTCTAGTTGCCATACGCGGTACCTGTTTAAGAGCAAAATACCGGAGACAAGAAGCGCCGTGGCTCGCAACGGAGGAGTTCGGGCCCGACGACCCCGAAGCTGGCGTTACTCAATCTGAATTTCGCAACCTGGCGTGGACAGTCGCGAATGACACGGCGCGGAACCTAGGTTGGATCCGCGAGAATCTGCATAGTTCGGCGCACCACGAATCTCAACACGGTCAGCCTATACTATCCAGACAAGCAGACACGACGAGGTTCTCTAGCATCCGTTAGACATCGTAGGCCCGAGTTCGTGAGGCTTGTTCATGGGTCAGCCCAGTCGTCTCCCCGAAACGAATGTTTTGTTCTTCCCGCAGGCTTGGCGTGAAGGAGACTTTCGAAGCCAGCACCAAAAGCAAGCGCAGCGCGACAAGGCCATGGGCTCACAGCGGCCGCATAGCGTCGTCAGCGACTACGCGATTGTTTCTCTAACTAGTGGCGACCGAGCTTCAGTTCTCGCGCCCCCGCAAAGCGTTCACATCGTCTCGTCATCGAGTCTCCGACTCCTGATCACAGCTTTGGTTCTAATCGCTTTGCTTCCAACTCTAAGCATGGCCGCCCTATGGGCCAGCGGCTCACCGCCGCCTCAAGCGTCGGTAGAATACGGCGCCGAGGTCACGATCATACTCGCCACCATCTCGGTTCCTACGACGCTCAAAGCGACGGCTGGTGAGGAAACACCGTTTCCAATCGCGATAGACGGGGCTAAATCGATCGAGGCGGACAGTATGATCGTCGTCAGTCATCTACCTCAGGGCAGTACGTTCTCTGCCGGCAGAACTTCTGGCCAAACTGCGTGGACATTGGCACCCGATGAGACGAAGGACTTGCAACTCGCGCTCCCCGGGACAGCGCATGGTGAGACAGCACTGATAATTCAACTTGTAGCAGCAGACGGGCGCCTCATCGACGACGACGCGACGATTGTTGAGGTGCATCAAGCCTCGAGTGCCAAAATCGCAGTTCACCGCATCACCACTCAAGTGATACGCCCCACCTGGGATCAGGAGCCGGGTGAAATGGGTGTCGAGATCGAAACGCCCCTTCAGGCGGCGCAACAGTAGCTCCGGTATTCAAAGTTAGCTTTGGTGAGGGTCTGTAGGATCGACGGAAACCATCGATACAGCTGGACAAAAGACCAGCGATCCGTTGTTCGTAAACTGGTCCCGGCCGCGCACCCTTACGCCGGAAAACGATCAACTGATGTCGGTGTGGTGCGTTCTCTTCTTCAAGCCGCCTCTTCGACTTGAACAGCGAGGCCAAGACGGCCAGGACGAAGCAGAGCAGTGCAAACATTATGCACTGACGTTAGGTGATTTTCTTTCAGCCCATGAAATGTTGATGAGGTTCTCGGTACACACAGGATGGAGGTCAAAATGACTGACATGCCAGAAGTCACAGGGCGAGACGGCTACATCGTTGCCCTAGCACTTTATGAGTTCATTCGTTCCGAGCAGGCAAAGTCCAGAGCTGATCGTCGAGAAATGGATGAAGAAGACGCAAAAGCGATCCTGCACGTGAGGTTCGACAACGAATTACGTGCGTTGGCACAGACCGACAGGGACGCTGGTCGGGAGCCTCCTGACTGTACGAGGATGCGTTCTATCAGCGGCTGATTATTCAGAATATAGCCGCTCCACGGGTCTTGGTGGCCCCAGCTTAATTGACCGCCAGAGTCCGCTTGGGGTCGGAAACGGACGTAAAGCTGAGGGTCGGTGGGTCAGCTTTGACGCCAAGAACGAACACTATCCCGTCAGATTGCGCTCGGATCGAAACGACACCGCAGCGGATATGTCGTCCCTGGAAGAGTGCCCTGACACTCCGGCATGTGCCACCCGATGATGTTGCCGGCGTCATCGACAATCTTGGTCGGACATCCGATTTTCACGACGGCCCAGCTCTTGTGAGCGGCTTCCCAGGTCGGGCCGTAGCTCATGCTGACCTCGGCGCAGGTGCCGTAGTCGGCGAGATTCGGCGTCAATTGACGAAGCCATAGATTGCTCAGAGCTGCCGCGTCGGTCACAGTTTCAACAACGCGCATGCACTCCACAGGCATATGCCATTCGACTTCGCGCCAGTCGCCCGCGGCTGATGCTCCCGTGGGGGATGCCTGATCTATGCGACAGGCGATGATCGCGAGGGTCATTGGTGGGACAACGTCGGGACGGCTTTCTTCCGATACGGTGCTGAACCACGCCTCTTCCCCGCCGCTTTCCGGACCAGCCAAGTGAGACGTGAGCAGCATCACAGCGTGAACACTGTGATCGCTTGATTGCTCTTTCGGCTCGCCAGCATCGGCGGTCGCACTTTGCACGATCGTGCCGACAAGCAGGATGGTGGCGAGGACTTTGAGGAGGATGTCCAACATAGCTCGTCTGCCTTCTGATTATGGTTTATCTTGAGGCCGGATCTTCCCCACGGCATCCATGATCTGCACGAAGCCCGTAGTGAGCGCTGGCGCAAGCCGTTCCCCGCATTCCGTGAGTTCGAGCTTTCCGCCCATGCGCCGAAGCAGTCGACATCCCAGGGTCATTTCGAGAAGGCGCAGCCGGTGGCTGATTGTCGAAGGTGCGACGTTGAGTTCGAACGCCGCTGCCTTCAGCGACATGTGCCGCGCGGTTGCTTCGAACGCACGAAGTGCATTCAACGACACCGCTGACATCGGCTTTTTGGCGGCCCACTCATTCATTTCGTTTCCACGTCCCATCTCTCACGGCACATAGAAAGAGAAGCCTCGGGCCGAAGCTACACACGTTTTCGTGAGGCGAAAAATAGTTTGAACATGGAGCAAAATTGCTATGGGGTATTTGAACGCCAGTCGAAGGAGGGCTGCACATGCGCGCAGAATCCCTAGCGCCGAGCCTCGAAAGCTACCAGATCGGTCCAAGGATTCATGCGCTCCGCAAAGGCAAAAATCTCAGTCTGGTGAAGCTCGGCTAACACACGGGGATGTCTGCCGGTCTCCTTTCGAAAATCGAGCGGGGACGGCTGATCCCGACCTTGCCGACGCTGCTGCGCATCGCGATGGTGTTCGGTGTGGGACTCGATCACTTCTTTAGCAACGAAGCGACGCCGCGCCCGACCGCCACAGTTGTCAGGCGGAAGGAGCGCTTACGCCTGCCCAATCGCACCGATGGCGGCGCGCCAACCTACTTCTTCGAAAGTCTGGACTTTCCGGTGACCGACCGCAAGATGGACGCGTATTTCGCCACCTTCGAATCGGGTGCACCAGCGACGGAGCCGCATATCCATTTAGGCGCGGAGGTCATCTATGTCGTCAGCGGTGCTTTAGACGTCATCATCGAGGGCGAGAACACGACGCTCAGTCAAGGCGACTCGATCTATTTCGACTCTTCGAATCCGCACAGCTATCGCCAAAGCGGGAGGCAAACCTGTTGCGCTGTAGTGGTCGTGACGAACTAGGCAAAGGCGCGATGCGCCCTGTCGGTAGCTTGGGCACATGGTAAGTTGAGTGCTGTTGAGCGTGTAGGATTGCGGCAAAGCGTCTGTAACAAACTGAGCGTATAGGTTCTTTGCCTTGGCAGAATCAGGGCGTCGGCCGAAGCCGACGCCACGGAATGCGTAACAGCCCCTGTTAGAGCGGCTGGTCTTCCTTTTCGATGAACTCATCCTCTTCGACGGTTACATCCTCATCGATGGTCATGTCGTCTTCGACCGTCTCTTCTTCCATCATGGGCTCTTCGAACCTTGGTTCGACAAAACTTGGCGGCCCGGGGAAATCGATGGGCGGCCGCCATTCTGTTTCGACCCTGGTGTTACTTGCGTCGCAAGCTTGCCCCTAAATGCCTGGGGAGATGCAGCATGCCAATTCAGGGCTTCTTGCCTTTCGACTCATTGCGAGCCTTTATTTTAGACAAGGTCATATTAGCTTCTTGAATCAATCGCTCTATCTGCCCTTTCGTCAGCAAGACGCGCACCGGCACTGGCGTATCCAACTCCAAAACGGCGTAGTCTGGTTCGTCTCCCACTGAGAACCGAATGTCAGTAGGCGTCACAGGCCCAACGTCTTTTGGATCTTCTTCCATTCGACCTCTTATGTAGAAAAACGTGTCCATCGAAACTTTGGTTCCGAGGCAATCGAAGGCTCAAAGGGAACTTCAAACACTTGGAGCAGTTTTTCACATTTAGGAGACCGAGAAATGCACGGCATAGATGCGGATCAGCGGGGTGTCGGTTGGAAATTTCGCTTTTTGAGTGCCGTCTTTTTGGGGGCGACAGTGATGTTCGGTCCGGACATGGCAACTGCCCAGATCCTCTCTGCCTCGGCCCATTATGATCGTGGCGTTCTTGTAGTGCGTGGCAAAACAGCCGAGCCGCGACAGTTCGTAAAACTTAACCGGTTTAGGATTAAACTTAGTAATCGCGTAGGCCGCTTCGTATTTCACCAAACGCGCCTGCCGCGGACATGTGATGTGCGCCTGCGATCTGCAGGCCACGAATTGATAGTACCGATAAGAAATTGCCCGTTATACGGCTCAGCTGACCATCTTCGAACCGGCGCATGACAACGCGATCCGACCACCCAAGCAGGATGAAATGCCCGCGCCATTGTGAGATTGTTGCCTGCCGACTTCCAGAAGCAGACTGTCATCCGATCTCGCCATTAGAGTGAACGGGAGCGTGACGCGCTACACCGTGGGGACGCTGTGTGCTTGAGATGAGCCGCTTCTCGGCTCAGGCACATCAGCCTGCATTTCCGCTAGGTGCCACTAACGGACATCCGACAAGAGACCGTTAGTGGAACTGGGTGTTCAGGTGGAACGTTATCCTCATAGGCGCTAGTGGGCGCGAAACAAGGAGGATCACTATGATTAGGACTCTTGTGAAATCGGTTCTAGCCGGCGCTTTTGTAGTCGGCCTCAGCACTGCAGGGCTCGCTGCGACTGGCGAGTTCGACAACATGTGTGCGATGGGGCTGGCCTTGGACAAGGAGATCAAAACGGACTGTTCTGTGAACGCGACCTACGAGGGCAAGACCTACTGCTTCGGTAATGAGGAAGCCAAGGACAAGTTCATGGAAAATCCCGAGGAAAACCTCTCCAAGGCCGAGGAGTACTATGAGGAGGACAAGGGCTAGTTTCTTAAAGCCTCCGAACATGCTTCGACTGGCTGTTATCTGGGAGCTCCCTCGGGAGCTCCCAGAATTTTCAGCCGATCCAGATTTGTAGAAATGTGAAGGTCTCACGCAACGGGATGCCTTCCTCCAGCGTCTGCTTCGGGAACTCGCGGGGGTCCCTTGTGTGTACCGAAGCCCTCATCCGCATTGAACTGCTGAATTATTCCCTGCTCTGCGGAAAACGAGTCCCTGTCTGAAGACAGACGATCCGCGTTAGGCCTCGCGCAAGATCGCCCCAATCACGGTTCGTTCACTCGGGATTGTATTGAGCGCCCGGTGGCGCCTTCGACGGCGATGAGCTAATTTGCAGAAGCATCCGAAGCGAAATCATCGACGGTCCACCAGTTCAGGAGGGCGGTATGGCCGTGCCTGAATCGCATCCGTCCCAAGGACATGAGCCGCAAATCGAAACCTTACGGCCGGGATGCCACGCGTCCCTACCACATCCCGCTTAAGGGGTGGCAGCAGATCGTACAGAGGGTTTGGATTGAGAGTTCTCGCGACAATCTCTCGGTTGTTTCGGCTGGCTGCGCTTTCTATGCGCTGTTCGCAATCTTCCCAGCGCTAACCGCATCGATTTCCCTTTTTGGGCTCTTGACCGATCCGGCCAACGTCGAACGACAGTTCGCCATGGTGGCCTCGGTGCTACCACCGCAAGCCTACGACATCGTGATCGAGCAGATCCGCAGGATCGCGGAGACCTCGAGTCAGACACTTGGGTGGAGCTTGATGCTCAGCCTCGGCATTGCGCTATGGAGCACCGCTACGGCATTCAGGCCATGTTTGCCGCGCTGAATATCGTTTATGGGGAGCCGGAGCGCAGGAGCGTACTCGGCTTCTATCTCAGCGCATTCACTTTCGCTTTTATCGGAATTCTAGGCGGTGTGTCCATGCTGCTGGCTACAGTCTATGTGCCGATTCTGTTTGCCATTTCGGGCCAACCGGAGGCTTTCGAGCGGCTCGTCAGGATCGCGCGCTGGCCGATCCTTGCGTTTCTGTCACTCTTCCTACTAGCGCTGATTTACCGCTATGGCCCTTGCCGTCGTAGCCCGAAATGGCATTGGATCAGCGTGGGCTCGATGTTCGCCACTATCGTTTGGCTGCTCGCCTCAGTAGGTTTTTCTTACTACGTCTCGCATTTCGCCCACTATGATAGGATTTATGGCTCTCTCGGCGCCGTCATCATCTTGCTGTTCTGGCTGTACATCTCATTCTACATAGTTTTGCTCGGCGCTGAGATCAACGCAGAGCTCGAACTGCAGACTACGCAAGACACTACGTGGGGCAAGCCAAAACCTATGGGCAAACGCGGCGCCTTCGTCGCCGGGGGTGCCGAGGGCCATGAGCGTCCGCCAAGCCCAGTCGCACACGATCCTGCGGCCGCCAAGCCCAGAGCGGATTAGCTCGAGCGTAATCCTGCCATCAGCCGCCAAATTGTATTGCCGCGTCTTCCGCAAAAAGCAGCAGTGCTGTCGATGGCAACGCGAACAGGCACTCGCGCGCTTCGAAGAGAATCGTCACCCGCTTAGGTTGGAATTTGAACTAGATAGGGTACTGTCTGGGTTTCACTGCGGCTCTTCTTCCGTCTCAATGCTGGAAGATGTGCCATCCTCCGCTGGCGAACTTGCCGCCGGCGGGCTCTGCTGGACTCCCTCAGGGCTGCGATCCGCCTCATCCAACTGATGATCGAGATAAGCAAACCAGCCGATATAGATTGCTGCAAATATGATCGCGCTCAGAAAGGCCGTCAGAGCGTAGCTCCGACGCCCAATGAAGCTCCCTATGAGGGCAGATAAGAAGGCGCTTGCCGTCAATACACTCAAGTTTATCCAATTGACCGCCGACCAATCCATCGCTCCCTCCGTTCTACACTGTGTGTGAAGGCGCCTAAAATCCGCGGGTGAGCCAGCCTCGCCCGCCTAAGCGCACGCGACCGCCGGTCCTCTTATCGACATCATCGACCGCAGCGGACATTGGCAAGTGCGCGACGCATTCAATAATAAACAACAAATATCAATCCAGCGACGACGGCGAGGACGAGGGAACCGGCGAGGACCCAAATCACGCCCTTTCGCTCACCTTGCCGCGCCTCGGTCTTGGTTACAACAGGCGCCCTTTTAGCTTCTTTGGCCATGGTTCCCTCCCTTCTGATCGAGCGAATCTCGTTTGCAGAGACGCTTTCAATGCAGCCTTAGTGAAGAATGTAGACTATGCAATTGACGTCCGCGACGGCATGATTTTGTGCCTCTAAGAACGAAAAATTTAGCGAAAGCTACGGCCATCCCTCTGCGCGGGCGTCACTTTGATCGTATCGTTGATCGTATCGAGCCGGGCAGCAAAACGAGTTTGTTGATGAACTAATATTTGAATCGGGACGCTGCGCTCTTGAGGACATCGGTCATCTGACCTCAGGCGGCGTCCACACCAGCCTTCATGTCCTCCCCAGGCCACTTCGCTTGCGGATTGAAGCGCGTTAAGCCTCCTGAGAGCTTCTTCACGCCGCTTCTTCAGAGGCTCAATTTGCGTATTATATCTTAGCCTTGTGTCCGCCTGGGCTGCATCGGCTTCAGCTGAAAGTCTATCGATCTCGGCATTCCATTCATCCAGCTTCGCCTTCATCTTTTGAACATAGGCGTCGCGGTCAAACATAAAAGGAATCCTGTTCCAATGCACTTGCAGGACATCCAGTTCAATTGCAGCACTTTATCGGAATGAGCGGTTGATCCACCTCAATAGGGACGACAGCTGTGCAAGCCTAATTCTGGCAGCTAGCTGAAGACTGGTTATTTGATCCCCTAACCAGCAAGATCGTGTTGGCTCTCGTGGGGCTGACCTTCATTATAGTGGTATGGGGGCTTCTAAGCAGCAGGCCTGTGTCGGCTTGAAGTATCTCGCTCAAGACCGGCAATGACTTCTCTGGCCGTGCGCTTGATCGCCTTTCCGTCTCCGGTTGCCCAAGCGACTAAGCTCGCTCCTTCCAACGTGCTGAGAATAAGTTCGGCAGCGCGCTTTGCATCGGTGTTCCCGCGCAACTCTTTCGAGGCGACACCGGCACGGATCACCTGTTGAAGCCATTGAAGATGCAGCTCGAAGAAGTAGCGCACGCGCTCTTGCATTGACTTTGGAAGAGCAGACATTTCTGCTGATAGCGCGCCGCAGAGCGGCAGCATGCCTTCATCAATGCTTTTGTCGAAGAAATCGGCGTACTTGCTCAGCCTTTTTCCGAACTGAACCTCGTCGCTCAGTATGGTTTGGAGAGCCTTTTGGAAATTGACCAGATAGCCATCGATAAGAGCACCCCCAAGTTCCTCCTTGGTTGGGAAGTGGTGGTGAATGCTAGCCTTTCGGATGCCGACGCGCTTTGAGAGGTCGGCGTAACTGAAGGCCGCAAAGCCACGTGTTCTCACTAGCTTTTCTGCTTCCTCCAGAAGCAATCTTTTCGTGTCCATCATTTCGGGAGATGCTCCGTCTTCTTCGATGTGAAAGCCACGTCTTGCCAGGCCTTCTTCTTTATCTGCTAAGACCCACTCCCATGGGAGCGCCCGTCGAAGACAGCACCTTCCGTGTCGACGATCACCACGTCGAGATGGTTCTCGTCGCCCCTGCCGAACGTAAACCGGAAGTTCGGGTTGGTTGAGATCGAAAACGTTGCGTCGAGCTTTAGCACAAGTTCCCCATCCCGCTTTACCGTCATCTCCTTGACGTAATGCGCCGGGATGAACTTGGCTGTGTTAATGTCGAGCTGCATGCCGTTGTGGTTTGGGTGCTTGATCATGACTTGACCGGCCCAAATCGGGGTTGAATTTACGGCCGATGGGAAGGTGCGGACGATCGTCTTGCCCATACCCACCGTATCGGCTTCAGGGTCTTTAGCCTGCATGGCGGCACAGCCGCCGGCTGCGGCTAAGAACCGAGTTGCCATGTGAAGGCTGCCGTCGTCCAGTTCTAGGATTGCTCTCGCATGAGAGAAGTTGTCGACCCGTACCCGAGTTGAAAAGCTCCGCTCGCCTCCGGTGCCGGCCGCGGGACCGTAGGTGATGGTTGCGACTTTTGGGTCCGGGTTGTTGTCGATGAACAAGGCGAGCGACTTCAGCTTTCCTTTCACAGACGGGGGCACCCGAACGGTCAAAGGAACGATGGCCGCATCTTCCACTTTCTGCGGTACCTCCAGCACGACCATGCCGTCATCTTCAGCGATTGGACGATCCCCGAACGCCTGCTCTTTCAGGATTGGCCAGATTTCGACTCTGTCATCCTGAGCACCGGCTGGAGACATCAAAGAGATGACGCAGAGTACCAGAACCCCAAAACCGATTAATCGATTGGTGCGCATAGCGTATTCCTTTCTAATCCCATTCCAATTCCGCAAAAGCCGCGGTGACGTTGCGGACATGATACTTATCGAACAATTCCCAATTATCTGCCTCTGAGAAACCAGCGGTTTTCGTAGCTTCAGATAACGCCTTACCTTCGGCAATCTGCCGGCGAACATCCTGGGCGACAGTCGTAAGGTAACGCTGCTGGGCCTGTAGCGCCTCAGGCCACGCCATCGACGGCGGGCCATGTCCCGGAACGACCCGAGCGACTTCACGCTGCTTCAAGTTATCAAGCACCTCGAGCCAACCCACTATCGAGCCGTCGAGTGTAGGGATGTGGCCAGAAAACAAGAGATCGCCAAGGAACAGCGTGTCAGTCTTGTTATCCGTCACGATCAGGTCGTTATCCGTATGCGCCGTCTCCAGCGGCTCAAGCACAAGCGTGCGGTCGCCGAGATCAAGCGTGGTCGTCTCTTTGATGAGAAGCGTGGGCAGGATGATCTCGCTGCCTTCAAAAGCGTCCTCACCCAGCATCTGCTTGTTGGCGGTAGCGTAGCTTTCGCTACGAGTACCGAGCGCGCGCGCTAGTTTGTAATGGCCGACGAAAATGGGTTTGTCCTGCTTGAAGGCCGCGTTACCGAGCACGTGATCGGGGTGCATGTGCGTGTTGATCACATATTTGATGGGCTGGTCGGTCACGCCACGGATTGCTTCGCGAAGCGCCTGGCCGAGAGCTAGGCTGCCAGAAGTGTCGATGACCGCCACCGCTTCGCTACCGACAACAAAGCTTGCATTGGAAATGTCGCCACGGTTCTCCGCCGACTGCACCTCATGACGGCCCTGATGGACGTAAACGCCGGGCGCCACTTCCGTGACCACCATGGGGACCGCCCAAGCTAGGGGAGCCAGGAAGGCGATGGCGACGATGGCTACTAAGGCCTGAAGAACTCTCGTATTTTCCATGCGTGGATCTCATGCGTGGTCCCAAACGCGGAGCTTGTTTGGACAACCATCCCTTGCCTACCTACTACTTGGTAGCTTGTCAAGGGCTGTCGCTTCATCCCATGGTGGCTTCTGCGCCGATAGCCGTCCGAACACTTGGATAAGGCCCTTGACCTATGTAGTTCGCTTGGCTTTTCCGCTGCTGCTTTTGGTGCAGGCGTCGGCTGATGCAGGAGAACGTGAAGCTGCGGCCGAATCCCTAGAGAGGGTCGCGGCCGGGCTGGCCGCCAGTTGTTCAGGGTGCCATACGCGAACTGTAACCGGCGACGCTTTTCCGCAGATTTATGGCCGTCCGGCCGCAGAGATCCGCGAAGCGATGCTGGCGTTTCGATCGGGAAAACGCCCAGGCACCGTGATGAACAGGATTGCGAAGGGCTATAGCGACGAAGACATTGAACGCCTTGCCGATTACCTCGCAACGCAAGGCTCCTCAAAGTGACATGGACATTGGAGAGGTCTCAACACGGCTCTCCTCCATCGGCTCGGAAGCAAGTCCATCCGTATATGATCAGATTTCCATGAAGCGAACTACATGAGTGCGAGCAATGAAAAACTAGATCGCCGCCGGTTTTTAGCGGCGGTCGCCTCCGGGGCAATCGCTGTCGGCGCGCCAACGGCTTTAAGGCCTCAAGGCTCGGCCCGCGTGTTAGTGGTAGGCGGCGGTTATGCGGGGGCGACGGTCGCTCGCTTCTTGCGCATTACCGATCCATCCCTTGCTGTGACGCTAATCGAGCCGCGCCGCATATTTCACTCGTGTCCCTTTAGCAACCATGTGCTGGCCGGGTTGCAGCCGTTCTCCGTGCTGCGATTCACATATGACGGCATCGCAGCCAGCGGAGTGCGTTTAATTTTCGAAAAGGCGACCCGTATCGACCCGGTCGCCAAGACGGTCCATACCGAAGGGGGACAAGGTCTCTCCTATGACCGGCTGGTGATGTCACCGGGCATCGAAATGGATTGGAACGTCATCCACGGCTACGATGAGGCCGCAGCGGAAGTGATGCCTCATGCTTGGAAAGCAGGCTCACAGACCGTGCTTTTACGCAAGCAGCTCGAGGAGATGCCGGATGGTGGTTTGGTTGCCATCGCCCCTCCCACCAATCCCTTTCGGTGTCCGCCGGGCCCTTATGAGCGCGCGAGCCTCATCGCCCACTACTTAAGGACCCAAAAGCCGCGCTCGAAGATTATCATCCTCGATGCGAAAGAGCATTTTTCGAAGCAGATCCTGTTTCAGCGGGCGTGGCGCGAGATTTACGGTGACTTGATCGAATGGCACAGTGTTCATGAGTTCGGGCCCGTTATTGCGGTGGACCCCCAAGAAAAAATGTTGGTGACAGAGAACGAAAAGTTCCGCGCGGACGTTGCCAACATCATACCACCCCAGCGAGCGGCGCAAATTACGCAAGATGCAGGGCTCGCGGACGAGACGGGCTGGTGTCCCATTGATCCGGTTACGTTCGAATCTCGTCTAGTGCCGGGGGTCCATGTCATTGGTGACGCTGCGATTGCGGGAGCCATGCCGAAATCCGCCTTCTCTGCAAATGCGCAAGGCAA
>Ga0315534_1002458_pt1 | contig 12419 bp, 10 predicted proteins | sample SalMarSW160240MG_FD_203094 | JGI IMG/M metagenome (GOLD analysis project Ga0315534, IMG submission 203094) | Salt marsh sediment microbial communities from the Plum Island Ecosystem LTER, Massachusetts, United States - Salt Marsh Sediment SW1602-40 ... | reverse complement strand
CGTACAATGAAGCAAGAGAGCATGGAGGAATCAATGGTCTTACTCCATCAGAGATGTTTCTACAAAGATTAATTACATCCACAATACATACTACGAATAAGCAGCAAAGTGTAACCCATGTAGGTAAGGTCAACAATTAGATGTTAATCCTAATATCCCATTTTATATACTGTCGCTTTAACTATCAATGGGTATTTGTTATGATGTTGACACCTTGGATTAATTGTACATATAATGGGGGCCTATTTTAGCAGGGCCATGTTGGGTCAGCAAGCAAATTTGTAGACAGGTCTAAACTGTGTAAGTGCTCGCTGGGCCCCAAGATCAGCATCTTTGCAGCAGCACGTATGGCTCTATCTCTCTCTATATCTTCCTATCTCTCTCTATATCTTCCTTCTTCCAATGTTGCCTCTATTGTTTTAAAAATCCCTTTAAACTTCCACTTCTGAGTTCACAATACTATAACCTTAATTTCTCCATATGAAGAACCCATCCTTTCTAACTACAGTATCTATTGATCTCGATAAGAACCTGCTTTTTGATAGTGTCTTTTGGTCTCCTACAAGGATTACATACTACAAGGATTACTACACCAGTGTATTGCATCTTTGCTGCAGAGCTATCTTCCGTAGGCTAATTCTGTGATTGGTGCCCTCTAGCCTACTCATCACTTCAGTTCATCGCGCCAGGCTATAGCTTCGAGTTCTACTCTGACAGCGTCCTCGACGGCAATCACGGGTCGAGCCTGGAATTCAAAGGCTGGGAAGGTCGAGCATACCTTGTGAACGGTCAACGGGTCGTCGCAGTCAACCAGCATATGGCCACCCCACTCGCCTACTCGCACTACGAACGACTCGATCTTGAAATTTGCGGGCGCCTTCCATTTACTGAATACCTCAAGTATTCGCTTCTGGGCATTCTCGTACTCCGCAGGCGAGCCTTGCGGGCGTTCGAACCAGCTTATCATGTACTTCATTGGCATATTCCTCCATTGTCAGCGTGTTTCATTCTATCAGCTTTTCTTGTATGTCTAATAAGGTTATCTTCCGTGTGTTTCATTCCATCCCATCACCTTACAGGTAACCCAGAAGACATCTATGCAATTTTAAGAGTGTACCGAAGTGATTCCAATACGTAAAACCACAGATAAAGGCGCAGTAGGAGGTTCGCAAGGTATCGGTCGACAATAGAAAATCGGTGGAAAATCTTGCAGAATATACATGGAACGAATTTGGTCATGTAGATATGATATTCAATAATGCAGGAGTTACAAGTAGAGCTACTCTACTAATTGATGGGGGGGGAGGAAGATTTTCGTTGATCGCTTGATGTAAATGTCGTAGGAACGTGGAATGGTTGTTTAGTATTCGGAAAGAGATTCCTTGAACAAGAAACACCATCACACATTATCAATACTGCCTCTGAAAACAGCTTTTATCCTGCAGCTCTGATGTCTGGATTTTATGCGACAACAAAGCATGCCATTCTTGCACATTACTACAAACGAGGCACATTACTGGCTTAATTTGATATCGCTCAAATTACACTCTGCACTTATAGGATACGGACATGTTTGGTCAGTATCTCTATAGACTATATTACTTTGAGTATATACTTGTTTATATTGCTCGGTATGCCAGATTCAAAATGGTTTATTAGACTAACCTTTCAAAAAGTCTGGTTTGTCATATCTACTGGTCTATGTATGCTCGCTTGGGTTAAATTGCAGAATCTCCTCGTTTGTTAGTCGATAAATCTACTGCAACATGTACATCTGACACAAATAATTTTCCACCTAAAGCTTCACCACCAAGTCTTTCAACTAATTTGTTGATCAAGGACTCAACTTGGTCGTCTTTCACTATAACCTCAACCTTAGTTCTTGGTCTGTATTCTGGAGTGTATTTAGCTGTACCCCTAGCAACTTCAACAGGCTCTGCCTTCACTTTTCCCCTTCCTTCAACACTGTAATGACTCATTCCTCCAGCATTAGTACTCTTCAGTATTTCAGCAACATCATCCAACCTTCTGTGTGGGATTATTATCTCAAACTTTTTCATGCATAATCAATCCTCAGCTTTGTGCTTTATAGCATATAATTTAAAAAGCTGATGAATGCAGTGCAATGATCTGCAGCACTTAGCACTTTTAAGTATAAGTGCAAAAAAGGTGGGTATAGAATATTATTAATTATCTATAAGGACTAACCAGGTAATGAAGTACAGCCCCATATTCTCTGGCGCATAGTAGTTCGAAGTACGCCAGTGGGTAATTATATACTTAAGAAAGATTGCAAGTGTAACTGTAGCAGTATTGTTATTTGCAATAGCAGATAGATAGATAGATATTTGTTACCAACAAATAGCTTACGTTTGTTCCATGTTGCAGGGTTCTGCAGTATTACTGGTAAGATATTAGACGAGCAATGAATCGAAAAAGTGAATCTGATAGATCATGCTCTTGTCAATGGGCGACAGTCTAATCAAAGTCGAACCCATCTAGTTAAACTGGTGAAGATAGTTTTGGCCCCAGAGGTTACACAATGAATACCTTCACGAAAAACTCGGCACACAGGTACAGTTTTCCCTATTCTATCGATCCTAGCTAAATGGTGTTAACTGAAATTGTAAACAGCTAATGAAGGTTGTTTACAAAACTCCAATATCTGTTGGAAAATTGTTAATGTTAACGCGTTTAGTAGATCGTTCAATAGCATGTTACGCTCAAATCACCTGAACGATAGTGATTGAACAGAGCGATTTTGAACGATCTCCAGACATTTGCATTGAGGGATTCGTTCAAAACGTTCAATGACTTCCTATATTGGGCAATCATAAATTAGAATAAGTCTCTGAAACTGAGTCTTGATATGCCATCAACTTAGATGGGCAAGTCGAGACACCAAACTTACTCATATTACCTGAAGCGGAGCAACTTCATGTACTGATAACCCCGTCTTAGCACTTGCTAAAGGGTAGCGGAAAAACTTGGTAAAGGAGAAAAGCATGGGGATATAAATCGGTCTAGCCATGGTGAGAAAATCTTCGCCGATGAATAAGTTACCAGATCAATCCCAGAAATCTCTATTCGCAACTTTCACATAGTAAGTCAAAAAATTGAAAAATCGATCTAGTATCAAAAACTGTCAGGACGTCTTATCAGTTCAACAGGTGCAATAGATTTTTTTAATGAAGCGACCTATGCTCTTGAGTGGAAGTAATTCCCAGAGGGAGAGATTTATTCAGTTGATTATGGTGATAAGTACAGGCTTATACTTATAATTACGTATTCGCCTTTTTTATCAATATACGAAATGAAAGCTGTTGGTCTATACAGATACTTACCAATAGGAGATCCTCAGTCCCTAGTTAATTTAGACATCCCGCAGCCAAATCATCCTACTAGTGGACATGATTTACTGGTTGCTATAAAGGCTATCTCCGTGAATCCTGTCGATACTAAGGTCAGAAGAGGATTGATTCCTTCTCCATCACCTATTACACAACAAAATGAAAAAAATGCACCGCGTATATTAGGATGGGATGCTGCCGGACAGGTAATAGAAGCTGGTTCAGATTGCAACCTCTTTGAGAAAGGGGACGCCGTTTATTATGCCGGCAGCATTTCTAGACCTTTAGGAACAAACTGCGAATTTCATTTGGTAGATGAACGTATTGTTGGAAGAAAACCAAAATCGCTAAGCTTTGAAGAGGCTGCAGCTATGCCGCTTACAACCATAACGGCATGGGAGGCGCTATACGATAGACTATCCTTGTACCCGGATGTTGTGAGAGGGAAAACTGCAGCTATCTCACAGCCGAGAATGCCACCTCTTGCGCCAGATATTAATAATAATAGACTAAATGATCATCAATCGTCTATTCTTATTATTGGTGGAGCAGGAGGCGTTGGTTCTATAGCAATTCAGCTTGCAAAAAATCTAGTAAATCAAAAATCTTTCTCACTGTCCTCCTCAATAGCATCTTCTTCATTCACAGGAATTAATGTAATCACTACTGCATCTAGGGCTGAATCAGTTGAATGGTGTAAGAGAATGGGTGCAGATTACGTCGTAAACCATCATAAAGATCTTAAATCTCAGATCAAGGAAGTCATAGGTATTGATTATGTAGACTATATCCTCTGTTTAAATGAAACTGATGGTCATTTTGAAAGTATGAAGCAATTGGTTGCCCCTCAGGGCAAGATATGCTCTATAGTTGAAACAAAAGCTCCCGTAGACCTAGGTGGAGTACTACGGCAGAAAAGCGCTACGTTTGTTTGGGAGCTCATGTTTACCAGATCGCTATTTCAAACGCCGGACATGATATCACAACATCACTTGCTCAATACAGTAGCCGACTTTATTGATAATAACAAAATAAAAAGCACTTTAACTGATGTATTATCACCAATAAATGCAGAAAATCTGCGTAAGGCACACAGACAGCTCGAATCTGGTAAGACTATTGGCAAGATTGTTTTATCTGGATTTTGAACTGAAGTTTTAGTTGAATGTTGACATAGTTAATTTAATTTTTCGTACTTTTCTAAAAGTGACAGAACATTACTAATACGGTTAGAGTACAGCAGCATTGCAACTTGAGCGATCTGATGGGATTTTATCATTTATGCGAGCGATTCAGTGATATAAGGTCCTTGGCTACAGCATCAATAGGTTCTGGACTTTTGTAGGTCTAGGACAAATCAAATATAGAACTAGTTTAATAGACGACTTGAGCTCAAAGTGCATCGGTCCTAGACTTGGAATAAGAGACAAATTCAAAAACTCATTAAAAAGGCTGACCCTGCCCGAGCTTCATTGAAATAGTGGCTTATCTAGATTGGGGAATGAAAGCAATCATCTGTACTATAGCCTCTTCCGGAGGCTGGAACCATTACCGAACCTAACTGGTATATGCATGTCTCCAGTCTGCAGCGTATTTGAATATACGTTGCACTTCCGCCGCAAACATGGTGGACTCAGAAGAATGGCTTATTTCTGAGTTCCTGAAATGAGCTTGGATTTGGATATTCACCAGATATAGTAAATTCGAATTTTTCTAGACCAGATACACCATAATCACATTGCTTGAGCAGATGGCAGGACACCTGCTAGCTATGTGGGCGGCTGGATTTCCCTTACACTAAACCACTTGATATGTACGTCTGGAGCAGCATCTCATCTGAACATCGCGATAGGAACACCCCCCATATTACGCAATACTAGTAGTAGTGATAGTGCCTTAGTCGGCCAGGTCATTGGTTCATCATTGTAGCTGAAATCTGATTCATTGCACCTCATTTGGATGCCTGGATAAGATAGGGATATTTAATATAGTAGAATAGGGTAGTACCTAATATGATTTTACAACAGCAGGCGGAGACACAAGCGAATAAAAGAACTGGATGCTACAGAAACAACGAAGAAATATTAATAGACTTTCTGTATCTCTGTTGGCTTCAGGATAAGAAGAAGATAAAGAAAGAAGTTATCGGCGAGGTCGGTAAAGCGCAGGATTAGTAGGTTGCGTACCTCTACTTACGAGATTGTAAACCAAATTAATTCATTAGGATAATAACAAAATATCTATATTCATTAGCAACGGACAGCAAATATAATATCAGTGATCTACCGTTACGGTATCAGTGGTGGGAGAGTTATTATCTAGGGTCAAGAATTTGGCATTTGCAGTAGGATGTCTTGTTAGAAAAGCATAAATGTACTCTTCATGATTTGGATGTTCACCCCTAGACCTCGTCTTTTGCTCTCCATTATTTAGAGTCTCGTTAAGTAATTTCCATATTCATCATATTGAAGTTACCTTTTGAATCTTTAATGAGTACTTATCTATAATACTATTGCAGCCAGAACCCACTGTTCCGTCCTGCAACCGTGTCTAGGAGTCGGCTTCCTTCAACAGAATTTCACGACTCCTAGACACTCGACTTTTTACATATAACTTTGACTTGGTGCTAACATAGGTGTCATCAATCATGTGTGCTCAATTGACAATACTCAATCCTTACGTCACAATTTACTCTAGCCTTTCTCCGTTGTGTCTTTTTTAATAACTTTCGAACAAAGGATAGGTGAGGGTAAAGGCTAATGGAATACCGACAGCAGAAACAATCGCCCTAATGTGACGATAATATATCATGCATAGCAACAGAGGCAAAATAGTCAAATAATGATAATCTAAAGTATCCTCTATCGTTATTATCAAAATATCTAGCTAATAATAATCAAAATATCTAGCTAATAATAATTCCTAGTTTCAAGTTGCTAAGTTGATCTTTGGTTTCAGTTGTCCTGAATCTCATGATATTCAAAGGAACGTTCATGATATAGTATCTTAATGGGTATACTATAACACTAGCGTTCGATTGGAGTCTCTCATTGTTGGCGACAAAACTCTTACCTTCTCTATATTAAAAAATGTTAAAGCTATGTACAAGAATGACATTATTTATCCAGAAGTGTATAAATAGAGTATGAGGAGTCTACATGGACATGTTAGGTGACTTAATTTCTGAAGCCAGAGGTAGGATTACTGGCCAGAGAGTTTTAGAAGTTAGCGCAGCTGGGGTACCTAGGATAGAGACATCTATTTCAGGCGAAGGAAAGATTCGGGGGAATATTGAGCAGAAAGAGATGTGGACATTTTGGAGTGAACAAAGACTAGGTGATGTACAATATGGTGAGGGAAAAGGTGTAATGATGACAAAAGATGGTGATGAAGTAGTTACTATAACTGGACGGGGAATCGGAAGAATGACTGAGCATGGAACGATGCGTTACGCAGCTACAAATTTTAGTAGAGCTACTTCAACTGGGAAACTTGCATTTCTGAACAACATGGTTACAGTCGTTGAATTTGAAGTAGACAAGGAGAACAATTATCACCACAAGCAGTGGGAATGGAAATAACGACCTGAAGCTCAATCCTTGACATCTTCCATTTGGGTAGCTGAAGCAGAAGCAAGAAATACTACAATGATGACCAGTCAGACAGCTACGGGAGTATCGTCGTGTTGAATCATAAAGAAAGACTTTCATTTTAGGTTTCTATAAAGTAAAAATGGGGCACAGTTAGACTTATAGTAGAAATTTGTCATATATATCATAATAAAGGATACCAGATGCAGGCTCACAAGAATTACGAACCTAAAATTCACAAAGTCATTACAAAGTCTATAGATGGTATCCTAATTGATGGAAGTAATTTACTTCATATGATGGTCCCTAAGGGAGAGTTTGGTTTTAGAAAGATAATCACATTACATGCACAGTTGTGCAGGGTAACTGGGCTCCAACCCAGGAAGATCAAGATAATTCTCGATGAAAATATGCTTGGGACTGAGGGCTACTAGATCCGGTCCTAAGAGTTTATGGTCCGCAGACACTAGTGATATTAAGAAATTCAATGAAATAAATCAACGTATGTCAGAAGGGGCATTAGCTCGCCTGTCGAGTTGATAGACGTCTGTCCTGCTCTTACAGGACGAGATTCTGATGGTGATGGCATAGATGACAGCTGTGATCCAACACCATTTCTAGATCTTGATGGAGATGGTATAGGCGATCAGCGATATGAAAAAGACAACTGTCCTTCTATATATAATCCGGATCAACGTGACAGGGATAGAAATGAGATAGGTGATGTATGTGATCTGCATCTTCCTGGAGTCATGGATCCTGATAGAGATGGGATAGGCGACGAGCGAGGTGAAATAGATAACTGTCCTGATACATATAACCCAGATCAAATAGATATAGACCATGATGGCATTGGCGAAGTGTGCGATCCACACCCAGCTCACGCGCCTGTCTATCCTGGACAGTCACCTATTATCCAGTCACAGCAGCCACAACAACAGCCATCTCCAATTGACCTGGACCATTTGACTGATTTGGACCGTGATGGAATACCTGATAATGATGATAACTGCATCAATATCTACAATCCTGATCAAGCAGATACAGACAGGGATGGTACAGGTGATCGCTGCGATACTACGCCACTCCCTGCTCATCTTGATCGCGATGATGATGGAAGACCTGATATCGGTGACAACTGTCTTAACCTGGCAAATGCAGATCAAAAAGATTCTGATACGGATGGGATAGGTGATGTATGTGATCTAACACCGTTACCAGACCCTGATAGAGATGGAATAGGAGATCAGGTAGGTGAAACAGACAATTGTCCTAATATCTATAACCCAAATCAGGCAGACAGAGATATGGCCCAGCGCTGAAAAGAATTGCTCTAGTTACTGGGGGTAACCGTGGCCTCGGGTTTGAAACATGTCGTCAGCTTGCAAAATCTGGTTTTACCGTTCTGCTAACAGCCCGAGATCCAAAAAAAGGGAATTCGGCTGTTAACGAGCTGAATGACAAAGAACGATTGGGCGTTATCTTTTACATGCTCGATGTAACAAATCAAGATCAAATCAATACCATATCCAAACAAATAGAACAAGAGTTTGGTCGACTAGACGTTCTAGTCAATAACGCAGCTATTCATTATGATTATTGGCAATATGCTATAGATGCAGATCTCAATCTTGTAGAGCAGGCTATGGTCACCAATGTATATGGACCATGGCGGTTGTGTGAGGCCTTCATACCTGCAATGAAGAGAAATAGATATGGACGTATAGTGAATGTTTCCAGCTTAGGAGGTTCATTGCATTATATGCAGGAAGGTGGAGCACCCGCTTATAGCATATCAAAAGCAGCACTAAATGTTCTTACTCGAAAACTTGCAGCAGAGCTCCAAGGGACAGGTATCCTTGTCAACTCCATCGATCCTGGTTGGCTTGCTACAGACATGGGCGGACCTGGTGGAGGACCAGTACAGGAAGGGACACCTGGTATTATATGGGCTTCAACGTTGCCAGACGGTGGACCAAGTGGTGGTTTCTTTTATGGACATGGCAAGCCTGTTTCCTGGTAAAGAACAGTTAGACTGAAATATTGATTCACCCCACTATTTGCATATTTTTCATTCCAATCAACAAGATAAGGAATAGTTCTTATCCAGTTAATACAAGTGCAAGTCCAAAAGTCTACAAGTACAACCATTCCTCTAAGGTCTGCCAGTTTTATTGGTGCAGTATTGATGTACCCATTAGTTTCAGCAAATTCTGGGGCTCTCTTGAATTAAGATTTATCGATTGGAAACTGACTTCATATCGCATGCTATGATCTCATTGTTTATGTAGCAAAACTAGATCTTCGGTGTCAAAGCGTGACGGATACCATTCCCCTTTTTTCGGAACCTTTATTCCTATAATCGGTTCGTTACACTTCGGACATATCTGATAATAAACATACACCCATTCCTTTTTTTTATTTTGACCGACCACAGCGTTAAACATTTGAGGGGAGAAATTGACGTTGCAACTAGGACACTCCATAGAGTTATTTACAGAAAGTAGCATATATAATATATGAAGTGTATGTTGCTAATGACTTGCCATTAATTTCAATAGTCATTGATATTCTCAATCCAACCCTTAAAGTACATACACACCATTGGGGCAGCCTGTACTCTATTCTTCAGTTTGTAGAAAACTGCCTTATTGGATATGTACTACACTAGTTGTTAAGGTGTTCATGATTTAGGAAATGTACCCTTTGAGTTGCAAGAACCCATGTCATAAGGAACACATGAAAAACTCTAAGGAAGTACCCTGCAGCCAAAGGTATGGTGCCTGACGCTCTTATTACTGTAGACCATCACTTTCTCAGATAATCCGAAAGATAACACTGTTCATTGCTGTCGGGTTTGTAGTATCCAGGAAGATATAAAGCGTGCAGAAAGTAAAAGAAAGAGCTTAGGGGTTTAACATCTAAGCTCTAAATGTTATTTCTAATCAACCATTCTCGATCAACTTTCCCTTTCCGGTAGAATTGTTTCGCTTGTTCATTTAATGAATCTTGTAAGTCTAGCCCTGTAGAGTAGGCAATTACTATATGACAGCGCAATCGGTGTAACTATCCCACGGGCGTAGTAATGCGCTGATACCTACCTAAATACTTATCAGATGTCACTGAGGTTAAAGTGTTTAACATGATATAGCAGTTCTTCTGTCTCTTAGTATCATGGAATTAGTAGTTTCTGACTTGATATATAGGAGCAAGAGAGTTATTTTTTCATCACGGACGTCGAATTATAACTGGAGCAGGTTTGAAGATCCTACAGCAGTTGCAGGTAACTAACGACTTCTTATTTTTGTGGTAAGGGGAGGGCTTGTGACCAAAATCATTGATGAAGGTCGTCGTGAATTCGGATCTGAATATTTAAAGAGATAGCCGATTATCTGGACCGCCGGGGATACAGGTCCATACGCTAGTGTAAGTAATACATTAAGACGATTGAGAGTGGAATGGTAGCCATAATATGAAGAATGACGTTTTATATTTTACGTATCTTTCTATCTTAATATTTTTATCTAAAGATGGGTTTATATAGATATTGAAACCTCAATTGGGTAATTGTTTGGATACCTTCATCGAAGATAGCAACAGTATGAGGTCAGATAATGGTTAAACCACCTAATAGTCACGGATCAGATCACCAACAAGTCAACACAAAGCAGGCAGGAGATGATAGGATAAGACAACCACCAATAGTCGATTTACACAATCAACATAAGAGAATTCTAGTGGTTGATGATAATTCTGATATCTGTCTTACTCTACAAATAGGTTTAGAAAATGGAGACGCAACTATGCAGGTTTACAGTTATGATAATCCTGTAAAAGCTTTGGCGGATTTTGAAGCTAATTTTTACGACCTGTTGCTTGTTGATGTAAACATGCCATTGATGAACGGCTTTGAACTGTGCCAAAAATTGCTGCAGAAAGATATCAATCTCAAAGTATGCTTCATGACATCGGGCGAGTTAAATATGGATGCAGTTAGGGAAGTACATCCTCTCAAGAGTATTGGTTGTTATATTAAGAAGCCTATTGCCATAGATACCTTAGTAAGGCGTATCAATGCAGAATTAGAATAGATCATCCCATAGGCAAGATTCATTTGCAACGCAAATGATCATTACTGATTGTTTGGTCTATACCCGAAAGTTCTCATCCAATGACCCATTAGACCCAAGCACGAAAGGATCTACACCATATGGCGTATCCACGAAGATTGAAATAGATTCGCTTTGCTGAGACTCTTTGCCGACTTCAAGTCAATTTCCGCGGCTTGAAAATATTTCTGGTGTAAAACCATTGTAGATAAACTCCTCAAGATAATGGATATATGTTTTTTTGTACCCATCTAGAATGTCACAGAATCATATTTAATCCTCTGCGGAGTTGTTATTCAACCAATTGAAACAGCTTTGTTAGATGGTTAAGATAGCGTTACTAGAATCACCAATTTCTATTCTAGCTACGCTGGATTTCTTTAATGAAGATCCATTTCTTGTAACCTATTCAAAAAGGAGACAGGATACACACTTCATCAATGCCTATGCTGACTATTCGCAAGATTTGACATCTCTGCAGATTGCCTGGCAGGCAGGATATAATAATAATCCATTAAGGCAAATCTATAGTGTGGATTTCATCTTCACACATTCTGCACATAAACCTATTACAACTCTCACACCACTGTACTTCTGTTTCACTATTACATGCATCACATCTTGGACCTTTACCTCTGGAGATTGCTTGTAGTATTGATAGTGTTAGACCAGGTCTTCTTGTAGACAAAAGAAACTTTCCCAGATCTGTTACGGTTAGTATACCTACTAGGTCTGTTAGCGGATTATTTTCATCGACTATTGGAAGCTTACGTATCTTGTCTTTCAACATAATTTCTGCTGCTTTTTCTACTGTCGTTGCAGGATTTGCTGTTATAAGAGGATATGAAGCTAAACTTTCAAGTAATGTATCACGAAAATATCTTCTTACAAGATCTCTTTCTGTCACTATTCCAAATGGTTTATTATTTTTAGTTACGATAACACTTCCTACTCTCCTCTCAGTCATAAGAGCTGCTGCATCCGCTGCAGTTTTTGAAATGTCTAACGAAACAACATTACTAGACATTATCTTTTCTATTCTTGTAGTACTTTCTTGCTCAAATAATCTCACCACATTTAATTTCGATAGTTTCTCAATTATCCGTTGTACTTCATTCGCAGGCATGTCAACAACCTGTTGAGCTATGTTATTGTTGGATAAGTCAGAATAACGATACAAAGAAGTTACCGCTTCTTTCTTTCTTAATCCTCTTTATCTCTAACAGTAGCACTATTATTATTATTATTATTATTATTATTATTATTATTATTATTATTTGATTTCATCGTACATCACACATGTAGTATTGACTCATTATTGGGATGAAATATAGTATAATGGTTTGCAATAGATTACTCTGAGTAATCTG
>Ga0315534_1002457_pt1 | contig 12423 bp, 13 predicted proteins | sample SalMarSW160240MG_FD_203094 | JGI IMG/M metagenome (GOLD analysis project Ga0315534, IMG submission 203094) | Salt marsh sediment microbial communities from the Plum Island Ecosystem LTER, Massachusetts, United States - Salt Marsh Sediment SW1602-40 ... | reverse complement strand
TCTCAGAAAAAACAGGTAGATAATGGCCCTTTAATGTTTATGTGTCAATTATCATTTTGTTACGTATAGATAGCAGAAAGCAAATCCTTAGACTGATTATCGAAACCACAAGATGTGGGGGTTTGCCAACTTATGGACGAAAACTAACTGATTTAGCCGCTCCAAGAGATTTGCGGAAGGATTCCCGCCGAGGCTAATTTATTACCAGTTACAATATTGAACCGAAACGTTATATGTATTTCTTGTTCCACCACGGTCTCTTTCTTTTTGGGTTTTAGTGTTAACTATAACTATAGAAAGAGATCGTGATTTAAGCAAATTATTGCTTAAGAAAATCTCATGCCGAGCATTTTAAACGATACTAAAAATTTAAGGAAATGATACGAAATAAAAATTTTAATTGAAAAAAAGAAAAAAACTAGTAATATTGTCGACAATCGACTATTTTTGGAGACTGAGGTGGGTAATAATAAAAATAATAAAGGAGAGAGCTGGGACAGGGGTGAGATAAAAAGCCTGATGACCGTTGTTCTGGATACCATACGAAGGAGGATCTTCACCGGGGAATTTAGACCAGGCCAGAAGATAAATGAATCTGAGATTGCCGTAAACTTGGGTATAAGCAGATCACCTGTGAGGGAGGCCTTTAGGATTTTAGAAAGAGATGGACTTATCATCACATTACCTCGGAAAGGTTCCTATATTACCGACATAAGCCTGAAGGATTTGGAAGAATTGTTTGAAATAAGAAAAATATTAGAATGTTATGCGCTGGATTGTATAAAGAAGAGGGCAAAAAAATCACAAGAAAAGATACAGTCTATGATGAAAGAACTTGATAGAAACCTGTTAAAGAAACATGATCCTTTGAGTGTTATTTCAGGTTTTCACTATAACCTTGTGGAACTCTCAAACAACTCTCGCTTAATAGAGTTGTATAAGATATTGGCAGTATCGCTAACAAGGTATTGGCTGATTTATCATATTGAAAAGGGGCAAAGAGATATTTCCTTGGAGCATCATCAAGGTATTGTTAACATCCTTAAAAAAGGAGATTATACTGGCACTAAGACACTACTTAAAAAACATATTCAATATGTAAAGGGAGTTGTGGAAAAGAGGGTTAAGGAGATTTTATCATCGTAAATTTTTTATTAAATTAAATAATGATTGTCTCGCAAAAAGTTCTTTTGCTTGCTCATGATGCCCATTTTGGAATTCATAAAATGCTTCGCTAATCGCCAAAAACTCGGCCTAAAGGCCTCAAACAGTTTGGAATTTTTAATCTCAGCATTTCATGAATCTTTTTCCAAAAGTGGCCAAAATCGCTCGCAAAAGGCTTTTTACGAGTTTTTCAATAGTGAAAAAATAAGAAAAAATTTCATATTGTTGGCCTTTAACAAAGCACTACCTTTTTAGGCAATTATATGGGCTATAAGGTTATAGACAGTACTTTTCCTGTGGGACATTACTACTTTTCCGGAAACGAAGCAGTGGCTGAAGGGGCTATCGCTGCCGGATGTCGGTATTATGCAGGCTATCCCATTACTCCCTCAAGTGAGATTATGGAGAGAATCTCCGTTCGATTTAAAAAAGTACATGGTGTGTTTATGCAGATGGAGGATGAAATTGCTTCTATCTGTTCCGTTATTGGAGCAGTATGGGCGGGTGCCAAGGCAATGACAGCCACCTCTGGGCCAGGTTTTTCCCTTATGCAGGAAGGAATTGGGTATGCTGCCTTAACAGAAACACCCCTTGTTATTGTTAATATCCAAAGAGCTGGCCCAGGCACTGGCCAGGCAACAAAGGTAGCCAGCGGCGATCTTATGCAGGCAAAATGGGGTTCTCACGGAGACTATTATATTATTGCACTGTCTCCATGGTCGGTTCAAGAGATGTATAACCTGACAATAGATGCCTTTAATTTAGCTGAGCAGTATCGAGTTCCTGTTTTTGTAATGGGCGATGAAGCCATTGGCCATTTACGGGAAAGGATTGAGGTGAAAGCCACCCTTACAGTCTTTAATCGGGAAAAAAAGAAAGGGGCACCTCCTTTTGGCACGAACCAGGACGATGGTATTCCACCCATGCCTTCATTTGGTGAGGGGGAAAACCTTTTAGTGACCGGATCCACACACAATGAGATCGGGATCAGAAAAACCGATGACCCCGAGGTCCACTCACGGCTCGTGAAAAGGATTAACGAAAAGATCTTGAATAATAGAGACAGAATCACTAAAACAGATTCATATCACCTGGAAGATGCTGAAGTCATTGTAGTCTCCTATGGATTTACTGCACGAAGCGCACTTTTTGCTATAGAGCAACTCCGAAAAGAAGGAAAAAGGGTCGGCCTTCTGAGGCTTAAGACCATTTGGCCTTTTGCTGATGAAATTATTCACGATATTGGCCAGAAGGCCAAAAAGATTTTTGTCCCAGAGATGAACAAGGGACAGATTATCGGCGAGGTGATGAAATACACTCCCTGTGAGGTGATCCCTTACAACCAGACCAATGGTGAAATCATCCATCCTCATAGAATAATAAACGAGATAAAGAGACTCATATAATGGCCAGAGATCTGGAAGAATATCTACGTCCAGGGATTGATTCAACACCCTTTTGCCCTGGATGTGGACATGGAATATTGATGAATCTCGTACTTCGGGCTATTGATGAGCGTAAAATAAGTATGGATGAGATGCTTTTTGTCTCTGGCATCGGCTGTGCGGCATGGATTCCAAGTCCTCATTTCAATGCCGATACCCTCCATACCTTACACGGACGGGCTATTGCATTTGCAACAGGGGCAAAGATGTTCAATCCGAAACTCAACGTCATGGTTATAAGTGGAGATGGGGATCTTGCCTCCATTGGGGGGAACCACCTCATCCATGCTGCACGAAGGAATATAGATCTCACAGTGATCTGTGCCAACAATATGATCTATGGTATGACCGGCGGACAAGTGGCCTCCACATCTCCTTTGGGTGTTCTCACTTCCACAAGCATGGATGGCAATATCTATCGTCCCTTTGACCTCTGTAAATTAGTTCTCGGCGCTGGTGCTCCGTATGTGGCCCGATATTCAGTAACACAACCTTTATTGTTGGTGAGTGCCATAAAAAAATCTCTTAGTACACCCGGATTTACCTTTATCGAAGTCCTTTCCCCCTGTCCCACCCAATTTGGAAGAAGAAACAGGTATGACTCTCCGGCGGATATGCTGAAGACTCTAACAGAGAGATGTATCTTAAGGGAAGAGGCGGATCATCTTTCGGAAGATGAATTAGAAGGTAGGATTGTTACTGGAGAATTCAGGAATGGGTAAGCTTACACAGATACGTTTTTGCGGCTATGGCGGACAAGGAGTGGTTTTGGCTGGAACGATCCTTGGATATGCTGCTATTAATGATGACAAATGGGTTGCCGGGTCCAATTCTTATGGTGCTCAAGCCAGGGGTGGTTCTGCTAGGTCTGAGGTGGTCATTGCAAAAAATCCCATTACGTATCCTCATGTAATAAAAGCAGACATCCTTGTTGCCATGTCTCAGACTGCGTATGACCAGTATATACAAGATTTGGCCGAACAGGGTGCCTTTGTCCTCTATGACGATATGATTGTACACCCGAGAGATATACATGGTGTGCAACAAATTGGCGTACCGGCAACGGAAATATCAATTGATGAATTAGAGAACAAGCAGGTGGCTAATATTGTGATGCTCGGGGCATCAATAGCAATTACTGGGATAGTGAGTGAGAAGTCTTTGATTTCATCCATTCAAACAAATGTTGGCCAAAGTTTCAGGGAGCTAAACATAAAGGCCCTTAATGCTGGTTTTACGCTTGGTAAAAAAATAACGTTGGCAAAAAGCATCAAACACAAGAAACCCAAAAAACTCAATTAACCCAATAAATTAACATGGCTATAGAAGGAAGAACCCATAAGCCAGTAATCGATAGAGATCTATGCCAGCGATGCAGTGTGTGCGTCAGGGCATGCCCTGCTGAATATTTACCTGATCTCAGGTATGATGAGGATACAGTGCGGGGCTATGTCTACACACATACGGATTTACCAAGTACAGAAATCCTTCCTCCATGTGTTGGCTCGTGTCCTCTTGGCCAGCAGGTGCGAGACTATGTTCAGCTGCTGGCGGCTAGGAAAGTGAAAGAGGCATTGTTGGTGATACGTAAGGATAACCCGCTTCCAGGAGTGTGTGGGTATGTATGCCACCATCCGTGCGAGCAGGCCTGTGTTCGTGGCAGTTGGGATGATCCCGTATCTATTCGGGAGTTAAAACGGTATGCGATCCACTATGAGATTGATCACCAACAAGAGATAGTGACAGTGCTTAAAGAGCGTAAAAAACCTGCTCAGGGAAAGACGGTGGGTATTGTGGGGGCTGGTCCTGGTGGTCTTGCATGTGCCTTTGAGTTGGTAATGCAGGGATATACAATTACAGTTATGGATGCACTTGCCCGGCCTGGTGGCATGCTGGTAGGTGCCATACCATCATTTCGTTTGCCGAGGTACGTGATTGATCACGATATCGGCATTATCCGGTCTCTGGGAGTCAAATTTATTCCCTCAGTTCGTATCGGGAAGGATATACCTCTGCAAGAGATAAGAAGAGACCGTTTTAATGCTGTTGTACTGGCTACTGGTACATGGAAGGATAGAGCGCTCGATGTTGCTGGGGAAGATACTCCAGGATGCATGAAGTGTTTGGATTTTTTGAATACTGTGAATGCAGGAGGCACCATTAATCTATCAGGCACGGTATTGGTAATCGGAGGGGGTAATGCTGCTATTGATACTGCTCGAACTGCAGTAAGAACGGGATCAAAGCAGGTGATTGTTTTATATCGTCGAAGCCAGCAGGAGATGCCGGCAAGTTTAGAGGAGGTTAAAGCAGCTTTAAATGAGGGAGTGCAGATACAATACCTGGTAGCCCCGAAGCGTATTGCCAGTAAAGAGGGAAAGATAAAGGGTGTAGAGTTGATACGAATGGAGTTAGGTGAGCCAGATGAAACAGGAAGAAAAATACCTATTCCGATAACGGGTAGTGAATTTATTCAAGACGGAGATTTTGTCATTCCTGCTATCGGACAGCGTTCGGACATTCCATTTCTTACAGCAGACAGCATATCAGAGAGAGGAACAATACATTGTGGCAAGGATGGGCAGGTAAAAGAATATGAAGGTGTGTTTGCTGCTGGAGATGCCTTAACAGGCCCATCTACTGTTGTTGAGGCTATTGCTTCTGGAAAGGCTACTGCCCGAAACGTTATACGGTATCTTGAGGGAATCGGGGAATAAAGGGATGCTGAATCGAGACTGTGAACGAGAGAGTCAGTCAAGGATAGCAAGAAAGGCGGATGGCAGGATAGATTCTGAGTATCATAATCCCCTTCTGACTCCTCAAGAGGCAAAACATGAGGCCTCCCGCTGTTTGGGAACAACACACTGCGAAGCATGCGATGTGTGCAGGTTGCTATGCCCGGATTTGGCTATTACGAGAGATGCTATAACCGGACAAATCGTTATTGATCTTGATTATTGTAAGGGGTGTGGCATATGTGCATTTGTGTGCCCGAAGGGGGCAATTACAATGGTTTTGGAATAGAATTTGTGATGTAATTCAGAGAGTCCGATATATTTGGAAATTAAAAGCACAACCGTGGGAGGTATTTTTTATGGATGTTAATGTACCTAAGCTAACAAAAGATCTTGGTAAAATTGTGGGTAAAGACCACGTGCGTACAGATAAACCAACATCTGTAGTATATGCAAAGGATGTTATGCCCTGGGATTTGGAGGAAAAAAATATTCCATATGCTGTGGTCAGGCCATTGAACAGCAAGGAAATTTCAAAGATATTGAAATATGCAAATGAAAAATTGATACCAGTCCATATCCACGGCTCTGGAACGTCCCTTGTAGGATTAGCGAGACCAAAGACAAAGGGCATTGTATTAGATACAGCAAGAATGAAAAAAATAACGGTATATCCAGAAAGAGGCTACTTTGAAGTAGAACCAGGGCTGCATGTAGCACAGGTTAGAAAAGAATTGGCAAAGTACAATGCAATGTTGCCTGTCTTTCCGGGAAGTGAATTAGTGGCTACTATTGGAGGGACTGTAGCGGTGAATACAAGCGCGCATGCTGTTGATGCGGCTTTAGGTAAGCCCGGTGATTTTGTGCTGGGATTTGAGGTGGTCCTGCCAAAAGGAGAAATTATACAAACAGGAACTGAGTCAACAAGAAGACCAGCAGGCATTGATCCAACCAAATTTTTTATAGGATCAGAGGGTCTCCTAGGGGTACTCACCTTAGTCAGAATGAGATTGATACCGCTGCCTTATTTTGAACATATCGTGGCCTACTATAACACAACAGAGGATATACTGGATACCGTAATGGAGATGTACAAGAAAGGCATTCATCCCCCTTTATTCTTTGAATATCTTGACGAGCGTGCATCTAAGATTGGTTTCGAGGCGGTAGGCCTTAAGGAACCTATCGGTGCTGTGGCGATGATGAGGGTGCATTCCTGGAGCAAAGCAGGCAGTGATGAGAAGGCACAAAATTTTTTAAAATTTTTGAAGACAGGGAATCCCATAGAGGCAAGGGTTGTCAAGGACATAGAGGAATGGAACAGTATATGGAGTAGCAGGGCAGAGGCTGGAAATTACTTGTATCGCTTGGGAACGACCTTTGGAAGCGAGATTTCCCCCAGAGTAGATAAACTGAAGGATGCCTTTCAAGAGGCAAAGTCTATTGTAGTAAACTTAGAAAGCTATAAGAATACTGAATTTATTTCCATTGGTCATATTGGTGCCCCCACCATTCATGCATATGCCTTTATTCCGACCAAGGATATTTCTAATGACATTAAAAAGGCGATAACTTTAGAGGTGAGAGAAAAGACTGAGGATTTAAATATAAAGTATGGAGGATGCGGCGGAGAATGGGGACTAACTGCACAAAGGGTATCTTTCCTGAAGAAAAAATATGAACCGGAGCTTTACGAACTTCTCGTCAAGATTAAAAAGGCTCTAGATCCAAATGACATACTTAACAGGGGGAATTTACAGGGATGGATATAAAGAAGAGCCAGACAGTAAGGGACACCCTGCTTCAGGAGATTGGAAAATGCAGGGCATGCAGATTCTGTATTGATGTGTGCCCGGCATATCAGGCCGCAGAGTGGGTTGAGAACATGTCGCCTTATGGGAGACTCCAAATACTAAAGTACCTCATTAATGGCACATTAAATGAAGATGATCCATTAATATATTCTATTTATTCTTGTTTACAATGTGGTCGCTGCGATCGTTTATGTCAAGCTAAAGGGCAAAATTTAGATGTTTCACATTTAATACGATTGGGGAAATATCTTCTGTCCCAAGGGCTTGTGAGAGGGAGTGAAAATGAAAAGGTCTAAGAGATTTGTCTCTGAGGTATTATCTACCCTTAGGGACAATATTCAAAGAACAGGAGACCCACTTGGCATAAAGAGAGTATATTGGACAGGGTGGGCTAAGGGTCTGAACCTTCAAAGAGGGGGAGAAACCATACTGCTCACTGCACGAATGTATCAAATGTTACCTTATATTATGCAGATTACAGGCCTTGTTGCATCAGCCAAGCCTTTTCTTTCAAGGCGTGGCCTTGGGGAAATTGTCAATATGGGGAACCGCATTATGGGGGATAAAATAATACGGTTTAAGGCATTAGGTTCTCGAGAGTTGAAATTGAAAAGCAATAATGTGCTTAAGGGAATAGTTAATGCGTTAGGTGTAATAGATCAAAGACCTGCATACCTGTATGAGGATGAGCCATACAGTGGTGTCCTTTTGTATGACCTAGGCATGGACGAATATATTGAAGATCATATAAAGAAGGCATATAGCCTGTTCAAAAGCTATAAGGTGAAGAAAATAATTGGTGTTGATCCTCACACAGTTTTTATGTTGAAAGAGATCTATCCGAACTATATCGACAATTATGATATCGAGGTAAAACACTATTTAGAGATTCTTTCGGAGAATAATGAGACGCTCAGAAAAATGTGCAAAAAAAGTCTTGATAAGGAGTTTGTAATTCACGATTCTTGTTACCTGACAAGGGAGTTAGGGATTGTCGAGCAAGTAAGAAGGGTTTCATCAAGCTTGGGTATTACTATTATAGAGCCTGAGAATACAAAATTAGATACCGCATGTTGTGGGGGGCCTGCTGAGTATGCCTTTCGTGACTTGACTGAGAAGGTGTCAGAAACCCGAATACAAGAGCTATCCTCCATCTCCAAAAACATAATTGTCGAATGTCCCATATGTCTTATTAATCTGAGAAAATATGAGAAGGAGATGGGTATCAAGGTGTGGGACATGGGTGAACTTCTTTTTGGAGCACTATAATGTAAATAGAGTCTAAAAAGAAGATTGCCTTAAACACAATAAAACAAATATGAGCATAAAAGAAATATTTGACGCAGGGGCAGATCAGTATGATCGGCAAAGACGTATGGTAATCCCTTGCTTTGATGACTTCTATCAGACAGCAATTGATCTCATTCCATTTAGCGGCACTGATTCCTTTACGTTCCTGGATTTGGGAGCAGGAACAGGCTTGCTTACGGCCTTTATTATCAGTGTTTTTCCACATGCAACTGCAACGTGTATGGATCTTTCTGAAAAGATGCTCGAGAAGGCACAAGAGCGTTTTTCATTGAATAAGAGAGTAAACTTTTTGATATGGGATTATTCTCATTCCACACTTCCCGAGGAATATAACCTTATTGTATCTGCTATGTCCATACATCATCTTTCGGGCGATGAAAAGAAATCGCTGTATCAAAGAGTATTTGATGCCCTGAAATTTGAAGGAATTTTCATCAATGCAGACCTTGTTAAAGGAGAGACGGATAACATCGAGAAGATATACCACGATATGTGGATGAACTGGATACAAGAGACCGGTCTTAGCAAGAATGAATTATTAAAAATTATTGATAGAATGCAATATGATAAACCTTCCTCGCTTTCTGACCAGTTACAATGGTTAAAAGAAATTGGCTTTCAAGATGTTGATTGCTATTACAAATATTTTAACTTTGCCGTGTATTCAGGCAGAAAGGAAGCATGATACGCGATGGACAGAATGATGGAAAAAGACTTAATAAGGTTACCTCAATGCGCTGAGTGTAATGTTAGGAATAAGATATGTACCCAAGAAGACGGACATGGCCCTGATTTTTGTCCGACCATAAACTTTAATAGGGTAGTCAAAGACTCCCTTGTAGAATATCGAAGACCAGAGATAAAGGAATTTGCATTATATGCGACCATTCAAGAAGGTGAGTGTTATGCAAACAGGGGCACACAACATCCCTATGTTGTGTATCCTACAAAGACCAGGATTCAGGAGACAATTGAATTTGCAAATAAGTTAGGTTTCAAAAGGCTTGGAATTGCCTTTTGTGGGGGTCTTAGACATGAGGCGAGGATCTTGTCAGAAATATTAAGGGAACAGGGCTTTGAGGTGGCATCTGTTATTTGCATGGTTGGAAGAACGCCCAAAGAATTTCTTGGTATAGGCGAAAACCAAAAGGTGAACGTAGGAGAATTTGAGTCAATGTGCAGCCCTATAGCCCAGGCAAAGGTCTTAAATGAGTCGAAAACAGATTTCAATATTGTTTTTGGATTATGTGTTGGTCATGATTCTCTTTTTATGCGATACTCTCATGCGCTTTGCACAACATTGGTAACAAAGGACAGGGTAACCGGTCATAATCCTCTGGCAGCGCTCAATCTGCATAGATCTTACTATAGGAGGCTGAAAAAAGAGAGATTTAAAAAGGGTGGCCGTATCACTGTCACAGTAGAGGATAATTGATTTTATGGGGATAGATCTATGGACGAGATAGTTGAAAAATTAGTTACCTATATATCAGAAACAAACTACGATGGTCTCCCCAAAGAGGTCATTGATGAGACAAAAAAATTTATCCTTGACACCTTTGGTGTTGGCCTTGCAGGCGCAAGGGAGCCGGGGTGCAGGGAGGTGATTGATCAGGTGAAGACGTGGTCCTCAAATAATGACGGATCTACCATTATTTATTATGGAGACAGGGTTTCACCCCCTGAGGCCGCTTTTGCAAATAGTGTGATGATGCACGCCCTTGATTTTGATGATACCCTTGATAGCTCTGCTATGCATGCACATGTTTCATCACTTCCGGCTGCCCTTGCCATGGCTGAATCGAAAGGAAATGTTACTGGAAAAGAATTTATTACTGCTGTTGCCTTGGGAGTCGATATAACCTGCAGGGTTGGCTCAGCAATACTATCTCCCCTTTCATGGATAAGGACGGCAACATGTGGCTCTTTTGGTGCAGCTGCAGCTGCAGCTAAAATTTTAAATAGAGGCGAAAAAGAAATAGCACATACCCTTGGCATTGTCTACAGCCAGACTGCAGGGAATGCCCAGTGTCTTGTTGACGGGGGGTTAGTAAAGAGAATGCAGCCAGGCTTTTCTGCAAGAAGTGCAGTTTTCAGTGCTGCTCTGGCATCTCAAGGGGTTACAGGGGCCGCGAATGTATTTATGGGTGAGTATGGCTTCTTTAAACTATATGAAAGGGGTAAAGTTAAAGAAGAAAATGTAGTCGAAAACCTTGGCGACCACTTTGGTGTAATGGATTTGAGCATCAAGCCGTATCCCTGCTGTCGCATGACTCACGCTTCTATAGACGCTGCCTTAGAATTGTATAATGCTCACCACATAGATGTGGAAGGTATTGCTGAAGTCGTAGTCTATGTATCCAAAATGGTTTCTGATATGGTTGGTGGCCCATTTACAATCAGGTCTAATCCTCAGGTTGATGCTCAGTTTAGCATCCCGTATACGGTAGCAGTAGCATTAAAAAAAGGGGAGGTTTTCTTAGATGATTTTGCCACGGATACAGTCAAAAAAGATTCCTATTTATTGGAACTCGCTAAAAAGATTAGGGTCTTGATCGATCCTGAACTATCTGCTAATGATATCTCTTATGCAAATATGACAATCAGGATGCTAAAAGAGGAGAGCATTTCCTTTAAAGTAACTACCCTTAAAGGGAGTCCTCAAAGGCCTATGACTTTTAATGAGTGTGCGGATAAATTTAAAAAATGTATTGAATACTCTCAAAAATCATCTTTGATTACAAACAGTGAGATAATTACAGATTTTATTTTCAATCTGGAGAAGAAAAAGGATGTAGGTAAAATTTTTAATTACGTGTAAAGTGCGGTGTAGAGAAATCAAGACAGAAAGGAGGTGAACAATTTTATTTTGCCAGGCATATGCAAGGTTAAGGTTAAAGACAATCTCTCGATGAGAGACATTTAAAACAAAAAGAAGGGAGGAAGCAAGATGGAGAGATTTAAGCGTAATTCTTTATTTTCGGGGATTATTTTGGCAGTTGTAGTGTGTGTTGGATTTGTGTTGATTTCAGGGTGTGCAACTGCACCAAAGAAAGGCGAGGGCCCTATTGCAACCTTAAAGGCTTGTCCTTCAGCAGAAATCACTACCCTCAAATATTCTATGAAGAAGTCAGCGTTTAGCGGGGGGGAAAAATTTCATGTTAAAGTTGGTATCAAAAATATCTCTAACAAAGACAAGCGTTACAGAGTAAGTATTTTCCTGCCAGATGGCACATCTTCAGGAGGATTCTATCCCAGAAAAGGAAAACCTCCTGTTATAAAGCCAGGAGCAGAGAAGGTCAGGGAATTTCCTATGTATTTTAGCAGTGTTCCTGATAGTCTTACGGTAAAGGTGGAAGAACTGTAGAACCTTTAGAAGAAAGGAGTATGAGAAGATGAGATTAAAAAGCTTTTCTTTTTTGACGGCAATAATTTTTGTAGTTTCAATCATTACACTTGCACCAGGAAATGCCGGTGCTGTTAAATTTTTATCTCTTGGTACCGGGAGTCCCGCGGGGACCTATTATTTTCTCGGAGCGGGCTTTGCTGCGATCATCAACAAGAATGTTAAAGGAGTAAGAGTCACCGCAGAGTCAACGGCGGCCTCCACAGAAAACGCCCGGTATCTGATAAGGGGTAAGATGGACATGGGCCTTGCCAGCATGGGCACTTTGGATGGATTAAAAAAACAGGGGATGGATGTTGACAAGGTACGCCTGGTTGCAGTGGGTCATACCAGCGATACCCACTGGATCGTACGAAAGAACTCTCCAATAAAATCCTGCTATGATTTTAAAGGAAAGGTCATTGGTGTTGGCCCGGCTGGAAGCGCTACCCTGAATATTTACTCGAAGCAACACCTGGCTGCCGGTTGGGGCATAACATTGGAGGATATAAAACCAAAATATATTGCCTTTCATGAGATAACAAGGGGAATCAGGGATAACACCATTG
>Ga0315534_1002454_pt1 | contig 12434 bp, 10 predicted proteins | sample SalMarSW160240MG_FD_203094 | JGI IMG/M metagenome (GOLD analysis project Ga0315534, IMG submission 203094) | Salt marsh sediment microbial communities from the Plum Island Ecosystem LTER, Massachusetts, United States - Salt Marsh Sediment SW1602-40 ... | reverse complement strand
CACGGGGGTGCCCGCGGTGGGGGTGGCGTCGCCGTGGGCGAGCGCGATGAGGGCGTCGAAGCGGTAGGCGTCGGGGGGCTCGTGCTCGGCGGCCTCGCGGGCGTGGTCGAAGCGGGCCTGGGTGAGCGGCTGCAGGGCGCGCAGGAGCACGTCGACCTCCTCGGTGGGTCCCGAGAACGTGCCGTGGGTGGCCATCCCCTGACGCCAGGTCCGCAGGTGCCGCTCTCGCTTCGCCTTGACGTGGGCCTGCTGCTCGTCGGTGGCGGCGGCGACGATCCGGTCGGCGCGGTCTCGCAGCGTGCGCAGCCCGTCGCGGCCGGCGCTGCGCAACATGGCAGGCTCGGCGTCGGGGTCGACCTCGGCGGCCTTCGACACGATGCTGGCCTGGGTGAGCGACAGCGACCCCTCCCGAAGCCTCTCTGAGGTCGCGGGCAGCTCCTCGAGGCGAGCCGCCGTCGTGAAGGCGTCGCGGGCCTGGGACTCCGAGCACCCCGATACGCCCGCGAGCCACTGCTCCCGGCTGGCTGCCCTCGACCGGTGCACCCAACCGTTGGTCACCACCGCCCGTCGGGCGTACCCGAGCTTGATCGCCGCGCACAGCCGCTCGGCTTCGGCCGCGATCTCGGTGAGGCGCGCCGCGTCGCGAGCGTCGAACGTCGCGTAGTCGAGCCCGCACGACAGCGTGCGCAGCTCCTCGGCGATCACCTCGATCCTGAACATGACCTCAGCATGGCAAGGGGGTATGACAGCCACCCCGCGTTCGTCGGGAATCGCGCGCGAATCGGTCGGACCGCGTCGCGCGTTCGAGCGTCACACGTGCCACGCGTCGGTGTCACATCGTGTCGGTGTCGCATCGTGCATGCACTGCCGGTGTCAGCTCGGTGCAGACCACCGCGCGTACTCGGGTGGCCACGACGGACGCGGTCCGTAGGTCGCGAGGAGCACGCGATCGATCCGGAGCTCGAAGAGCGCCTCATCGTCGCCCTGGATCGGCGCGGTGTACGCGCCGCGCACCTGCGCGATCGCGTCGCTGTCGGTGATCTCGACGGCGTGACCCTGGGCGTAGAACTCGTCGTCGCGCTCGGGCGCCGGAAACGAGTGCAGCGCGAAGCGCCCGTCTCGTCGGAGGTCAGCGAGCTTGGGCGACGGACCGATGAACCCCCACAGGCCGCCGTCGGCGAGGATCGGACAGAACGGGTGGACGCGAGGACCGCCGTCGCCGCGCACGGTCGCCAGGTACCCGAGGCCGATCCCGAACTGGTACAGGAGCTTGGCGCCGCCGGCCGCGAGCTCCGGCGCGTCTCGCTCGAGGTCGGCCCAGCGCGCCATGCCGTGCCTACTCGATGGTGATCTTCGGGAGGATGCGGCCGAGCCAGGCGGGGAACCACCAGTTGGCCTTGCCGAGGATCTCCATGAGGCTCGGCACCAGGATCATCCGCACGATCGTCGAGTCGACCGCGACGGCGACCGCGAGGCCGAGGCCGAACATCTTCACCTCGGGGATCGGGTAGGCCACGAAGCTCAGGAACACCACGATCATGATCAGCGCGGCCGACGTGATGACGCGCGCAGTGTGCGAGAGGCCGGCGACGATCGCGGCCCGCGTCTCGCCCGACTCGTCGTACTCCTCGCGGACGCGCGTCAACAGGAACACCTGGTAGTCCATCGACAGGCCGAACAGCACGGCGAACATCATCATCGGCACGAACGAGATGATCGGGGTGGTGCTGTTGAGCCCGAAGAGCTCCTTTCCCCAACCCCACTGGAACACGGCAACCGTGACGCCGTACGCAGCCCCGACCGACAGCAGGTTCATCACCGCCGCGGTCGCCGGGATGACGATCGAGTGGAACACGAGCATCAGCAGGAGGAAGCTGAGCAGGACGACCGCGCCGATGAAGTAGGGGAGTCGGTCGGCGATCCGGTCACCGAGGTCGATGTACGCGGCGGTGACGCCGCCGACGTACGCAGTCGTGTCCTGTGCACCGGCGAGCGCCTTCGGAATGACCTCGCCGCGCAGCGACCCCACGAGGTCGGAGGTGGCCTGCGCGTCGGGCGCCGTCTTGGGCTCGACCGTGATCACCGCGGTGTTGTCGGCGGCGTTCGTCTCCGCCGGCGCGACCTGCGCGACCCCCGGAGCGTCCTTCAACGCGTCCGTGAGCGCGCTCGGCACGGACCCGCCCTTCGGGTACGTCACGACGACGAGCAACGGGCCGTTGGCGCCGGGGCCGTAGTCGTCGGCGATCAGGTCGAACGCGATGCGCTGGGTGCTTCCCGCCGGCGCGGTGCCGTCGTCGGACTGGCCGTAGCGGATCGACAGGAACGGCGCGGCGAGCGCCAGCAGCATCGCGATCGCGAACACGGCGTACGGCAACGGGTGGCGGCACACTGCCGTCGCCCAGCGCTGCCAGAACGGCGAGCCCGCGGCGCGCGTGGCGCTGTGGCCGCGGGCGATGCGCTTGCCCGTGAGCCCGAGCAGCGCGGGGAGGAGCGTCACCGCCGCGACCATCATCACGGCGACGACGATCGCGGCGGAGAAGCCGAGGATCGCGACGTACGGGATCCCGGAGATCAGCAGCCCGCAGATCGCGATCACGACGGTCGTGCCGGCGAACAGCACCGCCTGCCCGGCCGTTGCCACCGAGCGACCGATCGAGGCCTCCACGTCCATGCCCTTCGCGAGGTTCTCGCGATGGCGCGTGACGATGAACAGCGAGTAGTCGATGCCGACACCGAGCCCGATCATCGTGCCGAGCTCGGGCGCCGCGGTGCCGACGTCGGTGACGGCCGCGAGCAACGTGATCCCGGAGAGCCCGATCGCCAGCCCGAGCAGCGCGGTCACGATCGGCATCCCGGCGGCGATCAGCGACCCGAACGCGAAGATCAGGATCACGATCGCGACGAGCAGCCCGATCTGATCCGACGCCGAGCTGCGCGGCGCCTCGGCGAAGTCGACGAGCGGGCCGCCGAAGGCGACCTGGAGTCCCGCCTTCTCGGCAGGCTCGGTCGCGGACTCCACGTCGTCGAACGCCTCGACGCCGAGCTGCTGCACCGGCTCGCGGTACTGGAGCGACGCCAGGGCCGTTCGGCCGTTCGGGCTGGGGATCGGTCCGACGACCTGGGGTTGCTGGGGGAGCTGCTTCAGGTTGCCGATGGACGCGGCGATCGCCTGCTCGTCGGCGGTGCTGTCGAGCGTTCCCCCGCGGGAATGGAACACGACCGTGGCGGAGCCACCCGACTGCTGGGGGAACCGTGACTCCAGGAGGTCGACGGCCTGCTGCGACTGCGCCCCCGGGATCCTGAAGTTGTCGAACGTGTGTCCCCCGCTCGCCCGCGCGAACCCGACGATCGCCACCGCGACCACGAGCCAGATGCCGATGACGAACCAGTGCCGGCGTGCAGTGAACCGCCCGAGGCGGTCGAGGAGTGCAGCCACCGGCTGCAACCGTACGCGCGTGCGACGATTGCACGGTGGACGCCCAGGCGACGACCGCAGAGTTCGTGGCGTGCCCGCCCGAGGGTCGGCGCGTCACCCGCTCCCGTCGCGTACGCCTCGGCGACGTCACGCCCACGGGTCGGCTCCGGCTCGACGCGCTCGCCCGGTACCTCCAGGACATCGCGGCGGACGACGTCGACGACGCCGGCATCACCGGGGCGTGGGTGCTGCGGCGAGTCGCTCTGCAAGTCGGGCGTCTGCCGCACTTCCGCGACGACGTCGAGCTCGTCACGTTCTGCTCCGGGACGGGCGGCCGCTGGGCGGAGCGGCGCACGACGATGTCGTTCGAGAACGAGGTGTCCGTCGAGTCGGTCGCGCTCTGGGTGTACGTCGACGAGCAAGGTCGTCCCGCGCCGCTCGAGGGCTGGTTCTTCGATCTCTACGGCACGGCGGCGAACGATCGACGGGTCGGACAGCGACTGCGCCTGACCGCGCCGCCCGGCGATGCAGCGCGGCGCCCATGGGTCGTGCGTCAGACGGACCTCGACGTGCTCGGTCACGTCAACAACGCCATCGCGTGGGCCGCGGTCGAGGACGAGCTCGCGCACGGCGCCTCGCTCCCCGGGGGACGGATCGCGGCCGCGGAGCTCGAGTACCGAGCCGCGATCGACGCCGGCGACGCGTGCGAGATCGTGCGCCAGCCGATCGACGACGGGTTCGCGTGCTGGGTCACCGTCGACGGCGACGTGCGGGTCTCGGCCCGGATCCGCGGTGCGGAACGTCGCTAGGCGAGGGGACTCAGCGCCGTCCGACGCCGGACCCACTTGTCGAGACCGACGATGCCGTAGCCGACCATGGCCGCACCGACGACGCGCAGCCACGCGTCCAGGTCGATCGATGCCGAGTGGAACAGCGTGTGCATGAACGGCGCGTACGTGAACAGCACCTGGAGCGCCAGTGTGATCGCGATGCCTGCCCCGAGCCAACGGTTCGAGAAGATGCCTACCTGCAGCATCGATCGCTCCAGCGATCGGCAGTTGAGAAGGTACGCAATCTCGACGAGCACGAAGACGTTCACCGCGACGGTCCGGGCCTCGGCGATCGAAGCCCCGCGGTCTTGCTCCCACTGGAAGAGCCAGAACGCGGCGGTGACCATGATCACCGACACGAGGACGATCCGTCCCACGAGCGCGCGCGTCAGGAGCGGCTGTCGCGGGTCGCGCGGCGGCCGGTGCATGATCCCCGGCTCGGCCGCCTCGACCGCCAGCGTGAGGCCGAGTGCGACCGCGGTGATCATGTTGACCCACAGCACCTGCACGGGGAGGATCGGCAGCGCGGTAGCGGCAATGATCGCCGCGAGGATCACGAGGCCCTCTCCCATCGAGGTCGGCAGCGCCCACACGACGAACTTCGTCAGGTTGTCGAAGACCGTCCGGCCCTCCTCGATGGCGGCCTCGATCGACGCAAAGTCGTCGTCGGTGAGCACCATGTCGGCGGCTTCCTTCGCGACCTCCGTACCTTCCTGGCCCATCGCGACGCCGATGTCCGCCTGCTTCAGTGCGGGCGCGTCGTTGATGCCGTCGCCTGTCATCGCGACGACGTGCCCCTGCGCCTGCAGCGCCTCGACGAGTCGCAGCTTCTGCTCCGGTGAGACGCGCGCGAAGACGTTGGTCCGGTTCGTCGCGGCAGCGAGATCGGACGACCCGGCCTCGGCGATCTCGAGTCCCGTCATCAGGCGATCGGCGCCGTTGGGCCCGGCTCGTGCGTCCGTGATCCCGACCCCCCGTGCGACGGCACGAGCGGTCGCGGCGTGATCGCCGGTGATCATCTTCACCGCGACCCCCGCCTCGTGGCACGTGTGCACTGCGGCGATCGCGTCGGGACGCGGTGGGTCGGCCATGGCGACGAGTCCGAGGAACGTGAAGCTCCGACGCTCGACCTCGTCGTGCTCGAGTGGGAGGGCAGCGGTCGATCGAGGTTCCCGGGCGACCGCGAGCACACGCAGCGCGCGGTCCGCGAGCTGACGTGCACCGGCGAGGACGGCGCTCGCGTCGAGGGTCTCGACCCGGCCGTCGGGTCCGACCTGGTCGCCGCACAGATCGACGACCGTCTCGACTGCACCCTTGAGGATGACCGCGACGCCGTCGTCCTCGCCGCGATGAGCGGTCGCCATGTAGCGGTTCGACGACTCGAAGCCCAGCGTGTCCACGCGCGGTGACGCGCGGACGGTGTCGTCGAGATCGAGGCCCGACTTGCGCGCGGCCACGAGCAGGGCCGCCTCGGTCGGGTCGCCGACGATGGTCACGGCCTGGCCGGACTCCTGGATCGCGGCGTCGTTGCACAGCACGGCGCCCTCGAGGCAGGCGAGCAGCGCCGGCTCCTCGTCGAGGGTGACCGGCTCGCCGTGCTCCATGACGCGACCATCGAGGGCGTACCCGGTGCCGGTGAGCTCGAACGTGCGCGTCCCCGCCACGACGACCAGGACGGTCATCTCGTTCTCGGTCAGCGTGCCCGTCTTATCGGTGCAGACCACCGTCGTGCTACCGAGCGTCTCGACCGCGGGGAGCCGCCGGATGATCGCGTGGCGGCGGGCCATCCGGCGCACCCCGATCGCGAGCGTGATGGTGACGACGGCCGGCAGACCCTCGGGGATCGCGCCCACGGCCAGCGCCACCGCGGCGGCGATCATCTCGGACGCGCTCTCGCCGCGGGCCACCCCGATCACCAGCGTGAACACGGCGAGGCCCAGGATCGCGACGGTGAGCCAGCGACTGAACTGACCGATGCGCCGGGTGAGCGGCGTCGCCAGCTCGGTCGTCGCACCGACGAGTCGATGCACGACGCCGAGCTCGGTGTCGGCGCCGGTGGCCACGACCATTCCCTGGCCGCTGCCGGCAACGACCAGCGAACCCGAATACGCCATGCTGACGCGCTCGGCGAGCACGGTGTCGCGCTGCACGGGCGTCGCTGACTTGTCGACAGGCATCGACTCGCCAGTGAGCGCCGACTCGTCGATGCGCAGCTCGTCGACATCGAGCAGTCGCAGGTCGGCCGGGACCTTGTCACCGGCGGTGAGGACGACGAGGTCACCCGGCACGAGCCGAGACGAGTCGATCGCCACGCGCTGCCCGTCGCGGATCACGAGGGCGATGGTGCGCACGATCGACTGGAGCGCCTCGAGCGCGCGTTCGGCTCGAGCCTCCTGGACGAAGCCCACCGCGGCGTTCACGACGACCACACCGAGGATCACCAGGGCATCGACGGGCTCGCCGAGCGCAGCGGTGACAACACCGGCGACGAGCAGGATGTAGATGAGCGGGTTGTGGAACTGAAGCAGGAAGCGCACGAGCGGCCCGTGCCGCTGAACGTGCGGCAGGACGTTCCGGCCGAAGCGGAGGAGCCGTTCGTGGGCCTCGCCTTGAGAGAGTCCGGCGGCGGGATCCGTCTCGAGAAGGAGCACCACGTCGCTCACCGGCAGATGGTGATGGTCCTGGCGCGCGGCGCCCGGCGCGACCTCCGCTGCCAGGTCGCAACCGTGAGCTGTCACGACCACCCCGCGCGGCGTCGCTTCATCCGGGGTCGAGGGGTCGGTGCTGCGCGGCGCGACCGGTGCCGACCGTGATGACCGGCACGGTCGAGGTCGCGTTGACCCTTCGAGCGACATTGCCGAACGCGACCTTCGAGACGCCCTGGCCGTGCTGCCCGATCACCAGGTAGTCGAACGGGCCGGCGGCCGCCCGCTCGACGAGTGCGGCCGCCGATGGGCCGGCCAGCACGGTCGTCTCGGGGGTGCAGCTCGTGCGTCCGCGGATGCGTGCGCACGCTGCCTCCAGGATCCGGTCCGACGCGTCGCGGTCGTCCTCGTCGCCCGCGGTCGCAGCGTCGTAGTCCGAAACAGTCGTGATCTCGAGCCGACCGAGCCGCGGCCCCAGGAGCGCCAGGATCGAGTCGAGCGCGTGAAGGGAGGGCTCCGAACCGTCGACGCCGACCAGCACCGAGATCGAACCAGCGCCGGCCGTCCCCGCCTGCACCACTCGCGGCCGCGCCTCGTGCTCCCGGAGGATTGCGGCGTGCGCGCCGATGAGCACGAGGGGTCCGAGGGCGGCACCGACCAGCAGCCACAACGCAGGGTCGTGGCCGCGTCGACCCATCACCAGGGACGCGATGACGCCGCACAGGATCCAGGCGCCGAAGAAGACGAGCAGGGCCTCGGTCGCAGACATGAGGACAATCGTCGCGCGCGATTCGACGGCGCCCGGGGCCGAAGGTCACAGACGGTGCGGCCTCTGCCCTTGCATCGGACCGCGGGCAGCAGCGACGCTGCGCCGATGCTCGAGCCCGTCGACGTCGGCGTCCAGCTCCTCGACTCGTACCGCGCGAGCGCCGGCGATGTGGCCGTCGAGGACCTTTCACGACGCCGCGCTCCACGCGACGGCGAGGCCGACGACGTAGGCGACGAGCAGCAGGATCGGCCCCGGATCGAGTGGTCCGGCACGTTGCTCCTCGCGATCCACGACGATCGCTGCCAGTGCCACCCCCATCAACGCGATTGCCACCAGGCCAGCCACCACGTCGACCGGTCCGACGGCGCTCATGATCGGGCCCTGGGTGAAGAAGAGGTCCGCGACGAGGAGCGTCACGACGTTGAACGCGTTGCTGCCGAGCAGGTTGCCGATGGCGAGGTCGTAGGCTCCGAGTCGGAGGGCTGCGAGCGACGTGAACAGCTCGGGAAGTGACGTCGCGAGGGCGAGAAACGCGATCCCGAAGAACCCGGTCGCGATGCCGGTGTCCTCGACGATGTGCTCGGCGGCGCGCACGACGACGGGTGCAGCGACGAGGAGCGCGATCGAGGCGACGACGAACCGCACGGCCGGTCGGGTGAGCCCCTGCGAGCGCACGCGCCACGATGCACGCGCCTTCTGGTCTGGCGGCGCAGCCGGCACCGAAGCACTGCGGAGCCAGCGCATCGTGAGCACGTAGAGCACCGCGATGACCAGCGGGTACACACCGACCCACCCGATCTCGGCGCTCGAGGGGTTGACGATCCCGAGGACCGCGACCGCGGTCAGGAGCATGGCGACAGCGGCCAGGCGGGCCTGGCGAAGCTCGACGGACACGAGCATGCGACCGCGATGCGCGAGATCCAGCACCGCGAGGATCGCCATGTTGGCCATGGAGCTCCCGAAGACGCTCCCGACCGCGAGCTCGGGCTCGTCCGCGAGGGCGGCGCTGGCGGTGGTGACGATCTCGGGCAAAGAGGTAGCGAACGCGATCAAGAGGGCTCCGACCAGGAGCTGGCTGACTCCGAGCCGACGCGCGATCTCCTCGCCGCCGGCCGCCACGCCGATCCCGGCACGGACCATGACGGCGGCACCGACGAGAAAGACCAGGCCCCAGAGCAACATGCCCAGTCTCTCGCAGGTGACAGCGGCCAAGGCGTCCACGCCGGCGTCCGGCATCGCACGTGCTCGGCGCGCGCCATGGGGCAGCGATGCTGCCGAGCGGCCAGAATGCGGACGATGACGGGGCAGACGAACGACTTCGCGGGCAAGGTCGCGCTCATCACCGGGGGCGGATCGGGGCTCGGCCGCGCGGCGGCTCGGTTGTTGGCCGAGCGCGGGGCACGCGTCGTGGTCGCCGACGTCGACGACGAGGGTGGCGCGCGAACGGTCGCCGACTGTGAAGCAGCCGGGAGCGAGGCAACGTACGTGCACACCGACGTGACGCGCGACGACGAGCTCGCGGCCGCGGTCGCCACGGCCGTCGACTTGTGGGGCAGCCTCGACGTCGCCATCAACAACGCGGGCATCAACGGCCCGACGAAGCTCGTCGCCGACTACACGCCTGAAGAGTGGAACGGTGTCATCGCCGTCAACCTCAACGGCATCTTCCACGGCATCCGCCACGAGGTGCCGCAGATGGTGAAGCAGGGTGGTGGTGCGATCGTCAACACGTCGTCGGGCGCCGGGCTCGTCGGCTTCCCGATGCTCCCGGCGTACGTGGCGAGCAAGCATGCAGTGCTCGGCCTGACAAAGGCCGCCGCGCTGGCGTACGTGCGAGACGGCGTGCGCATCAACGCGGTGTGCCCGGGGAGCACCCGCACCCCGCTGCTCGAGGGGTTCATGTCGCAGAGCCCCGAGATCGAGAAGGCCATCGCCCAGTCGGCTCCGATCGGACGGCTCGCGACGCCCGACGAGATCGCCGAGGCGATGGTGTGGCTGTGCTCCGACGCGGCGTCGTTCGTCGTCGGCCACGCGTTCGCGGTCGACGGGGGTGCCGTCATCCAGTGAGGGGTCGCGTCAGATCGCGTCCCAGACCATCGCGTCCTGGCGGGCCGCCCCGGTGTCGGGGTCATCGTCGGGCAGGTCCCCGAGCATGTCGGCGGGGTCGTGCTTGTCGATGTGGCCGATGAGCCCGCGGTAGATGCCGTAGCCGCAGAGCTCGCGCAACCGGGGTGAGAAGCGCGCCGCGACCTCCCGCGGGATGCCGAGCTGCTGGTTCTCCTGTTGGCGGATGTAGCCGGCGCAGTAGTTCATGGCGATCCCGACCCGGCGCTCGTCGGTCGTGTTCGCGCCGCCGCCGTGCCAGAGGCTCCCGTGCCAGATCAGCACGCTGCCCTCGGACATCTCGGCGGGGACGGAGTCGTAGGGCGCGCCGTAGTCGGGGGAGTGGTCGGCGAGGTGTGACCCGGGGATCACCCGCGTCGCGCCGTTCGCCTCGGTGAAGTCGGCGAGCGCCCACATCGAGTTGCAGACCGTGGGCGCGTGCGGCTTCGCCAGCGGGATGAGCTGGTCGTCGGCGTGGATGGGTTGGGCGGTCTCCCCAGGCAGGATCGTGATCGACGACAGTGACGAGACGAGGCAACCGCGGTCGAGGACGCGCTCGACGACGGGCAGCACGTGCTGGTGGACCGGTATCGCCTCGTACACGCGGCCGAGCGCGAGCAGGTTGTAGACGCGAACGGTCTTCGAGCCCTCGAACGAGTTGCTCGCGGGCTCGATGGCGTAGACGTCCTCGAGCCGGCGGAGGTCGTCGCGCAGAGCCGCGACGAGATCGGGTTCGATCGCGCTCTCGATGATCGTGTACCCGTCGCGGGCGACCGCTTCGGCGTGCTCCTCGAGCGCAGCGCCGTCGAGCACCATCGTCTTGGCGGCCACGTACGTGAGGGTAGCGTCGGATCCGTGGCCGTCTACGCCCTCGGTGACGTCGAGCCCGCGATCCACCCCGATGCGTTCGTGCACCCCGACGCGAGCGTGATCGGCAACGTGACGATCGGTGCAGGGTCGACGATCTGGGCCCAGACGGTGCTGCGGGGCGACTACGGCCGGATCGAGATCGGCGCGCGCACGTCGATCCAGGACGGCACGGTCGTGCACTGCACGCAGGAGCTGCCCACGATCGTCGGCGACGACTGCGTCGTCGGGCACCTGGCGCACCTCGAGTGCTGCGTCGTCGAGGACGGCGCGCTCGTCGGCTCGAACTCCGTCGTGCTGCACCGGGCCGTCGTGCGCAGGGGGGCGCTCGTCGGCGGCAGCGCGTTCGTGCCCAACGACATGGAGATCCCGTCCGGCGCGATCGCGCTCGGCGTGCCGGCGAAGGTCAAGCTCGACGCGGTACCGCCCGGGATGATCGCGAAGCTCGCCCAGGGCTACGTCGAGAACGGCCAGCGCTACCGCGCAGAGCTCCGCCGCCTCGACTGAGCGCCGGAAACGCGTTCAGCTCTTCGCGTTGGCCTCGAAGCTGGCCGAGGAGGGCTCGGAGCGCTCGGGCCTTCGGTACTCGTCGGGCTCGATGTAGATGAGGCGCGCGGTCGGCACGACCGCGCGGACGCGACCCTCGAGATCGTCGATCGCGCGCGCCAGCTCCTCGACCGAGGGCGCCTCGACGTCGACCTTCGCCGCGACGAGCAGCTCTTCGGGGCCGAGGTGCTGGGTGCGCAGGTGGATGACCTTGTGGACGGGCGGTGCCGTCTCGAGCGCCTCGAGGATGGCTTCCTCGTCCTCGGGGGACGCGGCCTCGCCGATGAGGAGGCTCTTCATCTCGACCGCGAGCACGACCGCGATCACGCCGAGGAGAAGACCGATCGCGACGCTGCCGAGCGCGTCGAACGTCTCCTCACCGGTGAGAGCCGCGAGCGAGACGCCGAGGAGCGCGAAGCACAGGCCGACGAGCGCGCCGAGGTCTTCGAGGAGGATGACCGGGAGCTCGGGCGCCTTCGTGCCGCGGACGAAGCCCCACCAGGAGCGCCCGCGCCGGAGCTTCGCGGCCTCTCTGATCGCGGTGCGGAACGAGAACCCCTCCAGGGCCATCGCGACCAGCAGCACCACGATCGCCACCGCCGGATCTTCGAGCTCGTGGGGGTTGAGGAGCTTGTCGATGCCCTCGTACGTCGCGAACACCGCGCCGAGCGAGAAGAGCACGAGCGCGACGACGAACGCCCAGAAGTAGCGCTCGCGCCCGAATCCGAACGGGTGCAGCCGGCTCGGCGCCTTCTGCGAGCGGCGTCCGCCGAGGAAAAGCAGTCCCTGGTTGCCGGTGTCGGCCACGGAGTGGATGCCCTCGGCGAGCATCGAGGCCGCGCCCGTCAACGCGAATGCGACGAACTTCGCGATCGCGATCCCGAGGTTCGCGAGGAACGCCGCGAAGATCGCCCGCTTGCTCCCGTCGTGCACGAGACAGAGGGTACGGCCCCGGAGCTACACCGAGGAGGGCTCCACGGCCCAGATCGCGCGAGTCGGGATCGCGTGTCGGTGCTCTGCGGCTCCGTCGAGGCGCACGCCCGCGCCCGAGCGCTCGAAGCCGAGGAACGTCCCGGTGGCCGCGTCGGGCCCGGCGGTGCCCAGCCAGCGGACCGTGAGCCGCTTGCCCCGGCCGAGCCGCAGGCGCTCGTCCCATCCGTAGCGCAGCCGGCCGTCCGGACCGCTCCGGGGCGGCTTCCCGACACGGACGCGTTCGGCGGCACAGGACGCAGCCAGCATCACCGCACGTTCGAGACCGA
>Ga0315534_1002453_pt1 | contig 12436 bp, 10 predicted proteins | sample SalMarSW160240MG_FD_203094 | JGI IMG/M metagenome (GOLD analysis project Ga0315534, IMG submission 203094) | Salt marsh sediment microbial communities from the Plum Island Ecosystem LTER, Massachusetts, United States - Salt Marsh Sediment SW1602-40 ... | reverse complement strand
GACCCAAGTATAGGCCGGCGCAGCGGCGTCGATCAAAGACGGCCTGATTCAGGGCGTGATCGACGAAGTGCGCGAGGACGGCCTCGTCATGCGCGTCGTCCGGACGCCGCCGGAAGGACAGCCCTTGCAGAAGGAAAAGGGCATCAACTTTCCCGGCACGGCGTTGCGCCTCTCGCCGCTGACGCCGGACGACTTGAAGAACCTCGACTTCGTATGCGAGCACGCCGACATCGTCAGCTATTCCTTCGTGCAGGAGCCCAAGGATATCGCGCTGCTGCAGAGCGAAATCATCAAGTGCCGGCCCGACCGCCCGCCGATGCCGATCGTCGCAAAAATCGAGACGCAGCTCGCATTCGACAACCTGCCCGACCTGATCGTGCAGGCGGCCGGCGCCAATCCCTTCGCCGTGATGATCGCGCACGGCGATCTCGCCGTCGAGGTCGGCTACGAGCGCCTCTCGGAGGTGCAGGAAGAGATCTTGTGGATATGCGAAGCGGCGCATGTGCCGGTGATCTGGGCGACCCAGGTGCTCGAGAGCCTGGTCAAGCGCGGCATGCCCTCGCGCGGCGAGTTCACCGACGCCGCCATGGCGCAGCGCGCCGAATGCGTGATGCTGAACAAAGGCCCGTTCATTCACGAAGGCATCGTTGTGCTCGACAACGTGCTGCGACGCATGGAAACGCACAAGCATAAGCGATCGACGCAGTTGCGCCCGCTGAAGGCCTGGGCAGACGTGCACTGACCCTACCGAGAAATCCCGAGCCTCGCATGGGTCACGTACGTAATGCCCGGCACCGAAAGTCCGTACCTGGCGAGGCGGCAGGATCGGCGCGTCGCGGCGTTTATTGTTCCCGCGGTGCCGTCGAGCTATCGGCCGGCACCCACGCCAGCGGCGCCTCTGGTTGCAAGTCGGCGCCGACTGGCAAGTCCGCCTCTGTCTCGGCCCCGACCGCATCAAGACTGACGCCCGCCGTCTCGATCCGGAACGCCCAGGTGAGGATCGCGCCCAGGAGCGACGTGCCGACCAGGATATAGAGCAGCTTAGCCGTGCCGAGATCGACAAGCAGGATGGGAAACAGGAACGCGGTCGTGCACGCGCCGACCTTGGCGACGGAGGCGGCGAAGCCCGCGCCCTTGGCCCGGATCGCGGTCGGGAACACCTCGCCGGCAATGAGGTAAGTTTGCGCATTCGGACCCATGTTGGTCATGAAATCGAACAGCATGAACCCTGTGAAAATGAACAGCATTTTCGTGCTGCCCTCGTAGGCCACCGACTGCGCCGCGATGAACAGCCCCGCCGCGCACCCGATGAAACCGAGCACTTGCAGGCGAATGCGGCCGACCCGGTCAGCGAGCAAAACGGCCACAATGACGCCGGCCAGAAGCAAAAGGTCGATCATGGCGGCGCCTTTCGCCGCAATCAGGTCATTGTGGACGAGATCAGCAACGTTCCTGATATTCTCATGCTTGTGCCCGACCGATGCGGCCAGAATAGTCGGCGTGAAAATGCCGATGCCGTAAGTCCCGAGATCCTGCAGAAACCACGGCGCCGACGCGAGAATCGTGGCGCGCAGGTTTTTCGGATGGAACAATGCGGCGTAGCCGCTCCCTCCGGTATCGCGCCGACGAGCGCCGATGGCGTCGGTCAGGCGCACCTGTCTTGGATAGGGCGGCGTGCGCGAGAGCAGCCGGAGGATCTGATCTTCGGCTTCGCGTTCCCGCCCGCGGATCGCAAGCCAATGTGGGCTCTCCGTGATGAAAAATCGCAGAACGAGAACCGCCGGAATGATGGCGGTCGCGTACATCCAGCGCCATGCTTCCACGTCGGGATCGTTTGCCAGAATGAGATAGCCGATCGCTGTTCCGATGAGCGCGCCGGCGGCTTGGAAACCGAAGGCAGAGAGCACCAGTTTGCCCCGGCTTCGGGTGGGAGTGCTCTCGGAAATCACCAGATGGGCCGTCGGGTAATCACACCCGAGGGCGAGCCCCATCCCGAACAGGCAGACGACCAGCCAGATGAAATTCGGCGTAAAAACGATCAGCACGAGAAAGAAAATGAATAGTCCCATCTCGAACACGAACATCGGCTTGCGGCCGAACCGATCGGACAGGCCGCCCAAGGCGCTCGCGCCGATCAGAATGCCGAACAGGCTGGCGGCGCCGACGATGCCGTGCTGCGCTTTGGTGAGATCGTATTCCTTGGCGATCAGCGGCAGAGCGACGCCAGTCAGGAACACGACCAGGCCTTCGAAGAAAGCCGGCGACCGACAGCCACCAGATCCGTTGCTGCATCTGGGTCAGCCGCGACGGCGGCGCTGCGGTTCCGTCGCCCCATAGCGGCGACTCGTCGAGATAGCCCTGAACCGAATTCGCCCGCAGCGGCTCGCGACCGGTCGGCGTCGGATTGCTCTGCACCATTGTTGCGTTTTCCCGCACAATTCAGCGCGAGCTTAGAATATGAATTAATTGACTTTCGTGACAGGCGCCGCGCGCGAGAGCACCGGCGGTGGAGCTTGAGAACGCAGGCTATTCGGCAATTGCCAAGCGTTAATTGCTCTTCGCACCGTCGTTGCGGAAATACACGTCCGCCTGCATGCCGATTTTCAGCGGCCCGGGGTCGGGCAGATCGACGATCACCGCCACCACATCCACATCGGTCAATTTGCGCGCCCCGCGCGACGTGTTTCCGCCGGGCCCGACGATCTGCGCGATCGAGGCGACCTTGCCCACGAACTCGCGTCCGCTGAACGCGTTGGCGCGAACGACGACCGGCTGCCCGACGCGCACCAAGCTGATGTCCCGCTCGTCGAGCTCCGCCCTCACGCGCAGGGAGGAGACATTGGCCATCACCACCAGCGGCTGATCCGGCGACGGCGTCGCAATCTCGCCGACCCTGGCGTTGACCTGCAGCACGGTTCCGGCGATCGGCGCGCGAATTCGCGTCTTCTCGAGCATGACTTCGGCCAAGTCCAATTCAGCGCGCGCCGAGATCAGCGCGCCTTCCGTCCGGTTCGGCAAGGGCGTGTCCGGATCCGCCTTGATGCGGCGCAGCTCGGCGTTCTGTTGGTTCAGGCGCTCCTGCGCGCTTTCAAATGCGGCGCGCGCCGCATTAAGGCTCTGCTCCGAACCGCCGCCGCTGCGCCGGTCCGCCGCCGCCTTGTCGAAGGCGGCGCGCGCATCGGCAAACGCCCGTTCTGCATCGGCGAGCTGATCCTCCGCCTTGCGCCGTTCGCGTGACCCCCGCGGAGCCGACCGATCGTTGCGCGCGCGCTTGCGCGCCGCGACCGCCGCTTCGGCGACGGCGAGGCGCGCGAGCGCTTCTGCATCATCGAGGCGGATCAATACTTCGCCGGCGAACACCTTGTCGTTGGCTTTGACAAGAACCTGGGCGATGCGGCCGACGACCGGCGCGCCGATCTTGATCTCACGCGATGAGGCTTCGACCCGCCCCGGCGCCACCGCCGCCCACTGCTTTTGCCCCGCGGCGTCGAGGCGCGCCCGCTCCTGCGCATGCAGCGGCGGCGCAAATTGGGCGAGCGCCGCCCCGGCGATCGCGAGACCAACCAGGAACGCAAGAACATGCGGCTTGTCGGGGGTGAGCATGAGGTTCACTTCGCCTTGGGCTATTCAGGCGGACATTAGGGTGGTCCGCTCCTCGCCGACGATGCGGCCATCTTCGATGCGGACGATCCGGTTGGCGAACGGCAATATACGCGGGTCGTGAGTGACGACCAAGACCGCGCGCGAGGCGTCTTTCGCGATCGTCGCCAACACTTTCATGATGGCGTAGCCGTTCTCGCTGTCGAGCGCCCCGGTGGGTTCGTCGGCCAGGATCGCCGACGCGTCTCCCACGGTCGCGCGCGCGATCGCCACCCGTTGCTGCTCGCCGCCGCTCAATTCATGCGGAAACGAATTGACCTTGTGCGACAAGCCGACAAGCGCGAGCGCCTCGCGCGCCTTGACGGGCGCCTTCGCCGAGTTCTCGCCGCGCACGTCCAATACCAGAAGCACGTTCTCCACCGCGGTCAGCGTCGGAAAGAGGTGGTAGGATTGAAAGATGAATCCGACATGGCGGCGCCGTAGCGCCGCCAGCTCTTCCGGGCGCGCGCCCGTCGTCGATCGGCCGAGGACGCGCACCGTGCCCCGCGTCGGCGTCAGCATGCATCCGAGCACCGACAGCAGCGTGGTTTTGCCGCTGCCGGACGGCCCCATCAGCAGCGTCAGTTCCCCGCCGGCGAGCGCAAGGCTTACGCCCCTCAGAGCTTGGACCTGCCCCGCTCCTTCGCCGAGAACCTGTACGATGTCGACGCCCTCGATGATCGGTGCCGTCATCGCGCGAAAACCATCGCCGGATCCAAGCGCATCACTTCGAGGATGGCGAAGATCGCCGATACGGCGCACATGACGACGGTGATGGCGAATAGGCCGACGGTGAGCCCGGGCGTCATGACGACAGGCAGCGCGGTGTTCGCGGTCATTCGTACGATCACCAAACCGATCCCCGCAGCGATGAAGAAGCCGATCACGGCGCTCAGCAGCGCCTGCCACAGAATCACTTTGACGATGTAGATGTTCGACGAGCCAATCGCGCGCAGCGTTGCGAACTCCTTCAGGTGATCCTTCGTGCTCGAATAGAGGGTCTGCGCCACGATGACGGTGCCGACGATGATTCCGAGCAACGCCCCGGCGAACAGTGCCGCCCCGGCGCCGGTGCCGAACAACCAGAACGACCGGCTGCGAAGGCGGAACTCCTCGGGCGTCAACACTTCTGTGTCTTTAGCGTTTTCGGCGATCTGGCGGCGGACGCTGTCGACATCGTAATTCGGCGCAACGCGCACGAGAAAATAGGTCGCCTTGTTGGGAGCGATGCCGATATAGCCCCGCGCCCGATCGAACTCGGTGAAAACATAGGGTGTCGTCGTAAACGACCGGATGCCGTTGGTGACCACGGCGACCTTCGCTTTCCGATCGCGCATTTCGCCGACGTCGCCTAAGCCCGACACGCCCAGCCGTTCGAAATAGGATCGATCGACTGCAACCGCATCGGGCGCGGCGAGTTGACCGAGGCTGCCCTCAATGATGTTCCAAGGTTGCAAACCGGGCTTGCCCTTGTCCGAACCGATGACGAACACCGGCGTCGCCCCGCCATTCGGCAGCTTCCATTCGGCGAATCCGATCACCAGCGGCGCGGCCTCGGTCACGCCGGGGACCGATAACGCGCGAAACCGCTCGCGGTCGTCCAGTAGCGACGGGTCTTCGAAACACTTGGTGCCACGCGGCACGATCCACAGATCGGCCTCGGCATGGTCGATCATCGTGGTGACCATCCGCTCGAAGCTCAAAAACAGTCCGATCTGGACCGTCACAAGGATGATCGAGAACACGATGCCGACCACGGTGGCGATCAATCGCACCCGGTCATGCAACAGATTGCGGGAGGCGAGAACAAAGACCAAGGGCAGGACGGGTCGGACTCCGGCCTCACGTACCGATCGCACGCCGCGGTCGAGCGCCGCCCGCGCCGAGGCTGCAACTCCCCCAACAAACCGTATTGCGTCAGTAACCATTCGCAACTCCGCCGGACCCGGCGCGTTCGATGCGCGAACATCCCGAGTGGCATTCCCCGAACACTATGACACTTTCGCGACCGCGCGCCGCGCGCCGACCAATCGGGAACCCAGGGGGATGCAGCGAATGGCCGCGGTGGCCCCCCAGCTCAGCACCAGCGTGATGGAGAATACGATCGTCGCCTTGGCGACGGCGCCAAGCGGGACATCGAGCAGCGCGTATTGCAGCCAAACGACGAACACATAGTGAACGAGATACATGCCATAGGCGTTGTCGCTCAAACTCTCCGCGACGCGCGAGCGGTGGATAGCAAACCGCAGAAACAGCGACAAAGTGGAAAAGCAGGCGGCGGCGCACGCCAAGACGAGGCTGATATCGGCGGCCATGCGCACGCCGAGCGGCGCGGCCACCGTGGTGTCCACGGTTTGCGCCGTCAAGGCGATCCAAAGCGAAAAACAAGCGAGGGAGGCGACAAACCAAGCCGCCCAGCGCTGCGCCAGCACCCCACTCGAGGAGAGCAGGCCGCGTTCGAGGCCGGCCATCCCGATTGCAACGCCCGCGAAGAAATAAACGGCATAATGTAGCGGGCGCGAGCGTTGGAACCCGAACGGGCCGATCTGGAACCATTCCCACGGTGTGAAGGCGAGCGCCAATGGCACGTAGGCGACGGCGGATGCGGCGACCAATACCAGATAGAATTTCACCGGATGCTCGCTCAGCGCGGACGCGAGCGCGCCGCTCGTCTGGATGACCCTCGGCCACAGCCCGTAAAGCACCGCGGCAACGATGTTCAGGCTCAATAGCTGCCAGAGGAACCATTGCGGGCCGCTTGGCCAGAGCGGCAGCGCCATGAATTGCCGCCAATACTCCGCGATCGTCGGGTCGGTCGCCGTCACGCGATACGTCGGATAAAGCGTCACCGGCATCAGCAGCATCAACGCCAGCGCGAACGGCAAGCCGAGCCGCACGAAACGATCGCTGAGGAAATTCCAGCTCCCCTTGCGCACAAGACTCGGCCAGACGAACAGGCCCGACAGGAAGAACATCAGCGACATCAGATAGACGTCCTGGTATGCGCAGAACAAATCGAAGCCGATGAAACGCGCGCTGTCGATGATGGCGAACGATTGCCACTTGTAAGGAGGCGTGTCGAAACGATAGGGCGAGTCCGGCAGAAACTGGAGATAGGCCAGCACCGAGTGGAAGGCGAGCACGATCAGAATGACAAACGCTCGCAAGTTGTCGAGCGCCACGCTGGACTTGGACATTGGCGTGCCGTGACTCCGTCGCTGGACGCGGTCGCGTCACCGAACCGCAAGCGCACATCCGCCGATGATGAACGGTGCGTCTCGGATCGATTTGCGCGCGACCTTAGAGAGGTTGCATTTCTTTGGCGAGGGGCACAACGGCGCCGCAGTGCTGCTTCCGCTGTTCATCATGAACTGTCGCGCTGAAGCAACAAGGCGGCACGGTGAAAGCGGCTTTTTTTCCGATGGGATTCCGGATTCTTTTGCGCGGTTTTTCCATAGCTGCATTAACGGTGGCGTTCGCTTCCACTTTCGTCGAAGATCACGTCTCGCCGTTCAGCTGCGCCTGCGCCACCACGCGAAAACGCGCTTGTGCATTATACTGCCGCAGCAGCGCGACACGGTCGACGATGACATCGGAGTCCTCGCATTGCCGCGCGAACCTCTTCTGCATTAGCGCGAGCACGACGTCGCGGCGCCAATTCGCCACCGGGCCGGCAAGGGTCAGATGAAAGCGGAAAGTCTCGAACACAAAAGGGTAACCCCATCGATCGAGATTGGCGATCTCGGGCGGGCCTAGTCCCGCCGCCAGGCGCCGCTCGCGCTCTGCACGCGTCAGCGGCGCGCGGAAGCAATCGAATTCCTTGACGCACCGTGCGGCCAAGTCATCGAGCGCGGCGCACGAGCGGCGCGACATGATCGCAATGAACGGACCTAACGTCCGCACGCATGGTTCAATCACCGGGATCACGTGGCGCGAGGCGGCGAAGCCGGCGAACGCTCGCATCAGCGCAGCCTCGTCGAAAGTCGGAAGCAGGTGGAACGGCGCTTTGAGCGTCGCATGAAATCCGTAGACGCGCGGTTCGCGCGTGAGTGCAGCCCATTCGGCAGGCGCGAGCCCATCGAAGGCCGGATAAGCGAACTCTTCACCGGTATAGCAGTCATAGCCAAGCACTGCGCGGCCCAACCGAAACAGCGGCTGATCGGCGGCGGGCACAAAATAGATCGCATAGCGTGAACCAGAATTCATGTGTATCTGACTTATGCGGTGAGCAGCAGCGCAGCCGACTTCCCATTGCTTGCGACTTGACTTGCACAACGACGGAAACCGGTCGAGCTCTGACGCTTCCGGCGTCGCCCATGATCCGCGGAGCTGCTCGGCCATGCCGAGGTGCGCTTGGTCTCGGTGATGGATCACGCCGGGCCCAGCGCCAGTCTCGTGACGATGAGAAGTTGCCCTCTATTATCGCAGCAAGGCGGGCGGCCTTACGGACGAGGCGCTCGAAGCGCTGTTCGCTCAGCGCAAGCAATACCAGTCCACCTACGCGTCACCCCTTCGGGCTCGGCGCGGTCTTCAGGATGACTTTGCCGGTGGTGCCGCGATCGCCGAGCGCCGCGAGCGCTTGCGGCAGCTCGTCGAACGGAAAAACGGCGCCGATATGCGGACGAACCTCGCCGCTTGCGACAAGATTGGAGAGGCGCTCGTTCGTGCGCGCGATCGCGTCTTGGTCATGGGTGTTATCCCAATAGACGCCGATCGCCGATAGACGCCGCAGCATGAGTCGGTTCGCCGGGAGTTGCGGTATGGTCCCTGAGCTGAACCCGACGATCAGGAGCCGGCCGCCCCAGGTTAAAAGACGCAGCGCGTCCATGGTGGCGTCACCGCCGACCGAGTCGACGGCGACATTGACGCCGCGCCCGATGGTAACCGCCCGGACCTGATCGATAAGAGGCCCACGGCGGTAATCTATCGCGATGTCAGCCCCGTGCGCCTGCGTAAGCGCGCATTTGTCGGCGCCGCCGGCGGCGGCGATGACGAAGGCGCCGTAGTGCTTCGCCACTTCGACCATAGCAAGCCCGGTGCCCCCGGCGGCGGCCAGCACCAGCACCGTGTCAGCGGCTGAGACGGTCGTGCACTCGGCAAGCGCGATCAGCGCCGTCGTGTAGGCGATCGGCAACGCCGCCGCGGCCTCGGGCGAAAACCCGGCGGGAACGCGCATCGCCATGTCGGCGCGCACGATCGCATAATCGGCAAATCCGCCGCAGATGACCTTGCTGGCGATCTGGTCGCCCGCAGCGAATCCCGCGCCCTGGCCCGCCGCGACGACGGTGCCGGCAAGCTCCTGGCCGGCGATGAACGGACGCTCCGGTTTCACCTGATAGCGGTCGTCGATCATCAGCAGATCGGCATAGTTCAGGGCGGCCGCATCGACCCGCACCAACAGCTCGCCAGCCTTCGGTTCAGGGCAAGGCGCTTCGCCGAGTTCAAGGCCGGCGAGCCCCTTCGTATTCGAGCGCCAGGCCAGCATCGTTTTTGTTGTCATCAGTGGCGTCGCTATCTGCTGCTGAGCGCCGACCGTGTCGACATGCCGCGGTCATCGACACACCGCTCAGAACGTTTTCGGCGAAGTTTGCTTAAAGCTTTTTTCGCAGTGCGGCAAACTCCTTCAAACGGCGCGGCGCGGGTGAACAAAGCCTGCGATAGCTAGATTTTTTCGGCCATGCCGCGCTTCTATTGCTCAAAGAACCGGAGACCGTCCCTTTCTCGGAGGGACTCTGACATGAACTATATTGCTCGCTTCGTCGGGTTACTGCAGGGCGGCGGCTTCGGGCGCGCGCGGCGGCCGGCTGGTCGAATCGCACGAAAGTTATTTCAGCCTGTTGCGTTTGTGCAAAAATTGGGGCTAATCGCACGTCTTGGGTGACGTAGCGTACTCATAACGACAAGACCCAGGAGGGAACATTGCGCAGGTTTTGGATATGGGCCGCAGCCGCGGCCGCGCTTGCTCTTGCCCCGTTTGCCGCGGCGGCGCAGCAGCCGATGATCATCAAATTTAGCCACGTTGTCGCCGACGGCACCCCGAAGGGACAGGCGGCGCTCAAATTCAAGGAAGCGGCGGAAAGGTTGCTGCCCGGTAAAGTTAAGGTCGAGGTCTACCCGAACTCCCAATTGTTCGGCGACGCCAAGGAGGTCGAGGCCTTGCTGCTCGGCGATGTCCATTTCATCGCCCCTTCCCTCTCGAAGTTTCAGAAGTTTACCAAGGTGCTGCAGGTCTACGACCTGCCGTTCATGTTCGCCGACATGCAGGCAGTCGACAAATTTCAGGACAGCAAGGTCGGCCAGGATATGCTCAAGTCCATGGAAAAGAAGGGACTTTTGGGCCTGAACTATTGGCACAACGGACTGAAGCAGCTCTCGGCCAACAAACCGCTTCTCGTCCCTGAAGACGCCAAGGGCGTGAAGTTTCGCGTGCAGTCATCCGACGTGCTCGTTTCCCAATTTCAGGCTGTCGGCGCCAACCCGCAAAAGCTCGCCTTCTCGGAAGTCTACCAGGCCCTGCAGACGGGCGCCGTGGACGGACAGGAGAACACCTGGTCGAACATCTACAGCCAGAAATACCAGGAAGTTCAGAGCGACTTCACGGAATCGAACCACGGGCTGATCGACTATATGGTGATCACTAACGCCAAATGGTGGAATGGCTTGCCCCCGGATATCCGCGAAGGCTTGACCAAGGCGATGAAGGAGGCCACTGCGGTCAACAATAAGGTCGCCGATGATCTGAACAAGGACGCGAAGGCCAAGGTTGCCGCCAGCAAGGCCAAGATCCACCAATTGACGCCCGAGCAGCGCAAAAAGTGGCAAGAAGCCATGAAGCCGGTCTGGAAGAAGTTCGAAAAGCAAATCGGTCCGGACGTGATCAAGGCGGCCCAACAAGTTGGGAACAGCTCCTGAGCGCACGCCGATGGGCGCGCTCCGGGCGATTTGGTACCGGCTGGAGGAGGGCGTCATCGCCCTTCTCCTTGCCTTCATGACCATACTGACTTTCATTCAGGTTGTTCTGCGTTACGGGTTTGGCACCGGTATCCTCTGGGGGCAGGAGGCGGTGTTGTACGCATTTGCTTGGCTTGTCTTGTTCGGGCTCGCCTATGGTTTCCGCACCCGCGCGCATCTCGGCATCGATATCATCGTCAAGATGATGCCTCCACCGGCGCGGCGGGTGGTCGGACTGATCGCGATTGCGTGCTGTGCGCTTTTTGCCGGCTTGATGCTGTGGGGGTCCTACGTCTACATCGACATACTTTACGAAGTCGGCGTTGAAGCACAGGACCTGCCGATTCAGCGTTGGCTGCTTGGCAGCGTTATGCCCTTCGGCTTTGCGCTCCTGCTTGTCCGTTTCGCGACGGAGGCTTGGCGCGTCCTCTCCGGTCGGGTGGCAGGATTTGACCTCGCCGACGAGGCTGGTGACGTTCTGCGCGAGAGCGAGCTCGCGGCCCCGCGAGAGTAGGCTACCGGGCGCGCGTTTCGTAGCGTCGCCCGGCGAAGACACTCCCACCGCCGGATATCCGTCTCGATGACCACAGTATTTCTCTTCGCAATGCTGTTCGCCCTCTTGGTGATCGGCGTTCCCATCGCCATCGCGCTCGGGCTCTCGGCGACGCTGACCATTCTTTTCTTCGGACAGGATTCGCTCGCCTCGCTCACGATCAAGTTCTTTCAGGCGATGCAGGAAAATTACACCCTGCTGGCCATTCCTTTCTTTGTCCTCGCCGGCAACTTCATGACCACCGGCGGCGTTGCGCGCCGCATGATCTTGTTCGCGGTCGCGTGTGTCGGCCATTTGCCGGGCGGCCTCGCCATCGCTTCCGTGCTCGCCTGCATGCTGTTCGCGGCGGTGTCCGGATCGAGCCCGGCGACCGTGGTCGCCATCGGGTCTATCGTCATCGCCGGCATGGTGAAAACCGGTTACACCCGCAACTTCGCGGCAGGCACGATCTGCAATGCCGGCACGCTCGGCATTCTGATTCCGCCGTCGATCGTGATGGTGGTCTATGCGGCGGCGACCGAATCCTCGGTCGGCCGCCTGTTCATGGCGGGCATCATTCCGGGCCTCCTCCTCGGCGGCATGCTGATGGGAGCGATCCTGATCGCGGCGATTTATCTGAAGTTGCCGCGCGAGCCATGGCCCGGCTTTTGGCCGGCCACCGAGCTTGTCGTCGCCTCGGCGCGCGACGCGTTGTGGGGCCTGCTGCTGATCATGATTGTGCTGGGTGGTATCTATGGCGGCGTGATGACGCCGACCGAGGCCGCTGCCGTCGCGGCAGTTTACGCTTTCTTTGCCGCCACCTTCATCTATCGCGACATGGGGCCGCTTTCGGGCCAGCCGCTGTTCGAGCCGGGCGTGCGCACGCCGGCGCGCAACGGCTATTACTCCGTCGTCTATGGCCTGCTGCTGTTCTTCGTCCTGCTGGTGGTCAGGTATTTCGGCGCGTTCGGGTTCAGCACCTATACCGCGGCGGCCATCGGAGCGGTGGGTGGCGGCGTTTACCTCGTCGCGCGCGAGGGAGCGGGCGCGCCAGCGGCGTTCGGCAAAGGCTTGCCAATCTTGGGCCTCGCCCTCTGGCAGACGGCAAGCCGCCTCCCGGTAGCACTGGTCCATGCCGACACCCGCAGGACCCTGGTCAATTCGGGCCGTGTCACCATCATGTTGCTTTTCATCATCGCCGATGCGTTCCTATTCAGCCACGTCCTGACGACCGAGCAGATCCCTCAGGAAATCGCCCGCCAGATCGCGGCCGCCGGCCTCGACTGGTGGCAGTTCCTTATCGTGGTCAATGTG